>Ga0302324_100003998_pt1 | contig 32952 bp, 17 predicted proteins | sample Palsa_T0_1_FD_201949 | JGI IMG/M metagenome (GOLD analysis project Ga0302324, IMG submission 201949) | Peat permafrost microbial communities from Stordalen Mire near Abisko, Sweden - Palsa_T0_1 | ecosystem: Environmental > Terrestrial > Soil > Palsa > Peat permafrost | place: Sweden: Abisko... | reverse complement strand
CCCCTTCACCTTTGAAAGCGAAGACCTGGATGGCAGCAATCCCAAGTACGACGTTCGCGATCCAGACGGCGTGAAGTGGAAAATCAAGCTCGGCGTGGAAGCGCGGCCGGAAACAGCCGCCTCCCGTTTTGTTTGGGCCGTGGGATACCACACCGACGAAGATTACTTCCTGCCCAACGTTCAGGTGAACGGGATGCCGGCACACGTCCATCGAGGTCAGGATTTAATCGAACCAGGCGGGGTGATGCGCAACGTGCGGCTCAAGCGCGAGGGTGGGAAGAAAGTGGGGACCTGGAGCTGGCGCGACAATCCGTTCGCCGGCACGCGCGAGTTAGACGGCCTGCGCGTGATGATGGCCGTCCTCAACAATTGGGATCTGAAGGAAGAGAACAACGCCATTCGGGACTTTAAGAAAGGCGACGAGAACGGTGACACGCGCGAATACGAGGTAAGCGATTTGGGCGCGAGCTTTGGCACCACCGGGCGCGAGCTTTCACACACCAAGTCGAAGGGTAACCTGTACTCGTACGCCAGATCGACATTCATTAAGAAGGTGGGACCTACCACCGTCGATTTCGACGTGCCCAGCCGGCCCGAAATGATCGTGGCCTTCAATCCGCATGAGTATTTCAGCCGGGTGGGCATGAGGTGGATCGGCGACGACATTCCTCGTCAGACCGCGCGCTGGATCGGCGATCTGCTGGGCCAGTTGTCGCAGGATCAGATTCGTGATGCGTTTCGCGCCGCCGGATATGAAGGACTGGATATGGATGAGTTCGCAGTCGAGTTCCAGAAGCGAGTCAAGGAGCTGCAGCGCCTCTAAAATGCTCCCTTCAGGCGCGCGGCTCAATGAGCAGCGGCTCTTCCGATTGAAACTGGATGTGGTGCAGCTGGGAGTACAGTCCCGCCGCGCGCATCAGCGAATCATGCGTCCCACGCTCGACGATGGTTCCCGCATCCACGACAAAAATGGTGTTCGCCCGGCGAATGGTGGAGAGCCGATGCGCGATCACGATGGACGTTTTACCCTCCATCAAACGATCTAGCGCCTCGAAGACCAGCTTCTCCGAAGCCGCGTCCAGGCCGGAGCTGGGCTCATCCAGGATCAGTATCGGGGTATTGCGGATGATGGCCCTGGCGATGGCAATCCTTTGCCGCTGGCCGCCGGAAAGAGTGACGCCGCGCTCACCGAGAATCGTGTTGTAGCCATCCGGAAGCTTGTCGATAAATTCGTGCGCGTTGGCTAATTCCGCCGCGCGCAGTATCTCAGCGCGGGTTGCTTCGGGCTTTCCGTATGCGATGTTATTCCAGATCGGCCCGTGGAACAGCAGCGTTTCCTGGAGCACGAAGCTGATTTGCTGGCGTAGGGATTTCTGCTGGAAGCGGCGAACGTCCTGGCCGTCGACTTTCACCACGCCGGACGTTGGATCGTAGAAGCGCGGGATCAGGCTGATGATGGTGCTTTTGCCGGCGCCGGTAGGGCCAACCAGCGCTGCCACTTGCCCTGGCTCGATTTGGAAAGTGACATCGTTCAGAACCGGCGTGGCGGGCTCGTATGCAAAACTCACGTCCCGGAAATCGATTGCGCCCTGGAACTGCGGCGCGCGGCGCGCTCCAGGCAGATCTCTGATCTCATTGTGCGTGTCGAGAACCTCACGGATGCGTTCATACCCGACCACCGCCTTGGAATAAGCATCCGTCATCTTGGAGAGCTGCTGCATGGGCTTGTACATCTTGCCGAGATAGAGGATAAACACCACCAGCGATCCCGCGGAGAGCGCTCCACTCAGCACCATGCGCGCACCAAACCACAGCACCAGGCAGGTGCCAACGGCTACGATCACCTCCACCAGCGGGGACAGCTTGGCCTTCAGCGATCGCGCCCGCAATCCGATCTCGACGCCTTCCAGGCTCTCTTCTTCCAAGCGCCTTTGCTCGTAATCCTCGCGGGCGAAGGCTTTGACGACGCGGATGGACGAAAGCACCTCCTGCATTACCGATACGATTTCGCCCTCTTTCTTGCGGACCTCGCGCGAGGCTTTCTTGATGCGGCGGGTGTAGGAGAAGACCACTAGAAATAGAAACGGAGCTACCGAGAGCGCGATGAGCGTGAACTTCCAATTCAGATACAACATCACGCCCAACATGCCGACCAATGTGAGGCTGTTGATCATGGCATCCAGAAGTCCCGAGACGATGAAGCTTTGAATGGCGTCGATATCTCCGGTGACGCGGCTGATGAGATCGCCCGTTTGTTTGTGGTCGTGATAGGCCAGCGAAAGACGCTGGATGTGCGAATAAAGCGTCCGGCGCAAGTCGTGCGTCACCCATTGGCCGACGCTGGTGGTGACGTATTTCTCGACATACGAGCAGCCCGCGCCCAGTGCGGCGATCGCGAGTACGGCGAGCGCGGCGAACTTCAGCACACCCAGCTTGTCATTCCCAAATGACGCCAAAATCCAAGAGTTCAACCAGCCCTGGGTGGGCTTGGAGCGGAGCACGTTATCGAGAACCACTTTTAGCGGCCAAGGTTCGAGAAGGTTTGCCACACCCTCGCCCAGAACTGCCAGGAAGCCGACGGTGAGCAGCTTCCAATGAGGTTTGAGCAGGCTGGTGATCTTGAACCCAGAACTTTTTTGCATATCCATTCGGTTAGACGCGTGGCGGCGATAGAGTACTATCGGGATTGTTGATACCGTTACCAGGTTGCTGAAAAACCCGGCAGACTGAAGTCCGCCCTACACGGGCACACTCATGTCGTTGACAACCCGTGTAGCGTAGGCGCCCACGCCTGCGGTTCGCAGATGAGGAGGGCTTCTAAGCAAACTGTTAGAAGCAGGAAGAATTTTCCCCGCAGTGCGTCTAAGCAGGTACTTTCTATACGATCAACCGCCAGAACCCTACGAATTTGAACGGCCATCCGCTTGCTTCCGGATTAAGTAGCGTTAAGATCGCGTGCCGGGAACCGCGTCCCTGGTGGGAGGGGATGGTGTCGCTGCACGCATTACTTCTACCGAGGGACAAGGAGTCGGTCATGTCGGCAAAAAACAGAGTTGTGTTCGGCATATACATAAGCCAGTTGGACGCGGAAAACGCGGTTCACGGATTGAAGCTGGCAGGGTTTCGCAGCACGGATATATCGATCCTGTTCCCAGACAATACGGGCACTAAGGATTTGGCCCTGGAGCGGAATACGAAAGCTCCCGAAGGCACAGCGGCAGGTGCGGGAGGCGGCGCCGTGGTGGGCGGTATTCTGGGATGGCTCGCTGGAGTCGGCTTGCTGGCCATTCCGGGCTTGGGGCTGTTCGTTGCCGCCGGTCCCATTATGGCCATGCTGAGCGGCATCGGCGTCGGCGGCGTGCTGGGTGGAGTGGCTGGCGCGTTGGCCGGGTTGGGAACCCCCGAGTATGAGGCTAAGCGCTATGAGGGCCGTATCCGCAAAGGCGGAATCTTGCTTTCGGTGCATTGCGACGATCGCGAGTGGGTAAAGTCGGCGCGCGAGATCCTAGTGCAAACTGGCGCTGAGGACGTATCCGCGACCACGGAGGCGAAAGCCGATTTCGCCACCAGCGATCGCCCGAGATCGCGAACCATTGCATCGAAGGCGTAACGCCTTCGGCGTCGGCATAGCGCCTTCGGTAGGGATGGGCGGTTAGGGATTGGCCAGAAACAGGCACGCGCTCAAAGGTGCGCCGGGCTGCGGTGAAGTCGACAATGCAAGCGTGGCTTGGTCGAGATCAGGTTCCATTCGGGTATCTGAAAAGTTGCACAACAAAGTAGCCCGGGAGCCTGATGGATCGGCCCGGTGCATGCGCAGCCACTTGGCATGCGGGTCCACTTCGACGCGCGTCAGATCCTTGCGGCCATTGTGAAGGCACGGCCAACGTTTGCGCAATCCGATGAGTTCGCGATACAGATCGAGAATCCCGGCATGACGGTCGTCAGCCGCTAAATTCCAGCTTATCTTCGATCGTTCGAAAGCTTCGAGCGCCTGAGGGTCAATGAATTCGCCGGACACAATGAGTTCCGCATGTTCGTTCCGGCGGCCTTCGCTCACTGCTCGCGCGAGGCCAGGATCGCCGTGGCTGGTGAAATACAAGAATGGATTCGCTGCTGCAAACTCCTCACCCATAAATAGCAAGGGCAGGTAGGGAGTACACATCAGGAGCGCGACCGCGATCTTGTATTGATCGAGCGAGACCAACTGAGACAAGCGGGCTCCCTGGCTGGTGTTTGCGATTTGATCGTGATTCTGAATGAATGCGATAAAGCGATGCCCCGGCAACGCTCGCGAGGAACTTCCAAAGTCGCGCTTCCGAAACGAGGAATAACAGCCGTCGTAAACGAAACCATCCGTGATGGCCTTTTGAATATGCCGTAACTCGCCAAATCCGGCGAGATAGGAGCGATTTTCGCCGGTCAGATAGGTGTGCACTGAGTGATGAAAATCATCCAGCCACTGGGCATCCAAGCGGTACCCTCCTGATGCGCTGGGGTTCAGGACGCGAACATCGTTCAGATCGCTCTCGGCGATGACCCACGCCTCTCGTCCCAGGCGCGCCGCTTGTTCATGAAAGCGGTCGCGAAGTTCAGCCAGAATATGGCGCGCGCTGAAGTCGAAAATCCCGTGGATTGCGTCCAATCGAAGGGCATCGATGTGATACTCGGTGAGCCAATAGAGCGCGTTCTCGATGACGAAGCGGCGAACGCCATCGCTGCCTGGCCCATCGAAATTCATGGCGCGGCCCCACGGCGTCCGGTATTGATCGGTGAAATAAGGCCCAAATTCCGCCAGGTAATTGCCTTCCGGACCAACGTGGTTGTAAATAACATCCAGGACCACGGCAATGCCCGCTTGGTGGCAAGCATCCACCATGGCCTTCAACCCGTCTGAGCCTCCGTAGGCCGAGTGCGGAGCATAAACATCCACTTGGTCGTAGCCCCAATTTCGCTTGCCGGGAAATTCGCCGATGGGCATCAGTTCTATGGCGGTGATCCCGAGATCCTGCAAGTGACCGAGCTTCGAGATGGCGCCCGCGAAAGTGCCTTCGGGCGTAAATGTGCCGATGTGAAGTTCGTACAGTATGTAATCGGAGAGCGCGATGCCCTTCCAATCCTGGTCGGACCAAACGAAGGAATCGGGATCGACCACCCGAGACGGACCGTGAACACCGTAAGGTTGCGAGCGCGAGACGGGATCGGGGCGCAACCGGCCGTCGTCAAAAAGGAATGAGTAGGTGTCGCCCGGCCGGGCATCGGGAACCGACAACTCAAAATCTTCGCCAGCGCGGTGCATAGCGAGCGGCGGTCCCTGGGACAATTGAACTGCTAGTGAACTCAAGTCGGGAGCCCAAGCCCGAAACTGGACGCCTCCGTTTTTGAGAGGGTTTGCGCCGTGCTCCATTAACCCGCGCGCTCCGCAAACAGGAGCGCGACTGGGCAGCGCGAAAAGACCTTGCTGACTGGGAGAAACAAGCCGCCTTCGCGCTCCTCGGCGGTAATCGTTTCGCCGCTGAAAACATCTCGAAAGCGTCGGTGCTCACTCTCCACGGGAAGCGCGATGGCTGTGTTGCCCCAGACATCCCCGACGGGCTTACTGTGAGAGTTGCACAATTTCAGGAAGAAGCGGCCGACGGCGGCGATCAGCGTTTGATTCGCTATGCCACGCGAGAAAGCCACAAGGTGGCGGGCGCGGCATCCTTCAGCGGAGAGGGCAGTGTAGGAGCCTTGCGCGAACAGATCGCGATGCTCCCGGCGGAAACGGAGAGCCTCGCTGCTGACGTAAAGTTTGATGGCGCCGTCACAGGGATTCTCGCGCAGCCGATCGACCATCGCGGCTCGATCCCGCGCGGCGGGCGCGCGCAAGCTGGACAGCATCTTTCGGCGCACGGCATAATCGACGGCACGCCGGTTGTCGGGGTCCACCAGATCGAAGGTCCAAAGCTCGTTGCCCTGATAAAAATCCGGCACGCCCGGTGAGGCGATTTTGAGCACTAGTTGTGCGAGCGAGTTCCACATTCCAGCCCTGGCAACGGGCGCTTGAAACTGGCGTAGTTCCTCCAAAAACAGGTTGCCGGGTGAGGGGTCCAGTACGCGCTCCACAAACTTGCTCACCGCCCGTTCATACTCGCTGTTGGGATTCACCCAGCTGGTATGGACTTTGGCTTCGTGCAGCGCCTTCTGCATGTAGCTCTCGATTCTTCGAGCGTAGGCCGCATGCTCCTCGGCATTCATCGGATACAGGGGCCACGTGCCAACCAGCGTTTGGTACAGCAGGTATTCTTCATTGGCGTCTGGCGCGTGACGGTCATCCACTTTGGTTTTGGCTACTCTATTCAGATCCCGCCAGCGGCGAATGGCTCTGTTCCATTCCACGGGAGTCTCCGAAAGCACGTTGATGCGCGCACGGACATCTTCGCCGCGCTTGGTGTCGTGCGTGGAACTGGCGCTCATGCCGTTAGGCCACAACTCGCGGCGAATCAGATTCCGCCGATGAAAGGCATTCAACGAAACACCAAAGCGCCCTGGATCGCCGCCCACTTCGTTCAAAGACGCCAGCGGATAATATCGATAGAATGCCGTATCCTCCACACCCTTGGCCATGACGGGCGAAGAAAGTTGCTGGAACCGCATCACGAACATTTGCCGCTCGGCACTCTGCGCGTCGTCCACACCGTTGGGATGCTCCAGCAACAGAACGCTTTGGATAAAATCGAACACCGATTCGCTGATGGCGGGATTGCGCAACTTGGCTTCTCGAATTGCGATATTCACCTGCCGCCGGTCCTGCGCGTCCACCTCTTTCTGGTCGCTGCGAACGTAGGTGCGATAGACCGGAAACGCCGCCAGCACTTCGCGCAGCCCATCCCGCAGGCTTTCCAGCGTAAAATCGCGGGACCAGCGATGGTGTTCGGAAATATGATCCAGCCGCCGGGCCAGAACATTCAATTCGCTCGACATGGCCACTTGCAGGATGAGCCGCTTACTGTCGCACACCAGATCGTCGAACGGCATGCTCCATCCAGTGAAGCGGCGATAGAGCTGCTGGAACGCCTTCTCTTTGGAGTGATCCACAAAGAGGCCATTCACCAGGTTAAGAAAGCTATAGCCGGAGGTGCCCTCGAGCGCCCACGTGGTTCGCAGGGGTTCGTTGCCGGTTAGGATCTTCTCGGCCACGATGTAGAATGTCCGTTTGTTTCCGTCCGGCTTTCTCTGACCATTCTGGGTATGTCCGTTGGAAGCGGCGGCGAAGGCTCGGCAGGCATCCTGCAAATAGCGGAAGTATTTCTCGGGCTCGAAGAGCCCATCGGGATGATCGATACGAAGCCCCCGGATGTGGCCCTGACGCACCAGATCGAAAATCAGAGCGTGCACCGCGGAGAAAACCTCGGGATCTTCCACGCGAATGGCCGCCAGATCGTTGATGTCGAAGAAACGCCGGTAATTGATTTCGTCCATCGCAACGCGCCAGAAGCTCAGGCGATACGCTTCGCTCTCGAGCAGCCGCTCCAGGCGATCGAAGCTGCGGGGTTCGCCGCGCCGGCCGTTGATTTCGGCCAAGGATGCGTCGATCGCTTCCACGGCTTCCTGGCTTCGGTCCAGCAAACCCGACAGCCTGCGCTTGACGATCTCCTTTTCCCTTTGCCGCTCGCGAATCTTGGCATCGTCGGTTTCCGTGTGGCCGGGCAGATGGCCCAGAGCGGTAACGATGCTTTCCATCTCGGCGAGGTGTTCATGATCCGCGCCCAGCTTCTCGCGCAGCCTGGCTACGGCCGGTTCCAGAAGCATGGTCCAGGTTCGCGGCGCGAGCGGCAACGGGAGGTCGTAAACGGATACGTGAAACTGCCCGTCGCCGTACGCGATCTGGATTTCCTGATTCTCCAGCACGCGGCCGTATTGATCGCCGAGCAAGGGCAACAGAACTTTGTTGACCAGCTCCTCCTTGGGAGGATGCCAATCGATGTCGAAATACCGGGCAAAGGGACTGCTGGGGCCGTTCTCCAGCACATCCCACCACCATGCGTTGGAGGGATGCGTGATGCACATATGATTGGGCACCACGTCGGCAATCAACCCCATGTCGCGGCTCTCGAGCCCGCCAGAAAGCCGCAAGAACGATGCCTGGTCGCCGATCTCCGGATTGAATCGAGACTGATCGGTAACGTCGTATCCATGACTGCTTCCCGGCCGCGCCATCAGAAAGGGCGACGCGTAGATGTCCGTGATCCCGAGCTCCTCCAGGTAATCCACCAGGGCGGTAGCGTCGTCGAATGTGAACCCCTTATTGAACTGCAGGCGATAAGTGGCCGAAGGCGTGTAGACTGGCTGCGTTTCGCGGCGCTTCATAATGTACTCCACCCCGAAGGATCAAAGTCCCCTCTTTCATTGACTCCAAACAGCACAATAGATTTCAGGCCGCCGAACGGCTACGGAAGCGGCGATTCGAGAATTCGCAGCAACATCCCAAGAGGCACTCGCACCCACTCCGGCCGTTCGTCAAGCTCCTCACTAGCCCTTTCGAGTGATTGTTCCAGAAGACAATGGTCCAGCAGCAGTCGCAAGTCCGCCTCATTTTGCGGAATGAGCGGGCTTTGGCCAAGAGAATCCAGATAGCCCTTCAGAAAGGCAGCCGACACCCAGTCTGACCAGTAACGCGACCAGAATTCGAGCGTACTCGCGGTTTCCGGCCGCCGCGTCACACCCGGGAGTTGATCCAGGAAAACAGCCTGAGCCGCATATTGGAATGACAAGAGCATGCTGGCAACATCGCGCAGCGGCGACCGCTTGATCCTTCGCCCGCCCAGGGTGCGATCGCTGGTGCCATCGAAGCCAATGAACACGAAGTCCTTGCCGGTGTGCAACACGCGGTTCAGTGTCAGATCGTCGTGCAGGCGGGTGCGTGAGGCTGTGATGCGGCGCTCCGAGATCAGACGCGCGCGCGCTCGTAGGTCTTCGCGTGCGTCCAACACTTTTTGTGCATCGGCTTCGAGCGCGGATGGCAGTGATTTCAGACGCTGCCGCAAAAGCTGAAAAGTTTCCGTGGACAGACCCAGCAAACCATGAAATATCGACTGACGGTAATGGTCGGTGAGCGGCTCGGGCGCGAACTGGGGATCGAATGCATCCGAACTGAGCGCCGTGTGCAGATCCGCCACTCGCTCGCCGAGCAGATGGGCCGCGTCCAGATAGCTGCCGATAGATTCATGCGCGTGCGCCGGAAGCTCGACATTGCGCAGGTCGAACGGATGATGTCTGCCGTCGGGAACGGTGAAGTCGCTTTCCTTGCGGGCCAGCGCCGCTTCGAAAAACTGGCTGAGTGAGTCCAGCGTGTAGGTCCACACGTCGCCCTGCTGATCTTGCACGAATGCGTGCAGCGTGGCGATGGTGATGGCGTCGCCGTTATTGGCGCGGTATTCGATGACGCCAGTGAGAGGCGCGCTGTAAGGAAAGTTTCTCTCCGTGAGGAAGGTCCCCATTTCCACTTCCGGGTGGATGCCGGGCTCCACGTGGCGATAGATCTTCAGGATGAATCGATTTCCAAAAGCAATGGACGTGTTCGATTGTTCGGCCTTCAACACCGCGGGCCCCAGATCGGGATGGCTCTCTCCCCAGGCGGCGCGGAAGGCGCGCGTGTGTGAGCCAACCAATTCGCCGGATCGTCCTCGAAAACGCCGCCGCCGCAAAATAGCGCTAAATAGCGCATTGCCGAAGGCAGGATCGAAAATCGCACTGTAAAGAACACCACGCGTCCCGTCCTCTGCGTGCAATTGGGCCACGGAGACATCCGACAGCTTGTCTTTCACGTGTTCGGCAGCCTCACCCGTCGCCACCGATCCAGGCATCACATAGATCTCCGGATCGCCGTCCGTGTATTCTACTTGCCCCAGGAGCATTTGAGCGGATGAATCCGGGATCGGAATGGTATCCACGACGTCGATGCTGCGGATTGTCCGGTCTTTGCCCCGGAACCAGCGGCGCGTTCTCAAGTACGCGGGAAGCCGGCGCAATAAAATCGCGAGGCTGCGGCCTTGAAATACCTGGGACCACGATTCCACCACGATGAGGGGTAAACCAGACGGTGTGGCCGGCGTCTGGATGCTTTCCTGATGCGCATGTCTGGCTTGAAAAGCAAACCAATAGAAACCCAAAGAGCCGAGCGTCACCTGATAGGGCTGATCGTTCACCGGCGGGAATTCCGCGCGGCCGAAAATCTCGATCGGCGTCATGCCCTTCACCTCCTCGAGATCGAGCTCTACGTGCTGCGGGAAGCGCGACAGATTCGCGATCACTAGTACGATCTCGTCCTCATAGCGGCGAAAAAAAGCCAACACCTTCCGATTCGACGGGCGCAGAAATTCGAGCGTTCCGCGGCCCAGAGCTTTGAACTGCTTGCGTTGCTCGATCAGGTGCTTGGTCCACCACAGCAGTGAGTGCGGATTGTTCTGCTGCCCTTCCACATTGATGGCCTCGTAATGATAGGCCGGGTCAATGGTGATCGGCATGTAAAGCTTCTGCGGATTGGCGCGCGAAAAACCAGCATTGCGATCCGCGCTCCACTGCATGGGAGTGCGCACTCCGTTGCGGTCACCAAGATAAATGTTGTCGCCCATCCCGATTTCGTCGCCATAATAAATGACCGGCGTGCCGGGCAGCGAAAACAACAGAGCGTTCATCAGCTCAATTTTGCGCCGGTCGTTTTCGAGCAGCGGCGCCAGGCGCCGGCGAATCCCGAGATTGATCCGCATCCGGCGGTCGTGCGCATAGACGCGGTACATATAGTCGCGCTCTTCGTCGGTGACCATCTCGAGCGTGAGTTCGTCGTGATTGCGCAGGAACAGCGCCCACTGGCAATTGGCTGGTATAGCCGGAGTCTCCTGCAGAATCTCCATCACCGGAAAGCGATCCTCCATGCGAATGGCCATGAACAGCCGCGGCATCAGAGGAAAGTGAAACGCCATGTGACATTCCGAGCCGTCGGCAAAATAGGCCACCGCGTCCTCGGGCCATTGGTTGGCTTCAGCCAGCAGAATGCGGTCCTTGTATTTCGCATCGATGTGCTCGCGAAGTTGTTTCAGGAACCCGTGAGTTTCCGGGAGATTCTCGCAGTTGGTCCCTTCGCGTTCGTAGAGATAAGGCACCGCATCCAGGCGGAATCCGTCCACGCCCAGATCGAACCAGAAATCGATCACCTCCAGGATCGCCTCCCGCACATGCGGACTATCGAAGTTCAGATCCGGCTGGTGCGAATAGAAGCGGTGCCAGTAATACGCTTTGGCAATGGGGTCCCAAGTCCAATTCGACGTTTCGAAATCCTTGAAGATGATGCGGGCGTCCTGATACTTTTCCGCGGTGTCGCTCCAGACGTAAAAGTCGCGCCAGCGTGTTCCGGACGCGGCGCGGCGCGAACGCTGGAACCAAGGATGCTGGTCGGACGTATGGTTGAGCACCACCTCCGTCAAAACGCGGATGCCGCGGCGATGCGCCTGTTTCAGGAAGCTCTGGAAATCCCGCAGCGTCCCGTAGGCCGGATGAACATCGTTGTAGTCGGAAATGTCGTAACCATCGTCGCGCCAGGGTGACGGGAAAAACGGCAGCAGCCAAATGGCTGTGATGCCAAGGTCCTGCAGGTAGTCGAGCTTCTTGGTAAGGCCGCGAAAATCGCCCATCCCGTCCTCGTCGCTATCAAAGAAGGCACGGGCATGAACCTCATAAATGATCGCGTCCTTGTACCACAGCGGATCAGAATCTGGAATGGTAGCGGGGCTCGTCGTGGACACTCTTCCTCCAGTGTGACCGACGAACGGGCAAAGATGTTTCTCGAAACGTAGTTTCTAACAGGATTCTGAAAAAGGCCCTTCCGCACCCCGAAACACAGACAAGAATGTCTATGCCACACCCAAGTTCAATATTACAAGACCGAGTGGCATAGGCACTCTTGCCTGTGGGGCCTTTTTCCGTGTCCTGCTAAGGTGTAACGCTGACGTTGGCGGAATTACTGGATTGGCCGTCCACGCTGACCACCAGGGGGAGATCACCCTGGGTGACACCCATTGGCACCTCGATATTCACTTGCCAAAGGCCGACAAAATCCGGAGCCAGCGCCGCAGACGATACGGTAGCGGTTTGTCCTCCGATGGTAGCGGTCACGGTGGGGGTTACCATGGATACCGGACTCGATCCGGCCGGGGCGCCATCGGCGGGCTGCGGGCTCACTGCGCCGGCACCCGTGAGATAGGCAATAATGATCCCCCCCGCTGCGGCCGGATTGCTCGAGCTGTTGAGAGTGTAGCCGGGGTAATTTTGCGCGATGGCGTGCGAGCCTTGGACAAACAGAGCCGGTGCTGCCGACTCCACCTTCACTGTCACTTGATTCCCCTTGACGCCATTGGTGCTAACGGCTATCGTCGCCGTTCCGGTCTTGGTCTCCCATGGCACCTGGAAGTTGATTTGTTTTGAGCTTTCGTAGAGCACCGGAGCCGCGACGCCATTCACTTGGACGGAAACGCCGCCCAAACTGGACGGCAGCGGGAGCGAGGGGGCAATGGCGTCCTGATTAGTTCCCGTGAAGTTGGCCCCGAATACGGAAGCGAGCGCGCCTGGCGAAACCTCGGCGGCAAAGCTGGCCGCGTTCACCACACCCCCGCTGGTAATGGCTGGAGCCACGGGTTGCAGCAAGCGGATTACGTTGTTTTCCGTATCGGAAAAATAAACATTTCCTTTCCCATCTACGATAATTCCCCGCGGGAAAGAAATCAGCGCGCCGGCTGCGAAACCGCCGTCACCGTAATAGCCCGACGTTCCCAGTCCAGCGATGGTGGTAATGATTCCCTCGGGCGAAACCTTTCGAATTCGGTTGTTGTCGGTGTCGCAGATGTAAAGATAGCCGTTGGCGTCTAACGCGATGCCGGAGGGCTCGTCCAGTGCAGCGTCTGGGCCCGGTCCGTTATCGCCGGAGGAACCGATGTATCCGTTGCCCGCCAGAACAGTCAGATTCCCATTGGAATACTTCAGCACCCGATAGCCCCTCTGGTCTGAGATGTAAAGGTTGCCGAACTTATCGACCAAAACCGTTTCGGGATCGTTCAGCAATTGCGGTGTAAAAGCTCCTACGACCGTCGTGATGGTGCCTCCCGAAACCTCGCGGATCACGTTATTCCCCGAATCCGCAATGAACACGTTTCCAGAAGCATCCACAGCGACGCTGGTCGGCGAATCCAGCTCTGCGTCAATGGCCGCGCCACCATCGCCGGTATAGCCGCCCGTGTTGGTGCCCGCGAAGGTGGTTATGGTTCCGCTGGTGTTCACCATGCGAATGACATGGTTGCTGGTGTCCGCGATATAAAGATTGCCCGAGGAGTCCACCGCCACACCCGCTGGAGCCAGCAGCTCGGCGCTGGTAGCAGCCGCGGTGTCGCCGGAGTAACCGCCGGTTCCGTCACCGGCCACGGTAGTAATTGTGCCGCCGGATATTTTGCGGATGCGCTGGTTAAATGAATCGGCGATGTACAGATTACCCGAGGAATCGAACGCCAGGCCCAGAGGCAAGTCCAGCTCGGCACTGGTGGGAGCGCCAGCGTCTCCGGCGTAACCGGCAGTCTGGTCGCCGGCGTAGGTGCTGATCTTATACTGCTGGCTCCAGGCACAGTTCGCGGACCAGCCCAAAGAAAGAACCCCCAACGTGAGGGGCGTAAGAAATTGCCGAATTGTCATAATGCGAATTTGAAACAAACCCCCGCGAAACAAGCAAGTTCTGCGGATACCCTAGGATGCCATACTGGAGTGGCCGCTGGCACCGGTGAGCCGCATTCACAGTGTGCCTTTGACGCACAGGACCGAATCGCGCGAAGATTCTTGGTGGGAGAGGGAAGAAGATGAAAACTAAGATTATGATTGTTGCCGCGGCCGGACTCATGGCCGCAACCCTGCAGGCCGCTAACAAGCCCATTACCGTCGAATTGAAGGACGCCAAGGGCCAGAGCGTCGGCACGGCGATACTCAGCGATAGCAAAGGTGGAGTGAAGATCAAGCTGGATCTTAAGAACCTGCCTCCGGGCGAGCACGCCATCCATTTCCATCAGGCCGCGAAGTGCGAGCCGCCGTTCACCACCGCGGGCGGTCACTTCAACCCCGACATGAAAAAGCATGGGCTGGATAATCCCGACGGTCCGCACGCCGGCGACATGAAGAATTTCACCGTCAAGGCGAACGGCACTGCCAAAACAACGGTCATGGATGAACGTGTCAACTTGGACGACGATGCCCACTCCGTCTTCGCCAATGGCGGAACGGCGCTGATGATCCATGAAAAGGCCGACGACCTGAAGACCGATCCGGCGGGAAATGCAGGCATGCGCATCGCCTGCGGTGTGATCGCCAAGTAGTCTCCCGGCCGCAGAGCTGCGATCTAATCCCGGAGAGTTGCAATCTAATCCCGGAGAGTTGCAATCCAATCCCGGAGAGTTGCAATCCAATATTGATTTGGGCGCAACGCTCCTGTAACATGCGGATGCCACTCTAGCTGTTTCCTTCATTATGGAAAAGAAGCGCAAGAAAACGGCGCCGCCGCCGCAGGCCGAACCGCCGCCGATAGCTCTGAACGATCGAAGCCTCTACATCAATCGGGAGCTCGGCTTGCTGGCTTTCCAACGGCGCGTTCTCGAAGAGGCGGAGGACCACCGGAATCCGCTGCTGGAGCGCGTCAAGTTCCTCTCCATCCTGGGATCCAACCTCAACGAGTTTTTTATGGTGCGGGTAGCCGGCCTGGTGAGCCAGATGGACGCAGGCATCACCGATGCCGGCCCTGACGGAATGCCGCCGCGCGCGCAGTTGATTGCCATTCGCCGGGACATCAAGCGGTTGGTGGCCGACGCTTACAAATGTCTGGCCGGCCTAGAACCGGAGTTGGATAAAGCGGGAATCCGAATTCTCGACTACTCCGATCTCAACGAAGTGCAATTGCGCGTAGCCAACAACTACTTCACGGAAACGGCGTTTCCTGTTTTAACACCTCTGGCCTTCGATCCGGGACGTCCCTTCCCGCACATCTCCAATCTCAGCCTGAACCTGGCCGCGTTGATCCGCGACACCCAGGGTAACGAACGCTTCGCGCGCATCAAGGTTCCCGATTCCCTGCCACCGCTGGTTCCCGTGAACCGCGCGGCAGCACCCAAACAAAAGCGCAGTCGCTCGCAATCTCATCTTGAATTCGTCTGGCTGGAACAAGTGATCGCGGCTCATCTGGGTTCGCTGTTCCCTGGGATGCAGGTACTGGAGACGCATTCCTTTCACGTCACCCGCGACGCCGAAATGGCGATCAAAGAACTGGAGGCGGAGGATCTGCTCGAAAGCATCGAAGCGGGCGTGCGGCAGAGACGCTTCGGGAGCGTGGTGCGCTTGATGGTGGGCGAGGATATGCCGCCGCACATCCTCGAGATTCTCGTGAACAATCTGGAGGTGGAGGCCAGTGAGATCTATCGCATCGACGGACCGCTTTCCCTCAGCCGTCTGATGCATCTGTACAATCTGGACCGGCCCGATTTGAAGGATGCTCCGTTTGTTCCGGCTGTTCCAGCTGCGTTGGCGCAGGCCGGCCCGGAAGACGACCTGTATGCGCTCATCAGTCACCAGGACATTCTTTTGCATCACCCCTACGAATCGTTCCAGCCCGTGATCGATTTCCTGAAGAAGGCCGCGCACGATCCCAACGTTCTCGCGATCAAAACCTGCCTGTATCGCACCGGGCGCAATTCGCCCATCGTACAGGCGCTTCTGGAAGCCATCGAAGAAGACAAACAGGTGGCCACGCTGGTGGAGCTGAAAGCCCGCTTCGACGAAGAGAGCAACATCGAATGGGCCAGAGCGCTCGAAGCCGAGGGAGTACACGTGGTGTATGGGCTCATCGGCCTCAAGATCCATTGCAAGGTGGCCATGGTGGTGCGGCGCGAGGGCGACCGTATCGCGCGCTATGTGCATCTTTCCACCGGCAATTACAACGCCGTCACCGCGCATCTGTACACCGACATTGGGATGTTTACCGCCAGTGAGGAAGTCTCCGACGACGTCACACACCTGTTCAATTATCTGACGGGCTACTCGGCCAAGGCCGATTACAAGCGGCTGTTGGTCTCTCCGGTGAATCTGCGTTCGCGCATGGAAGCCATGATCGAACGCGAAATCGAACATCAAAATCACGGACGCCAGGGCCATCTCATTTTCAAAACCAATGCGCTGGTGGATCCGGAGATGATTCGGTTGCTGTACCGCGCGTCGCAAGCGGGCGTGCGAGTCCAGTTGCTGGTCCGCGGAATCTGCTCGCTGCGGCCCGGCTTGCCCGGAATCAGCGAGAACATTGAAGTGACCAGCATTGTGGGACGCTTTCTGGAACATAGCCGGGTCTACTATTTCCACAACGGCGGAAGCGAGGAAGTTTATCTCGGCAGTGCCGACCTGATGCCTCGCAATCTGGATCATCGCGTGGAGATCCTGTTCCCTCTCGCCGACGACAAACTGGTGGCGCGCGTTCGCGATGAAATGCTGGGATGCTACCTGAGCGATACAGCGAACGCGCGGCGCATGCTCTCCGACGGCGCCTATGTGAGGAAGAAGCCCGCCAATGGAAAGTCCGCGATCAATTGCCAGGACTCCTGGATCCCGAAGCGGCGTTCCGTGGAGTCTCACGACAGTTCGGAGACGCTGGCGTATAAGCGCGACGCCGACGACTAGCCCTTTGCCCGGCCGAAGTTCGCAAATACTTAACTGCCCAATGTGAGTCCGCCAAACACATAGCGGTAATCCCAGGTGGCTTGGACACCGCCGGTAATCCCCTCGGCAGAGAAAGGAATGGTGTTGCCCACGTCTACCACCACTTCCAAAGGAGCCAATGGCAGACCGAAGCTACAAAAAACACCGTTCCCCATCGGGGAAGGATTGCCGCTACACATGGGATCGAACGTGACGGTACCCGCACTGGCATCGGCTTGGGCATAATCGGCGAGGGCGGCTAAACCGGTTCCCGAAACAATGTAGATTGTGACCAGTGTTCCCGGGTCGCCCCCGGTCCAATTCACCGTAAATGGGACGCTGGAGGAAACCACTGTTCCTGGCGCGAGCGTCGCTGTCTGAACTTGGATCGGCGAACCCACCGCAATCGATCCCTGGAATTGCACAGGACCACCCGAAGCGGAGATCTCAAACGTCCGGGACGCGATAAAACCGACAGGCAGGGTCTGCTGATAAGCAGCTCCACCGACCTGGGTCACCGGCTCAGCCACAGCCGATGTCACTAGAGAGGAAACTGTGATCGGACCTGCCGATAGATCGCTGTACCCAGGAACGGCGCAGGTTCGGGAGAGGCCGGGAACCTTTATAGCGCTAGGCGGAGGTACCCGCGCGATGTACCCACCGGCAGGAGCCGCGGCCAAAGGCTGAGGCGGTGACGTTCCCGGCCCGGATGGAAACGTGGCGATGAACGCATCCGTTTCGCCATCGGTAGACGTTCCCGATGCGATGGTTTTGATCAACTCGATTTGGCCATAGGACTGAATCGGAGGATTCGAGCACTGTCCGCGTCCGGTGTGAATACTTAACGTGACGGGCGAACTGGTGAGCGGTCCATAGAGAACCACTGGAACCGAGCAGCCTTCCAGAGTCCCCTGCGGAATCTGAAAGTTCATCTGATCGACGCCTACTAAGCCGGGCGCCAAACCCGCGTACGCTGGCGTAATGTAAGCGGTCCCAGGCGTGTTGCCGCCGATGAAGCCCACTGTAACGTCCACCCCCGACTGGAGCACCGTCAGCCCCGTTGCGGATGTGCCATCCACTGGAGGATCGTACACCGGCCCGAAGGCCGTTCCGAAGAGGCTGATGTAGTCTCCAGGAGCTGCGCTGTTGGACGACGAGTTTTGCGAAATGCTTCCGGCGGAGGTCACATTCAGAGCAGCGGCCTGACCACATCCGCTTCCATCGACTGCAAACGCCGCCGGGGCGCCCATCGAAACAGGAACTTCGACTGCCGCGCTAGAACCCGCTGCCGTGGTGACTACGAACGTTGCTGATTCGAAGTCGCTGCAGACATAGCAAAAAGAGGTTGCGGACGGAATCTCGAGGTTGATCTGCGTCGGAGAAACGAAAAGCAATGGGGCCTTTACCCCGTTGATGGCGACAGAAGTTCCCTCTAGTTGGATGGGAAGCGGTTGGCCCACTGCCGATGTGCTGGTCGCGGCAAGATTCGTCCCGAAGATCGACACCAACGACCCGGGAGAAATCGGTTGCGCGTATGATGCTGCATTGACCACACCCGCCGACGTAATCTGCGGAGTCTGTGCGACGGCTGCCTGTGCCAACGCGACCACTAGCAAGAGCCGAGTTATTGCCACAGGGACCCGAGGCGCCATGATCACAAATATATACCCAATAACGCGAAGCGAAGCCCTATAGATCAGCAACATAAAGAAATTGTCAAGAATTATGGGCATTCCAATTGCAGTATAGACGGGCATGAATAAAATGAACGCTCAATTTGATCATTTCCGTTTGTTCCAATGGTGCTGTAGATAACGATAAGGCCCAATCTAGCCTCGCGCGGCAGGTCACTTTTACCGGCTTTCTCGAAGTAACTTTCCAGTCACCCCTGCTAAGTGGCTGCTCTCGTTCCGCATGTCGGACGGACAAGCATTTGCTCCTCTCGGGCACCGTGGAGGTACAGGCATGAGTGGAGGTGCAGGTGGAGGTACAGGCATGAGTGGAGGTGCAGGCATGCGAGCGATATTCTTGGCCGGACTGTTGGTGGGCGTGACGTACGCGCAACCGCCAGACCCGCAGCCGCTCTATCGGGTGACAGTTATTTCACGCAGCTTGGAAGCGGTGAACTATGAGCATCGGGGTGGTCCCACGCCGATCGACTTTCAAGGCACCGTTCTGCTTCCTCGCATGAAGGGCACCGCCATCGTGGAGAGCCAGCGCGGCAGCGTGGCGATCGACGCAAAATTCGAGCACCTGGAAGCGCCCACGCGCTTTGGCCGCGAATACTTGACCTATGTGTTGTGGGCCATTTCACCGGAAGGGCGGGCCAGGAATCTCGGTGAGGTCCTGGTGGATTCATCCAACAAAGCGCATGTGAAGGTGACCACGGATTTGCAGGCTTTCGGGCTCATGATCACGGCCGAACCCTACTTCTCAGTGAGCATCCCTAGCGACGTTGTGGTTGCCGAGAATGTAGTGCGGCCCGATACCATCGGGGCGCGTGAAATGGTAAACGCGAAGTATGAATTACTCCCCCGCGGCCAGTACACACTGAACCTTCAGGCCGCTCAACTGCGTTCCATGGAAGGCGGGGAAAAGCTGTCTTACGACCGCTACGAGGCCGTTTTGGAGCTCTATCAAGCGGAGAACGCGGTTCAAATCGCGCGGGCGCTGGGAGCGGATCGCTATGCGCCCGAGTCCATTGGTAAAGCCACGACGCTGTTAACGCAAGCCGAGGACATGAACGCTCGCAGAATGGACACCCACGCGGTGGTGTCTGCCGCGCGCGAGGCCGCGCAGATGGCTGAGGATGCCCGTACCATCTCGGTAAGGCGCCGGGATGAAGATCGCATCCACGAGGAAGTCCAGCAGTCACAGAATCAGGGCGAGTTGAGGCGCAGAGCGGAAGAAGATGCCGCCGCAGCGCGCGCGGAGGCACAGGCGGAAGCCCAACAAGCCGCTCAAGCGCGTGAGGATGCAGCCGCAGCGGAGGCTCAAGCCCGGGTTGCTCAACAGGCCGCGCAACAAGCCGCTTTGACGCCACTGCCTCCTCCGCCCGTACAAACTGCGCCCGTACAAACGGCGCCCGCTGCAACTCCCGACGCCTCGCGAATGCAGTTTCGTGCGCAGCTTCTGGCCCAGCTCAATGGAACATTCGCAACGCGCGATACGCCCAGGGGCTTGGTGCTGACGGTCACAAATTCCATGTTCGAAGGCGACGGCCTGCGCTTCGATACTGGCCAACGGCTCGCCAACGTGGCGACAGTCTTAGCGTCGCATCCCGAGTTGAGCGTGCGCGTGGAAGGCTATGCCGAGGGACAGGCGCTCTCACAGGAACGGGCACAAGCGGTGCGGGCTGCGCTGGTGGCACAGGGAGCGCGTCCTGGCTCAGTGGCCGCCATTGGATTCGGCGACTCCCGACCAATCGCATCCAATGCCACCGCGGCGGGGCGCGAACAAAACCGCCGCGTAGAAGTAGTGGTCATTGGCGACAGCATCGGTAGCACGGCGCTTTGGGATCGTCCGTACCCGCTACGCTCGCAGCGCTAGCCCGAATTTTCGCTTACTGACGCGCGCCGCTCGGCGGAGCTACTCCTGGTTCCTGCTATCCTCGAAATCATGCTCCGCCGTGCTCTTTTCGCTTTCCTTTTCGTAGCCACTTTGGTGGCCGCGCCGGCTCGCATCAGCTCATCCGACCCGCGCCTCGCCAAGGCTTTTCGCAAGCCGGACCTGAACGGCTGGATCTTCGTTCATCTGGAAGGCACGCCGGCTGACATCGGATTTCAGCACGGCTATTTGCTGGCGCCCGAAATCGAAGATGCACACAAGGTGATCGTTCTCGGCCTGACCCACGATAGCCGCAAGCCCTATTCGTTCTTCCGCAACGCCGCCGAGAAGATGCTGTGGCCGCGCGTGGAGCCGCAATATCGCGAAGAGTTGAAGGGCATCACCGAAGGATTGAAGGCGCGTGGCGTGTCACTGGATCTGTGGGACGTGGTGGCGATGAACGCGTGGCTGGAGCTTTCGCCTTACTACACGGACTGGTACGACAAGCAGCATCAGCTCTCACAGTTGCGGAGGCCGGTGCCCGAGCACTGCAGCGCATTGGTCGCCGTGGGCAGCTATACCCGCGATGGCAAGGTAGTGATCGCGCACAACAACTGGACCGAATATAAAGACGGCTCGCGCTGGAACATCATCTTCGACATCGCGCCGTCGGAAGGCTATCGCATTTTGATGGATGGCATGCCCGGGCTGATTCATAGCGGCGACGATTATGGCGTCAATAGCGCCGGTCTTGCGATCACCGAGACCACCATCGGCCACTTCAACGGTTTCGATCCTCAAGGAATCCCGGAGTTCGAGCGCGCGCGCAAAGCCATGCAATACGCCGCCAACATAGACGACTTCGCTCGAATCATGCAGGAAGGAAACAACGGAGGCTACGCCAACGCCTGGCTGATCGCCGATTCGCGCAACAATGAAATCGCGAACCTGGAGCTGGGGTTGAAGCACGTGACGTTACAGCGCACGCACGACGGCTATTTTGTCGGGTCCAACTTTCCCGCCAATCCGGAACTCATCCGGGATGAAGCCAGCGACTATCCTGTCACCGACATGAGCATCAGCGCCAACGCGCGTCACGTCCGGTGGGAGCAACTGATGGCTGAGAATAGGGGCAAGATCGACGTCGCGGCGGCTCAGCGGTTCCTGGCCGACCACTACGACACGTTCGCGCACGAAACCCAACCCAGCGAACGGACGCTGTGCGGCCACGTGGATCTTTCCACGCGCGGGTCTCGCCCCTGGCAGCCGGCGTTCGGTCCCGCGGGCACGGTGCAGAACAAAGCCGCCGACGCTAGAATGGTCGCCGAAATGTCATTCACCGCGGCCATGGGCCACGCCGATGGGATCGATTTCAAGGCCGCGGAACACCTGAAGGAACACCCGGAATTTGCCTGGCAGAAAAACGCGCTGCGCGATCTCTATTCGCGCCCCTGGACTACGTTCCGCGTCGCCCAGTAACGTCTTATGACCGCTTAGCGCTGCGCTCGAAACTTCTTGGCCTTGTCCGGCTCATGCAGGGCTTCGTAGACCGTGACCAGGTCTTTGCTCGCATTCTGGATGCGATCCGCGGGCGGGTTCGGTTGTTTTACAAAGGTATCGTAGCCGGTCAATAAGTGGCCTTCGGCTTCCTGGTATTGCCCCTCCAACACCAGCGTGTGCCCCAATTTGATTTGTACGATCGCGGTGTTAGGATGCCCGGGTGGCAACTTTTCGGTGAAACGCGAAAGGGCCTCGCGATAGAAATGCTCGGCACGCACCAGATTCTTCTCCTGAAGATATACTTCACCAAGATTGAGCAACGCGATTCCCACCAGATAATGCCGGTCGTCATACACGGCCCGGTTAATGTCGGCCATACGATTGAAATCCATCTCCGCCTCGGCCAGGTGCCCGCGTTTGATTTCCAACAAGCCCAGGACGTTGAGTCCCATCGCCACCTGCGGATGTACTTTTCCGAAGATCCGCTCCTGAATTCCCAGCGCATCCTGTAAGATGCCTGCCGCCTCATCGTACCTGCCCTGATAGACCAGGGACTGCCCTACCGCCGCCATGATCAGCGCCGTGTCGGGATGCTCTTTGCCATACCAGGATTCTTTGATCGCGAGCGCTTGCCGGTAATCCTGTTCAGCCTGGCGGTTGTTTCCCAGATCGTGCTGCACGAGTCCCATGTCGTAAAAATCGTCGGCGACACGAGGATGCACCGCGCCGTAAAGCTGGCGATCCATCGCCAACCCCCGCCGGTAAAGAGAATCCGCCAGGGCCAGATGGCCCAAGTAGTAGTGCGCGGTGGCCAGCTCGTTGATGCTTTCGGAAAGGTCCGTCGTATTTTCGTTATTGGCCGATTGAAGCCGAATTGTTTCTTCGAGAGTCTTAACCGCATCGTTGTAGGCGCCGCGCTCTTCCTGTATCCGTCCCAATGCCGACTCGGCCTTCGTCCTGCTGGGATCTTGGGCAGGCAATCGGAGTTGATCAATGGCCAGGCCCTCCCTCACCAGGCGCTCCGCCTCGGCCAGTTGGCCTTGATCCAGCCGCAGCGCGCCGAGCGCGACCAGACCCTCCGCGACATCCGCGCTATCCGGTCCGGCGATGGACTTGCGCCGGTCGAGCGACGAACGCAACAGCGAATCCGCCTGGTCGTACTTGCCCAGCTTCTGATACATGTTCCCGAGCGTTTGATACAACTCAGCCTGTACCGCTGGTTCCGCATTCAATGTCCGCGCGTTCTGGACGCCTCTGTCGAGCAGCGCCACTGCCGGTAAACTGCCGGCCGGGCCCACCGTCTTGTCGCCCCCATCGAACAGATTCAGCATGAAACGTTCGATACGCTGCGTCCGCGTAGTCTCGGCCAGCGCGGCCGTGCGGGCCCTGGCCAGGCGCACCACGAAGAACACCACCAGGGCGATGAAGATGGCGCAGACCGCGGTGGTGACCGCCAGAACGCGCCTGTTGCGCCGGACGAATTTGCCCAGCCGGTAACGCAGGCTATCAGGACGCGCTTCCAGCGGTTCGCCTTTGAGGTAATGATCGATATCGCGGATCAATGCTTCGACCGAACGGTAACGTCTCTGCAAATCCTTGTGCATGGCCGTGAGGCACAACACATCCAGTTCGCCCCAGGCGGATTTCGGCAAGGAGTTGCGCTTGGCCACGGCGGAAGGGGGCTGCGGTTCCCGTTGCAGGATCATCCGCTCGGCTTCGCCCGTGCTGAGGTTCGAAAAATCGAAGGGCAGCTGTCCGGTCACCAGCTCATACAGAATCACTCCCAATGAATAAACATCGCTCTCGGTCCCGAGCGAATCGCCGCGAATCTGCTCGGGCGATGCATAGGGCAGCGTCATGGGGCGGAACGCAGTGCGCGTCTGCTCTAACTGCTCCTCAGCGTTTTGCAACTGTTTGGCGATGCCGAAATCCAGCAGCTTCACCGTCCCATCGGCCTTCACCAAAATGTTGGATGGCTTCAGGTCGCGGTGAATGATGGCCTGGCGGTGCGCGTACTGAACGGCCTCGCAAACCGAACGAAACAGCCCGAGACGCTGGTCCATGGAACAGGCACGTTCCCGGCAAAAATCGGTAATCCGGCGGCCCTCCACGTACTCCATGACGAACCACGGAGCTCCGTCATCCAGCGTTCCCGCGTCGTGAATCTGGGCAATGAACGGATGCTGCAGCTTGGCCAGCGTCTTTTGTTCACTGGCGAAGCGCCGGCGCCGGTCCGTCGAGAGCAATCCGTCGCGCAGCAGCTTGATAGCCACCAGACTGCCGATATCCTCGCGCCTGGCGAGATAGACGATGCCCATGCCGCCCTCTCCAATGGGCTTGACAATCTGGTAGGGGCCGAAATCGCTCTCGAGCGAAAGTCCATGCGCACGGTCCAGCAAGTCCTGCGCTAAAGGTGGCAAGCCGCCGTCGAGTAGCGAGCTGCTGTGTGCGTCTTTCTCCAGCATGGATTCGATCTCGGCCAGCAGAGCATCGTCGCCGCGGCAAGCCGTCCGCAGGTAGTCTTGCTGGTCGGAAGCGGATAGATCGGAAACATGATGGAAGATTTCCTGAATGCGTTCCCAGCGCGCGACATCCATGGCGAAATCACCGCCCTCTGGCGATCTCGGCTTCGAGCCACGCCCTGGCTACCCGCCAGTCGCGGTCAATGGTACTTTCCGAGACCCCCAGCACGTTCACCATTTCGGTGACGTTCAGTCCACCGAAGAAACGCAATTCAACCGCTCTGGCTTGCCGAGGATTCAGACGCGCCAGTTCGTCCAGCGCCGCATCCAGCGCAATCACATCCCGGTTACGCGAGACGGACACGCCCAGCGCTTCATCGAAGGTGACAAAGAGAGCTGCCCGCTTGGATGCGCCTCGCCGCCGGGCAATATCCACAACGATTTGCCGCATCGCTTTGGCAGCCACGCAGGTGAAGTGCAGCTTGGACTGCAATTCCAGCTTGGAAGAATTGACCAACTTGAGCCAGGCTTCGTTGATCAGCGTGGAGGTGCTCACGTTCACATTCGGGCCGGAGTGCTGTACGGAGGCCGCAATTCGGCGCAATTCTTCATAAGCCACGCTAAACATAGCGTCGAGCGCTTGCCTGCGTTCCCCGTCGAGCTCGGTTCCGTCACTCATGCGTAACAGTCATGGGATTCGCTGGATCTTCCCGATTTTAGCAAGGGAGCATTGCTCGCACTATAATCGTATTACCGTTTTCATTCATACGACGTATTCTTAGGAGGATTGTTTGCGCAAACGCTCCAGGAGCGGGTTCCTGAGTCTAGTGCTGTGCGTGCTTGCCTTGGGAATCGGCTCGGTCCCTTCCAACGCGCAGGTAAGTGCGTCTATCTCCGGGAGACTCACGGACGAATCCGGCGCCGCGATCTCGGGCGCGATGGTCACCGTGAAGAGCCTCGAAACCGGTGTCTCGAGGACAGCTACCAGCAATGACTCTGGCGACTACACGGTGCTCGGCTTGCCCCTCGGACCGCAGGAAGTGACGGCGGCAAAGCCGGGCTTCAACAAGATGGTTCCCGCGACCGTCACGCTAGTGGTTGGGCAGGAAGCGGTCGTGAACCTGACTCTCACGGTTGGCGTGGTCATCGAGCGGGTGTCTGTCTCCGATCAAACTCCGCTGGTCAACGCCACGACATCCTCGGTGTCCGGCGTGGTCGGCGAGCAACAGGTCAAGGACCTGCCGCTCAACGGCCGGAGCTTTGATAATCTCATCGCCCTGAATCCCGGGGCGGTCAATTACAGCGCGATGAAGAGCGCGGGAACCACCACCAGCGACGGCAACACGTTCACGGTGGACGGCCGCCGGACCTACGAGAATCTTTTCCTGATGAACGGGATCGAGTACACCGGCACCAGCCAGCTCGCGATTAGCCCCGGCGGTGTCAGCGGAGAATTATTGGGAATCGACGCCATCCGGGAGTTCAACGTGCTGACGGATACCTACGGCGCGGAGTACGGGAAGCGCGCCGGCGCGCAGATCAGCGTCGTCACGCAATCGGGGACCAATCTGCTGCACGGCTCGTTGTTCGAGTTTCTTCGCAACAGCGATCTCGACGCCCGTAACTTTTTCGACCAGGCTTCCGTTCCACCGTTCCGGCGCAACCAGTTCGGCGGCGCGCTAGGCGGCCCTGTCAAGAAAGACAAGTGGTTTCTATTTGGCAACTATGAAGGATTCAGGCAAGTGCTGGCTGAGACCAGCGTGACCGAGGTCCCCGATAACGAAGCGCGGTTAGGGTTGCTCCCCAACGCTGCAGGCGTCTATGTGCCGGTGCCGAAGCTGAACACCGCGATGCTCAAATACATGCAGCTCTGGCCGGCAGTGAATGGTCCGGAACTTACCGTGGGCGGGCTGCCCAGCGGAACAGCGCTTTCCTACAACAATCCGAAAGAAACCATTCGCGAGGATTTTGGCACTCTGCGAACGGATTACATCCTGAGCGAACGGGACACTTTTTCGGCCGCCTACACCATCGACGATGGCGACGGTTTGTTTCCCCAGGCGGACCCGCTTTTTGGAGGATCTGAAACATTGCGCAGCCAGATAGCCAGCCTGGAAGAGACGCATGTTATTTCGCCCGAAATCCTGAACACGTTCCGCGCCGGATTTTCGCGCGCCGCCTGGAGCTTTGCTCCCACCACGCTGGTTTCTTTTCCCGCCAGCACGTCGTTTGTCACCGGATCGGATCCTGGCGGCTTTGTGATCGGCGGCGGCGTGACCACATCCAGCGGCGGCGCCATAACGTCCGCTGGGCCCAACAACGCCTCTAACGTCTGGAATCGCAGAAATCTTTTTACATACACCGATGGCGTGCAGATCATCAAGGGACGTCATCAGATCACCGCCGGCGTCTGGTTCCAGCGCGTGCAGGAAAACGAGAACACCGCATCGCGCCAGCTTGGCCAGGCCAGTTTCGCGAGTTTGACCACATTTCTGCAAGGTACGGTGACATCGTTTCAAGTGGTGCCGGATCCGAACGAGCTCGGCTGGCGCAGCGTCTTCGGCGCGGCGTATTTCGAGGACGCGATCAAATTGCGTCCGAATCTGACCTTCCAGGCCGGCCTGCGTTATGAATTCACCACCGGCTGGAACGAAGAATCGGGCAGAGCCTCTAACTACATCACGGGTTCCAATGGAATTCTGGAGACGAATCCGCTGGTGGGCAGCTCCGTTTTTACGCAGAACAATGCCGGCCACCTGCTCGGCCCCCGCGCGGGCCTGGCCTGGGATGTTTTTGGAAACGGGAAAACAGCCGTTCGCGCCGGTTACGGGATGTACTATTCGCTGATCGACAATTTGAGTTTCCTGCTCAACTCACTCCCGCCCTACAATGGTTCCGTTTCGCTCAGAGGATCGCTGCCCTCGCTGGTTCCCATCACTCCCGGCGTGCCTCCAGGGCCAGGCACTATCTACGCTCCGCAGGGGGTACAACCCAACGCCAAGACCCCGACCGTCCAGGAATGGAATTTCACCATTGAGCAGCAACTGAGCCATAATACGGTGCTGCGCGTGGCCTATGTTGGTTCTTTCGGATACCACGGGCTGTTGAGTGTCGATCCCAATGCCATTGCCCCACAGATTTGTTCCAATGCGGCCGGCTGCTCAGCGGGCGGCAACGGCACCGTCGCAGGCTTCGTGCCACAAGGCGCGCAGTACATTCCAGGGCCTCACGCCACGTTACCGAATCCCAATCTAGGCGCGGGATTTTTCTGGTACACCGAAGGCAATACCAGCTACAACGCGCTGCAAGTGGACGTGAGCCATCGCTTCAGCAAGGGATTCCAGTTTCGCGCGAACTACACCTGGTCGAAGGATCTGGATTTCAACTCGGCGCTGACGGGAGCGCAATCCTCGAATCAAGCGCAAATGGTGCTGGATACATACGATCTGCATCGCGATTGGGGACCGTCCGCATATAACATACCCAATCAGGCAAATATTTCGGGCACCTACGAACTGCCGTTTGGCAAAGGCCAAGCGTTGGCCAACAGCCTCGGCGGCGTCGGAAACCATCTGGTGAGCGGTTGGCAGCTCAATGCCATCGTCACACTGCTGGACGGCTTTCCCTTTACGCCGCAGATTGGATCGAACAGATCCGGAGACGGCGATACCAGAAATCCCGATCGGCCTTCGCTCAATCCCACGTTTTCCGGGCCGGTGGTATCAGGCAACCCGAGTCAGTGGTTTAATCCCAATGCGTTCATGCTGCCCACCGCCGGCACGTACGGGAATCTAGGGCGCGGTGTGTACAGCGGACCAGGCCTGGCCGATGTCGACTTTTCACTCTTCAAAAGCACCGCGATCACCGAACGGACCCTTTTGCAGTTTCGCGCCGAGTTCTTCAACATCCTGAATCACACCAATTTCGGAACGCCGAACGCGACCGTGTTTTCGAACGGAGCCATCAGCCCCACGGCTGGCTTGATCACCAGCACGGCCACTACTTCGCGGCAGATCCAGTTCGGCCTGAAGCTTATTTTCTGAGTTTACGCCCTATTTCGACGCCGCCTCCGCGCGATGTCCGAAAACCTGCACGTCGATATCGGAGCTCTTGTCCCATCCGGCGCCCTTGCCATTGAAGGTGCTCTTGAATTTGCCTCCCGACGTGAACAGAAGCATCTCGCCATCGGCGCCGTCCTGTTTGGCGGCGGCCAGTTCGGAGTTGGATGCCGCATTGAACCAGGCGTACGTCTTACCGGCGTTCTTGCCCACCGCGTTGGGCATCGGACGGCCTAGCCCCCACGCGCCGAAACGAACCTTCATGCCACCTTCCACCGCAAGGTTCAATCGAGTGAAGTCGATTTGCCAGACCCGCATATTCGTTCCGAAATCGTCGTAAGGAACAGTGCCAGCCGCCGTTGCGTCGGAGATTACGACATCGGAATTGCCGGCTTGGTCGCTCCCGGGCTTGAGCAGCCCGGTGACGAGCGGCGTGAGACCGCCTTCGGCGCCACCGAAGTACAGCCGGACGTCCTGATAAAAGTCGCCCAGATGAGCCGGATCCACTGCATTGACACCCGGCACGGTCCACACCCGGATGGTATCGATCACCCAGGATTCCCCGGCCGCACCCACCGAGAAATCGTCGCCCAGGAATCCGCTTTCGTACAAGCTCCAACGGATGTTGCTGCGGTAGTCGCCGGACGTATTGTTCAAATTCGCTTGCGGCAAACCGCGATCCACCACCAGCGCCGGCCCAGCCGCGAAAACAGGCCAGGTGAGAGCGAGACAAAGAGAGCAGGTCTGGAATCCACTGAGAGTGAGCATAGATTTCTTTTTTACCTCACTTGGGTCGAAAATGGAAGAGGCTTACCTTTTGCAGTGGCTTACTTCTGCAGTTCGACCGGCGCCGGCTCGGGAGTAAGTAAGCGCACGTTACTTCCGCCCAGTTCCCATCCCGCTTCCGCTAGCCGTTCGGGCGACGCGCAGAAGACAATCTGAAAAACATCCCGATCCTGCGATGCGGACAGCCGCCTCCCCTGTCTCGGAGAAACGATCGCCAGGTACTTCAGGATGGTGTAAACATCCGCCTCCTCGGGAAGCTGCCAGTCCACTTCCTGGGTGCAAAAGCGGATGCGAGAACCGCGCTGCGAAAGATTCCACGCCAGAAAAGCGCAGCGGTCCACGGCGGATTCGAACCACACCGCCTGGGAGCCAGGGACCTCGAGATCGAGAAAAAACGCGACTGCTTGCTCCCTTTCGCGCGCGAACTCGCGGACCTGCAGGTCGCCGGTGTGAGCGGTGGCTTTCCAATCCACATGGTGAGCGCTTTCGAGCGCCTCGTAGGGGCGAATGCGATAGAAATCGTTTCCCTGCCCGCGATAGAACGATGCAATCTCGCCTTGCAATGAGATCAGCAGTTCCTCGAACCCGGCCTGGGGATCGATGGACGGATACACGATGATGTCGCGCAGCAGCTGCACGTTGATGCGCCGCTCGGCGAATCCGAATGGGAATCGGGTGGAAAAACGAAAGCTGTTCTGCCGATAGGCGCCGCGGCGCGCGAAGAAAAGTTCTACCGGCGCCTCGATTCGCGCCTTGCCGGGAATCACGGGGAAATAAAGCGGCTGCGAGAGTCCGCTGTCGCTCGATCCGGCCACGTGGATCGAGAAGGACGCCATCCAGCGCTTGGTATTGCGGATCACGACGCGCCCCATCAGCTTCCGCCCGGCGCATAGGTGCTCGGGCAAGAGGAAATCCAATTCCAGTCCGGCCAGCGAAAGGCGGCCGATAAATCCAGACACCATCCAGGTGGCGAGCAATAAAGCCAGAATCAGAAACAGCAGGTTGTTGGCTGAGACGAACGCCGCCAGCGACACCAGAACGCATGTCAAGGTGAACAACAGGCCCAGGCGCGTCACCTGCTGGCGGGTGCCGTGGTCGAGCGCGGAACGAAGCCAGGGCCAGGGTTTCAGCACTTCTTTCAAGATCCCACACCAGCATCCTCCACAACCACACCAGGGGCAAACTCCCCCTAAAGCCCAGGATAAAACCAGCCGATTTCGTATTAGATATCTACAACCCATGTGCTTCAGATGCAAAGAGATACACGAACCCTGGCCCACGGACTAGGCCACTCATGGAAACCTCTTTAACGTCGCTGGCTCAAAATCTGGAAGCGGGACAAACCAAGTTAGAGCGTCTGGAGTCCCTGCTCAACGCCAGCCCCATCGCAATGTTCGTCTGCAACGCGGGTGGCGACTTCGCGACCGAATTCGTAACCGAAGGAGTCCGGACGCTGTGGGGTTACGAGCCCGAGGACTTCTTGCGCCAGCGCGGATTCTGGGGCGACCGTGTCCATCCGGAAGACATCGCTGCGGCACATGGCCATTTGGCGCAGGCCATGGAACACGGTGCGCACAGCTGCGATTACCGCTTCCGCACCAAGAGCGGAGCGTACCGCTGGACGCACGACGAACTTCGGCTGGTGAGGGACGCCGCCGGACAACCGCTGGAGATCGTCGGTTACTGCTTCGATATCACCGACCAGAAGCTAGCCGAAGCGGCCCTGCGGGAGAGCGAAGCGCGGCAGAAGGTAATTTTCAACTCCACTTCGGATCTGCAGGCGCTGTTCCGCATGGAACCAGGCAATGTCTTCGTTACGGAGGCTGTCAATCGCGCACTCACGGAAAACTTTGCGTCCAGAATGGGGAAAGACGTTGCGGATTTCCTGGGCCGGGACTTTGGCGAGCTGCTGGCCGCAACCGGGCTTCCGCCGGACCAAATCGAAGCCAGGCGTTTGTTCTACCAACGAGCGGTGGCTGAAAATACCACCCTGCGTTGCGAACTACCTCAGTCGGATCTGCGCGACGCGCTCGAGGTTTCCATCTATCCGGTATTGGACCAGGGCGGAAATTGCACCCACGTTCTGTGGAATGGCCGCAACATTTCCACGCGCATCCTGGCCGAGGCCGCGCGGCGTGAGAGCGAGGAACGCTACGCCTTGGTGACCGAGGCCATCCACGAAGGTATTTTCGATTGGGACATCGTAACCGGCGCTTACTATCTTTCCCCGCGTTACAAGGAGATTCTGGGCTATCGCGACGACGAGTTGCCCAACGCTGCGGCGTCGTTCTTTGGGCGCATCCATCCCGAAGACAGCGCGCGAATGTCGGAGACCAGGGACCGTTACAATCAGGACCCCACCAAAGACCGGTTCGAGGACGAACTCCGCCTGATGCACCGTGATGGCACCTATCGTTGGGTGGTTTCGCGCGGCCGCATCGTTCGTGACGATCAGGGCGCGCCCATTCGCATTGTCGGCGCCATTGGAGACATGACGGAGCGTCTGGAGTCGTCGGCCAAACTGGCCGCCGGCGAGAAGAGGCTGCGCGATATCATCGACTCTCTGCTCGGGTTTGTCGGCCTTTTCGCGCTGGACGGCAAACTCATCGAATGCAACATCGCCGCCATCGAAGGCGCCGGGCTCCGGCTGGAGGATGTGCTCGGCACCCCGTTCTGGGAAACGGTTGGCTGGAGATACAGCCCGGACGAACAGAGCCGGGTGAGGCACATGATGATGCGCGCGGCAAAAGGCGAAGTGGTGCGTTTCGAGACCCAGGTTCTCGATCAGCGTCAACAGCCGATGATCATCGATTTTACGTTTCAACCGCTGCGCGACGCGCTGGGCACGGTCTGTAGCATGGTGGGCCATGGTGTGGATATCACCGCACGCAAGCAGGCCGAAGCCGATTTATTGAGCGCCAAGGAGGCGGCCGAATCCGCCAGCCGCGCCAAGAGCGAATTCCTGGCCAACATGAGCCACGAGATTCGCACTCCCATGAATGGCATCATCGGCCTGACTGAGGTTTTGCTGGATACGGATCTGGATGCCGAGCAGCGCGAATATCTGACTCTGGTGCAGAGCTCCGCGGCGTCCCTTCTTACCATCGTCAACGACATTCTGGACGTCTCTAAGATTGAAGCCGGCAAGCTAACCCTGGAAATGCAGGAGTTCGATCTGCGCGATCTGGTTCTCGACACGCTCAAGGGCTTGAAGGTGCCGGCGGATGCCAAGCGGCTGAGTCTGGTGTGCGACGTGGAGCCGGACGTGCCGGCGCGGGTCTTAGGCGATCCTGGACGGCTGCGGCAGGTTCTGATCAATCTCATCGGGAACGCCATCAAGTTCACCGAGCGAGGCGGCGTCTCGGTCGAGATCGAACGGGCACCCGAGAAAGGGCAAGCGCTGCACTTCTCCGTGCGCGATACCGGAATCGGGATTCCAGCCGAAAAACAAGCGCTGATCTTCGATGCATTCACCCAGGTGGACGGCTCCATCACCCGAAGATTTGGCGGCACCGGTCTCGGTTTGACCATCGCCAGCCGATTGGTCCAGATGATGGACGGACACATCTGGGTGGAGAGCCAAGAAGGCCAGGGCAGCGCGTTCCATTTCACAGCGCGGCTAGAGCCGGTTTCTCCTCAACCGCTGACTGACCGCGTCAATCTATTTGGGCCTGCCGCACTGTAAGCCGGTTTCTGTACCCCCCATGGGTTGGACACCCAAAAGAGGCGGCAGTCATTCCTCTGGGCAAGGCATTACTGCCAAGCTCTAGCAACCTACCCGGAAGTCGAACGGAGCGGGCCGCTCCTCCTCCCCTATTTGGTCTTGCTCCGCATGGGGTTTGCCCTGCCAGACGGATCGC
>Ga0302324_100003991_pt1 | contig 32970 bp, 18 predicted proteins | sample Palsa_T0_1_FD_201949 | JGI IMG/M metagenome (GOLD analysis project Ga0302324, IMG submission 201949) | Peat permafrost microbial communities from Stordalen Mire near Abisko, Sweden - Palsa_T0_1 | ecosystem: Environmental > Terrestrial > Soil > Palsa > Peat permafrost | place: Sweden: Abisko... | reverse complement strand
GCAGTTTGGCCTCGCCCGGCCGCAGACCGGTTACCGCCCCTGCCTTATCCACGCTGGCAATCGACGGCGTCTCGGAAGCCCATGTGATCGGAGCATTGCTTTGGGGATCGCCTCTGGCATTGCGCGCAGTGGCGACGAGTATTTCTGAAGCGCCCACGACCAAAGGTGTGGGGACAGCAATATCGATGTTGGCTGGCGGAGCGGCCGAGACGATAATTTTGGCATAGCCGGTCTTGCCTCCAATCACCGCTCCGACTCTGATCTCGCCGGGCTGATAGACGGTGACGACGCCATTTTCCGCGCCTGCCAAGTCAAAGGGAGCGGCAAACCACAGGGAAGGCGCTCCCGGAATGATCTGACCCGCCGCGTCCTTGGCGACGGCTGTGAATTTCACCTGCTGTCCGACCTCGGCCGTTACCTCTTGCGGAGTGAGTTCGACAGTCCTCGGCACCTCGGACGTGGCTGGTTGCTGCGAAGTGGCTGGTTCTTGTGCAACCGCCAACGTTAAGGACAGCGCAACCGTGATCACTGCGAGCAGGGCGTTTCGCGAGCGACCTCTCATCGTTAGTTTCTCCTTAAGATTAGCTTCTTCTTGAGAGCTGACGCGATTCCAACCGGCGTACAACTCGCTACAAGCAGCAAAAGAAAAAGACTAGGACCACGGTCAGGAACTTTACCACGCTATGGCTTGGCCTGTGTGCCTGACGCTACCCAGTCAGACCGCTCCCGCTTGAGCCAACAAGCCCATTTGCTGATCGAGAGCCCGGAACGGCAGGTCGGCAAATTCCGCGTGAAGAGTTTCGGTGGTCTCGGTCAGGCTGCGCGCTCCGTTCGGCAAAAGTGAGGGGCGCCGGAGTTGCTTGGCGTCTACTCTCCCCGTCAACCCGGTTTGTTCCGCCGGCACTTCTCCGAGAAAACGTCGCCTGCCAATCTGACTCAATGTCGCTCATCGATTCTTCTTGTGCCTTTTCTGGTTGGCTAACGGACACTTCGGCTCCCATCGCTAGGAGCACTGGCGCCGGGCATTGCGATACGAAGCGGGCGTCCGGTGGGACGCCAACGGAGACCAGACGCTAAACGATCGCCCCTACCCTTGCCCAGCGGGACGAGCTTCATGCACCGGGCTCAGAATACGAAGCGCAAGGCGAACTGCATGAACCGAGGCGTGGTTAGCGTCGAGAGATATTTGCCGAACTGTGTCGGGTCGTAGGAGAGCGAGGGCTGAGCGGAGTTGCCCACCGGTCCGCGAACGTCGTAGCGTACCGAGTTGGTTGCGTTGAACGCTTGCCAACTGAACTCCAGACGCCTCTGCTCTCCAAGAGAGAAGCCCTTGCTCACGCCGGTATCGATGTCAAACAGGCCGTCGCCAATGACATTGTTGCGGACTCCAGATTCGCCGGGCCACTCCGGGCGGAACGCCGCCTCTGCCGCGACTGGATTTTCGAAGATGTCTGGGCCGATGCCCACGCCGTTGACGATGGCGTTTTTAGGATTGGATGCCTTGGGAGCGGGCCCGTTCGGCTCGGCATCGCCCTCGATATTCCAGTTGGTGGCCCAGGTGAAACCGTTGTCGACGGTGATTGGAAAACCACTGGTCCAGCGGAATATGCCGGAGACGTGCCAGCCGCCAATCAGGGCGTTGACCAGCGGGCCCGCGCCTGCGGCCACCATCTGGCCTTTGCCGAAGGGGAGACGATAGACCAGGTTGGCGTTAATCTGGTGGAAGGCGTTGAAATCGGAGAGCCCTCGCAGAGACAGCGGATCCCAGGAATTGATAACGATTCCACCTCCGTTCAAGTCGTCGCCGGTGCCACCCGTTCCTTCGTAAGGGCCGACGCGCTCAGCTGCCGACGCCTCGTCGAAGGATTTCGAAAACGTGTAGTTAAATTGCCCCTGCAGGTTTGCTCCCCAGCGGGCGTTGTAGGTTACCTGCAGCGCGTTGTAGTCGGAAGTGCCGATGTTGCGCCATGCGTAGAGCGACGCGAACTGGTCATGGAAGAAGCTGTACGGGCCGTTCTTGCTGTTCGGCAGAGCGGGGCTCAATCCCGTGATGGAGGCCGGTAGATCCATTTCGAACAAGGAGAAGGTTTCGTTGTGGGGGAAGCAATTCCATAATTCGTAGATGTTTTGGGTGGCCGTCGGCTTGGCGGGGTAGTTGCCGGGCGCGCAGTTTAGAGCAGTCGACTGGCTGCTGAGCTGGCTCTGGGTCACGCTCGCCCATGCCGGAAAGATATTCTCGAAGAACGGTATGGGCTGGATCTGATTGACGTCCGTGTTATTGGCCGCCGCTTTCGAGAGCAGGGTGGCCGCCTGGAAGTATGTCGTTTTGCTCGAAGGATCGGTTAAGTTGGCGGGCATCGCCAAATCGACCTGCATGGGTAGACGCCGCCCGACGCTTCCCACGTAGGCAATCTGGAGCGATGATCGAGGGGTGATTTGACGCGAGAGTGAGAAATTAAAGACGTGCGCGTAAGGCGTCTTTAAAGTCTGGTCCAGCCCCCAGTTGATGGCGAAGGCGGTGTTGCTGGGGGTAACCGGGAAAGCGCCCGATGGGGTGGGGCCGAGCAGGCAACCAGCGTTGTTCAGATTTGCGCAGGGCGTAGGCAAACACGATTGGCCGGACGATCCCGGAACAAGGCAGGTAAAGCGCGGGGCGTCCGCTGGAGACACGACGCCGGCGGGATTTCCGAGATCGGTGGAGAGGCCGAAAGAGCCGTGCTGGTCGAAGGTATTCACGATGGGAATGCCGAAATGGTCGTACGTGATGCTGTAGCCGCCGCGGATCGCGAACTGGTCTTTCTTTCCAAGAATCTTTGCGACCCAGCCGCTGCCGGTGTCTGGCGCCCAGGCCACGGCAATGCGCGGCGAGAAGTCCCGGTGGTCCCAGTTCCACAAACCCGGACCGTGATTCTTGGGTCCGCCAAGGACGAAAGAAATCTCTCCGGCGCTGTTGGCCGACAAACCCTGAGAGGCCAGTTGAGCGGTGTGGTTGAACCAGTCGGCGACGTTTTGATTGGTGCAGCCGCCGCTCGCAGCTTCCACGCAAGGCGCGACCTGCAATCCGTTGGTTTCGTAAGGCGGAGCTTCGAGCACCCAGCGCAGGCCATAGGTCAGGGTCAAACGCGGCGTCATCCGCCAGGCATCCTGTCCATAGAACTCGTAGTCATTGATCGCGAACCGGCGATTAATCGGTGTCCCCTGGGCCAGCGCGGCGCCGTTGCGAGCGAAATTGTAGATGCCGTCGCCCTCGGCGAAAATTCCCAGCAGGATGGTGGTCGCGCTGTCATAGTTCGGACCGAAGTTGCTGTCCACCGTCGGATAAGGTTTGCCAGTGGCCGGATTTGTATTGTTGGCCGGATCGAGCGGGCTGGAAGTGTTGGCGATTCCTCCCGTGTTGAGATAGACCGCATTGGTCTGAACATCGGAGAAGGAGTTGGCGTAGCTGGAGTGGTTGTTGCGAATCAGAAATAAATCCGCGCCGAACTCAAACGTGTGATTTTTGCGAGTCCAGTTCAAACTGTCGCTGAGCTGGTTGACGGGCACAAAGAAAATCGTCGAGCGAGTGAACGGAACAAGGTTGTCGAGCCCCACCAGAAGAACTGCCGGATCCTGAGAGACACCGGCCGTCTGCCCTCCCTGTCGGATGTAGCCCCAGTGAAAGTCGTTGATCAGTTTGGGCGAAATGAGTGAACTAAGTCCGACGGTCAAGCCCTTGCTGTCATCCAGCACCGTCGTAGAAGCGGTCTGGCCGGGAAACTGCTGCAGGCCCGGCTCCTTGAAATTTTGCGTCTCTCCGCGCAAGAACAGGCTTTCCGAGCCGTTGCTCGTGATGTGGTAGTCGAGCCGGGTGATGTAAGTGTTGAAGGTGGAGTCGGCGTTCGAGGCAAAGCGATAGCCTAAGGTATTCGAACCGTCGCCGGCATTTTCATTGGAGGCTGGGTACTGATTGAGGACCTTCTCGACCGCCGAACTCGGGCCGATATTGAGTGGGTCAATCGCTTTGATTTGGGCGGGCCCGAGCGCATAGTAGCCCGGCTGGACACCGCTCACGCCATTGACGGTGCCGCCCGGACACGTCGCCGTATCCAGGCTGCCGTCCGACAGCGTTTGACATAAGTACACGAGATCGCCCGCGCGCAGAGTTGCGCTGGGCACGTCCCGCAATACGCTGGTGCCCTGGGCGTCGCGCCGCCCTTCATAGTTAGCGAAAAAGAAGAGCCGGTTTTTCTTGATCGGCCCTCCGAAGGTCACACCAAATACGTTACGCAGGAGCTTCGGCGCCGTGTTGGATTCTCCGCTGCTTAACTGGGACTCTTTCAAGAACGGGTCGTTGGCGCTAAAGATGGTATTGCGGTTGTACTCGTAGGCCGAGCCGTGAAAGCTGTTGGTGCCGCTCTTGGTGGCCAGCGCGACCTGAGCGCCGCTGGAATAGCCGGAGTCGGCATTGGCGTTGGCTGTGGTAACCCGGAATTCCTCGACCGAGTCGGGCGGCACGTTCAGAACGCTGGTGAAGGCATACCCATTATTCTGATCGTTGACCCCGATGCCGTCGAGCGTGACGTTGGATTGGTCGCTGCGCAGGCCATTCACCGCACCGCTCCGCGTGTCCGTGTCGGCATCCACCTGATTCCCCAGATAGGCCACCCCGGGCTGGAGGCTCAGTAGCTGAATCACGTTTCGGTCGGCGATGGGCAATTCCGAAATTTGATCGTTTTCGAGAGTGTTGCCGAGCGATGCGTCGGTGCGATTGATGAGCGGCGCCTGGCCCTCGACCTCGACCGACGTCTTCACACCCGCGAGCTGAAGCTGAATGTTTAGCGTGGAGGGTGTTTTGACAACGAGTGTGACGTTCGACACCAAATAGGGTGCGAAGGCGTTCGCGGTGGCCTCCAGCCGATAGTTGCCCGGCGGCACATCCAGGAACTGGTACAGGCCTGCCGCATTGCTGGTGGTGGTTCGCTGCGACCCCGTCGCCGGCTCAGTCAACGTGAGCTTCGCGCCGCGAACACTCGCGCCAGAGGGGTCGGAAACGCTGCCATTCAGCAGGCTGGTGGATTGCGCCGGCGCCAAGGGTCCGAAGAAAGCCAACCAGGAGAATACCCAGATCGCAAACTTTGCCCCCGGCGCACACCGAATGCCAAATCGCTTGCTATTCGCTTGCAGAGGAATTCGCGTCATCGACATAGCCTCCAAGATAGAAGCCGACGCCGGGCTAGCGTCCGCTTGCGTGGGTTCGATTTGCTGCGCTTTTTCCAGGTCAACCAGATGTGCGACCATTCGGGCCCTGAGTGCCGCGGATTATAACTGAAGATCGAACGAAGGAGCATTCAGAAAAATCCGATCGCCGAATGCTGTTTCTTGAATAGACGAAATACGTCGGCGTAACGCAGCAATCCGACGTGATGTGAAGTGCTGCCACTGTTTTTCAGAGCCATGGAGACCTGAGCGAGCGCGTTCGCCGGGTTTTGCTTGATGGTTTGTGTCAGAGCGAAGATTCCATCAGTAGTTTTGCGGACGATCTTCACGCTGGTTGCCGACGAACTCACCGTAACCGGAGCTTGCCAATTGCCGCTGTCTCCGTAACCGGCGTTGTCGTAATACTGCGCGGAAGAATCGCAATCGCGGAATGCGTAGCCTTCACCGATATTCGATACCGGAAGAGCTCGCGAACTCCACAGTGTTTCCGTTTTTTGGTGACGCAGTGCTTCAAATATGTGTTGCCCGAGCCAGATGTGAAAGCGTAGGTGCAATTCGTTGTCTTATCCACGCTTGCGGCTCCGACGTATTGCTGTTTAGCCTCGATGGCGGCCTCTTTCGACGCTGGATCCTGATGACGCACCGCTTGCGCGTGGGCAGCAGATGCAAGACCGAGAGCGAACAGAGCGAGCAAGTTAAGTGCTTTTTTCATGGCTTGTTCCTCCTCGAGCTCCACCTACGATTGAGAACTCGTTCCCATGCGAGTTTCTGTCCTCTGTTTCTTATCACGCGGAAAGTCGGGGGAAATCCGCCTATTTGTTACAGAAAAAGTTGACCCCAATCGAAAGGGCATAACTACCCATCTTTCAGCCAGTTCGAGTTGACATCGGGAGCGGCCGTCGTTAGTCTTGCTACCCAAACACCTTCCCCCTCCCGAGGGCACCTTGAATGGGCCGCGATTCAGCAGGCGAAATCACTCAATTGTTAAAGGGGTTGCGGGGTAGAGACCGTCAGGTGCTCAACTCCCTTTTGCCTATTGTTTACAAAGAATTGCGCCGCTTGGCTCACGTCCAGTTGCGGCAGGAGCGACCCGATCATAGGCTGCAAAGCGCAGCCCTGGTGAAGGAAGCATATGTCCGCCTAGTCGGTCTGAATCCTCCTCGGTGGGAGAGCCGTTCTCATTTTTTTGCCATAGCAGCTCAGCAGATGCGTCAGATCCTCGTGGATTACGCGCGCCGCCGTCGCGCCGCAAAGCGTGGAGGAGGGGACAGCACGCTTCCCCTGGAGGATGCGGCGATTGTTTCGCCGGAAAAGAATCGAGACATCGATTTCGTGGCTCTCGACGACGCGTTGAAAGCCCTGGCTCAAATCGATGGGCGCAAGGCACCGGTCGTGGAACTGCGTTTTTTCGCCGGATTGAATTTCGAGGAAACGGCGGACGGGTTGGGGGTTGCAGAGGTCACTGTGTCCCGCGACCGGAGTACGGCACCAGCCTGGCTACACCGCGAGATGAGTTGTGGATCCTCCGATGGACGCTGAGCGCTGGCAAAGAGTCGATGACCTGCTGCAGTCCGTACTGCACATGCCTGAAGATCAGCGGGAGAAATTCTTGCGGCAGGCGTGCGTCGAGGATACGGCGCTGCTGCGGGAAGTTCAGTCGTTGCTAACGGCGCACCGTGATGCTGGCAACTTCCTGAACCCCCCCGCGATGGACCTATCCAAGACAGCCACGAGTGCGGATTACCGCCCCGACCCGGGAGCGGTTCCGGCCCTCACCGGCCAGACCATTTCTCACTATCGGGTGCTCGGCCGCTTGGGCAGCGGCGGCATGGGCGTCATCTATCGAGCCGAGGACATCAAGTTGGGCCGTCGCGTGGCCATGAAGTTTCTTCCCGTCGAAGTGGCCAGCGACCCAGTCGCGTTCGAGCGGCTGCAACGCGAAGCTCGCGCGGCCTCTGCTCTCGATCATCCCAACATTTGTTCGATCTATGAACTCGGTGAACACGAAGGTCGACCCTTCATTGTGATGCAGTTGCTGGAAGGGCAGACGCTTCGCGACTGGATTGAGTATAGGCCCAGGCGAGACGACCATTCGCGAGTGCAGAAGACCCTCGATCTGGCCATCCAGATAGCCGACGGACTCGAAGCTGCACATCAAAAGGGCATCATTCACCGCGACATCACGCCGGCAAATGTTTTCCTCACCACCCGCGGAGACGCCAAGATTCTGGACTTTGGATTAGCCAAGGTACTGGAAGATGCAGCCGCGCCGGATGGGTTAGGGGAAGCTACGGCGAGCCCCGCGAGGTTGCCGGCTGCAGATCCCCCCGAATTGCACTTGACGCGAACCGGAACCACCATGGGCACCGCGTATTACATGTCGCCGGAGCAGGTGAGCGCCGAGAGGCTGGACGCACGAACCGATTTGTTCTCGCTGGGTTTGGTTTTGTATGAGATGGTCACTGGGCAGCGCGCCTTTGCTGGCGAAACCGGGCCGGCGGTCTACGACGCCATTTTGCATCGCACGCCGCCGCCGGTGCGGCAATTGAACCCAGCAGCGCCCCCCGAACTCGAGCGAATCATCAAGAAGGCAGTTGAGAAAGACCGTGCACTTCGTTATCGGTCAGCCCGTGAGATTGCGAACGATCTGGAGAATTTGCGCAGCAAGTTTGGCGCGAAGGCCTGGTGGCGGAGTCGAAGATGGATCATCGTCGCTGCCGTACTAATCGCCCTCACGGCGGGCCTGGGAGTGCTCCTAGAGCGATCCTTGCATCCGGCTCACCGTGAAGTAATCTCGCCGGCGAAAGGGCGCAGATCGGTTGCGGTTTTGGGTTTCCGCAATCTTTCAAATAAGGTCGATGAGGACTGGATTTCGACCGCTCTCGCCGAAATGGTAAGCACGGAACTCGCTTCGGGGCAGCAATTGCGGATGATCCCAGGGGAAAATGTCGCCCACATGAAGCTAGACCTGGCACTCGCGGGAGCGGGTGGTTACGGGCCTGACACTCTAAGGAAAATTCGCACACGGCTGGGAACGGATGTCATCGTTCAAGGTTCCTATTTCATATCGACTGGAGGCAATCTACGGATCGATTTGCAACTACAGGAGGCGAATGCCGGCGAGACAATTGCGGCTGTATCGGAGAATGGGCGCGAAGCTCAAATGGCCGACTTGGTGTCGCGAGCCGGCGCCAGCTTGCGCCAGCAATTAGGAATTGCCGCCACTCCCGCTGGCGACGTCGACGACGCGCGGGCCACTCTGCCTGCCGACCCCAAGGCGGCTCGCCTGTACTCCGAGGGCCTGGAAAAATTGCGCGTGTTCGACGCTCTTGCCGCGCGTGATCACCTGGTCAGAGCGATTGCTGTGGATCCCAATCATGCCCTGTCTCATTCTTTGCTGGCGGAGAGTCTGTTCGCTCTGGGCTATGACGCGCAGGCTCAAGCCGAGGCTCAGAAAGCGTTCGAGCTTTCGCGCACGCTGCCACGCGATGATCAGTTGCTGATTGAGGGGCGGCTGCGCGAGCTGTCCAACGATTTTCCCGCTGCGATCGAGGTTTACCGGACGCTGTGGAAGTTCTTTCCGGATGATTTGGACTACGGCTTGAAACTCGCCGCCGCAGAAAACCAGGCCTCGCTCGCGAAAGACGCTTTGGTTACGATTGCAGAACTACGGACGCTGCCGGAACCGAGCCGCAGTGATCCCCGCATTGACCTGGCAGAGGCCAACGCGAGTGAATCCCTGGGAGACTTCAAACGCACTCAAGTGGTCGCAAGCGCCGCGGCTGAGAAGGCAAGACTACAGGGAAGCCGACTGCTTGAGGCCCAGGCCAAAGAGCGGGAAGGGTGGGCATTGGACCGGCTGGGCGAGATGGACAAGTCGACCGTGGCTTTCTCTGAATCGCGAGACCTGGCTCAGGCTGGAGGAAATCCTCGCGCGTTAGCGAAAGCCTTGAATGGAATGGCAAACGCTCTTTACGACAAAGGAGACTTGGAGGGCGCTCGCAAGTCCTACGAGGACGCTCTACGGGTAGCGCGCCATATCGGAGCGCAAAAAAACATTTCAGCGACGGAAGGCAACATCGGCAACGTTCTCTACGATCAGGGAAAGTTGATCGAGGCACAGCGATATTACCAGGAAGGCTTGGACATTGACCGTCAAATTGGTGACAAGCGCGGGACAGCAGGTGGCCTGGGTAGCCTCGCCAATATCCTGCAAGGAATGGGGGACTTGCCCGGCGCCACTCGCATGCAGGAGCAAGCCCTGCAAGCGTTCCGTGAGGTTGGCGACCGACGCGGCGAAGCCGCAACCCTGAATAATCTGGGAGGTGTCCTGGCCGACCGCGGAGATCTGGCCCCGGCCAAACAAAGGTTTGAAGAGGCATTGACAATTCAACAACAAATTGGTTATCGGCGTGGTCGCGGATTCTCGCTGACCGGACTTTCCGAGATATTGCAAGCCCAGGACCGGCTAGCGGAGGCGCGGGCCGCGACGCTCGAGTCCATCACGCTCCGCAAAGAGCTGAAAGACGAAAGCGCTACGGCAGAAAGCCAGTTGCAACTGGCGAAGATTACGCTGGAACAGGGAAATGCCTCCGAGGCCGAGGCGTTGGCGCGCGCCGCCGCCGATGAATTTGACCGGCAAAAGGCAGCCGACAACGGCTGCTCTTCCCGTGCGATTCTGGCTCGAGCTTTGCTTTCCCAGGGAAGACTGAAAGAAGCACAGACCGCCTCCGATCTTGCTCTGGCTTTGTGTCAGCGAGGTCAGGACAGAGAGGCACGGTTCCAAGCTGAAATAGCAAGCGCAGCAACCAAGTCCGAAAGCGGAGACGCTCGAGGAGCTCTGAAGATTCTAGAGAGCGTGCATGCTGAAGCTGTCCAAAAAGGCTACGTCGCTTACGCGCTGGAGAGTAGCCTTCTGATGGGGCCGGCTGAGGTCAAATCGGGCAAAAGGAATGCCGGCCGATCCCGGCTGGAAAGCCTGCAACGGGATGCCAAAAGTAGGAGCTTTGATCTCATCGCTCGTAAGGCGCAGACGGAATTGAACAGCGAATTTTGACGGGTGTTAATCGCCTCCTGGATCGCGAAACCGGCACAACGGCGAGAGCACTCGTATACACCTGAGTCTAAGATGCCGGGACTCTTGCAACAATTCAGGTTCTATTGCAAAGCTTTGTGAGAATGATTCAGCAATGAAGAGGAACGAACTCGCAGAACTTTCCCGCATTTCGACCGTCGTGGAGGAGCGCAGTTTCACGCGCGCGGCAGTCCGGTTGGGCATCTCGCCGTCAGACCTTGGCCATTCCATGAGGGGACTCGAAAAGAGCTTGGCGACACAGCGCTTCACTGACTAGTTCGGAGTCCATGAGTCTGGGCGTTCGCTACTGATAAACGCGCAATGGCCACCGAACGATCAACGTCTATTGGTTGGCCAGAAACGCTGCTCGGAAATCGCTCGATTGGCGATACATCGCACTCGATGATCTCGCCGGTCAAAACGCGCTATCTGATTTCGTCAGATGATAATTTCTCGTGCAAGCAGATCAGGCATGATTGAAGATCGCTCCACTGCTATTGCAGCTTAGCGTATTCCGCTTTGGCTTCGTTCAGGATGGGAATGTCGGAGTCGGCGTCTTTCCACAGGGTAAAGAAATTCTGGTAGCCGGCTTTGGCTTTGGCGGTGTCGCCGGAGACGACATAGGCGCGGGCAAGTTGGAGACGGGCAAGCGAGCCGGTCAAAAAGTTCTGCACCACGGCTGAATGATCGATGAACTTCTGAAACTCAGCCGCCGCTGCGGGACCGTTCTTCTGTGCGAGGTAAGCCAGGCCGCGCATGTATGCGGGATACATCGAAACTCCGGGAGGAGGCCCTCCAAGTTCGTAGGGAAGGGCTGGTTCGAGAGCAATGATGGCGCGGTCGGGCGCCTGATGCGCCAGTTCAATGCCCGCCTCGATCACCGGAAACCAATACACTTTGAGATAAGTGTTGCTGGGCTCGGATTTTTTCAGCCCCTCGAGGATAGCCTGCGATTGCGAAGTCTCCCCGGCACGGGCCAGCGCCATAGCGGATAGAACTTTGACATCGCGCCCGGGAGCGAGCGCCAGGGCGCGGGCAACACCTTGCCGTGCGGCAGCGAGATTGCCGAATTCTGCTTCGCGGACCGCTTGAAAAGCCAGCCACTGGGCTCCGGTTTCTTTTGCATCCGCACGCACGGCAGAGTCAGAAGCGCGCCGTGCCAGGTCACGCGCCTTCTCCAGGCGCCCGTAGAAGGCCTGGGTGTCGGCATGAACGTCAAGCATCTGGTCTTCTTCGCCGGGGCGGCCCGCTGCCCATGCGACTTGGCGCTCCATTTCGGCAGAATCTCCCGACAGAAATGCCAGTGCGTAAAGATTGCTGCGAATGAAGAATCCATCGAAGTTTTTCTGCTGCGCTTCCTGGAGCGTCTGGCGAGCTTCCTTCAGGCGATTGACGTTAATGTAGTTGGTTGCCAGGTTCCCATAGCCGACGATGTTGGGTTCCAGCCGCTGTTGGGTTTCGACCTCTGTGATGGCTTTGTCGAATTGGCCGAGAGCGGAATAGATAACCGCGAGATTGCCGTGCGGTATCGAGTCTCTGGGGTAGCTTTTTGCCCAAAGTTCGTAGGCTTCGGTCGCCTTCTCCACCTCGCCAGTGTCGTTCTGAAAGTAGAAGGCGGAGATGCGGTAGCGTTCGCGTTCGCTGACGCGGTCTCGCATGTCGTAGGCCTTCCTGGCATTTTCGGCGGCGAGATCCGCCCTTCCGAGATTCGAATACTCCACCGCGATGGCGCAGTAGGCCATGGCGAAGTTGGGATCGAGTTCGATGGCCCGCTTCATGAACGGAATGGCTTCGGCGTCTCCCTTGGTGCGACCGGTGGTGATGCCCAAGCTGTAGGCCTTCAGGGCTTCGAGCGACGGCGTGGTGGCTTCCACGGGCACATCGAACTTCTGCACCGAGGCCAGCGATTCGCCCAGCTTGGTCCGCAGGCTGGCCGCAGCTTTACCCAGAGCCTTCAGCACGTCTTGCTTGCTCGCGGCTTCTTCCTGTTCCTTGGCCAGCGTATCCCCGCTGCTGCAACCGACGGCGTCTAGGCCAATCACATATTGCCCGCCAAAGTTCGAAATCGAACCCAGCACAATTGCTTTGCTGCCCGTTCGTACACAGAGTTCTCTGGCGACGTCCTGGGTGATGCGGGCGCCGGGTTGGCTGCCCATCAGACGCAGCGTCTCAACCACTTTGCGATCGGAAAGAATATTGAGAAACGGCGACTGTCCCAATTGCACGGCGAGAGCCTGCTTGAGCGCATCATCGAAGACAGCATCTCCGGTTTTGTTGTCGAAGTCGGCCAGGACGACGGCGTCTTTTGTGCTGAGCGGCGCGGTCGAGTTCACGGGAGACGCAGATCGAGAGCGCCAGTAGAGGCCCCCAGCGATCAACGCAACCACCACAACGGCGGCGAGAACGAGAATCTTCGAGAGGTTTGTGCCGGCCGCTGCGGGAACCGGGGCCGGCGGCACGGCGCTCGTCGACTGAGACGAAAGAGGTGGGCGGGCGGCAGGGGACGAGCCTGATGCCGGCGCGGGCGGCGGTGCGACTGCGGAGCTGGTATCCCGCGCGATGGGCCCGGATCCGGAACTGGAAACCGCTGGACGTCCCGTCGTGGTGTCGCGCTTCAGTCGCATCAACTCAGAGCGCATCTCCGCCGCGCTCTGATAACGGAGTTCCCGATCTTTCTCCAGCGCACGGTTGATGACGTCTTCCAACTTAGAAGGAAGGTCCGGGTTCAAGCGGATTGCGGGGACAGGGTCGCGTTCCAGGATCTCGTTGAAAATGACCGCAGAACTCTCGCCACGGAAGGGCAACTGGCCGGTCGCCATCTCGTAGAGGACCGCGCCAAAAGAAAACAGGTCGGTGCGCGCGTCCAGGTCTTTGGCGCGTGCTTGCTCCGGCGACATGTAGGCCACTGTGCCGATCGTCGAACCAGGACTCGTGAGGTGAGTTTCCGCTGCCTCGGTTCGCGTGGCTTCATTCTGTCCGTCGATGTTGGATGCGGTCACTTTGGCCAGGCCGAAGTCAAGCACCTTGGCGTGGCCGCGCCGGGTGACAAAGATGTTGGCCGGCTTGATGTCGCGGTGGACGATGCCTTCGGCGTGGGCGGCATCGAGGGCATCGGCAATCTCGATGGACAAGAGAAGTAGTACGTCCATCTCCAGCGGTCGAACCCCGATCAGGTGCTTCAGGGTCTGCCCATCCAGAAATTCCATGGCAATAAAAGCCTCGCCATCCTGTTCCCCAATGTCATAAATCGTGCAGATATTGGGATGGTTCAGCGCGGATGCAGCCTGGGCTTCACGCTGAAAACGGGCGAGCGCCTGCGGGTCGCGGGATACTTCCGGCGGCAGAAACTTGAGGGCGACAAATCGATGAAGCCGGGTGTCCTCGGCCTTGTAGACCACACCCATGCCGCCGCCACCCAGCTTTTCAACGATGCGATAGTGGGAGATGGTTTGGCCGATCATGAAGTCGGGCAATGGTAAGCGTCACGCGAGGACAAGTCAATGAAAGGCTTGGACTTGTGTCTTGGACTTGGCTATGTTTCTGAAGGATGGTTGGCGGTTGACAGCGGTTGTCCGCCGTCTTGACAGAGCAGCTTCCAGTGGCCTACGCTGCGAAGCTCCAAGCGGAGCCTTTCGACATGACTTTCGGGTTTCCCAAAAGAAATCGCGCCCCGTCGCACCTGCTGGCGGCAGTTCTTTTTCTACTGAGCTCGGCGGGTGCACAAACCAGTCGGGCGATTCCGACTCAGATCGCCGGTCACAACGCCATCCTACTGGGCACCGACTGGTACCCGGAACAGTGGCCCGAAGCGCGGTGGGAAGAAGACTTGCGTCTGATGGAAGCCGCTCATGTCAAGGTCGTTCGTATCGCAGAGTTCGCATGGAGCCGCATGGAACCTTCGGAGAACCAATTTGATTTCGATTGGCTCGAGCGCGCCGTCAAACTCGCGGCCGAGCACGGGATTGTTTCCGTATTGGGCACACCGACGGCCGCGCCCCCTGCCTGGCTGACTCACAAGTATCCTGACACGCTGCGAGTGGATGACACCGGTCATCGTGCAACCCACGGAATTCGCGCTCACGGATCGGTCACATCTCCTCGCTATCGGGAATTCTGCCGGCAAATTGCCGAGCAGATGGCAACCCGCTTTGGACATCATCCAAATGTCGTTGGTTGGCAGATCGATAACGAATACGGCTACGCTAACATGTCGTATGACGACCTAACACTTCATCTGTTCCAGGAATGGTTGAAAGCGAAATACAGATCGCTCGACCAACTCAACAAGCATTGGACGACCCTGTATTGGAGTCAGACGTACGACGATTGGTCCGAGGTTCCTATTCCCCGCCAGGACCAGGAGTCCCACAATCCGGGACTTCGGCTGGATTGGAACCGCTTTGTTACCGACACGTGGGCAGGCTACCAACAGAATCAGATTGACGCTATCCGGCGGCATGCCGAGCCGCGCCAGTTCATTACCGGCAACTTCATGGGATTCTTCGACGGCTTCGATCACTATGTCATGTCCCGGCCTCTCACCTTTGCATCGTGGGATGACTATGTCGGAAGCGGGCATCTTGATCCTGTTGCAAATGGACTCACTCATGACTTGACGCGGGGTTTCAAGCGCGCGAATTTCTGGGTGATTGAAACCCAGCCCGGCGCGGTGAACTGGGCGAACATCAATAATTTTCTGAATAAGGGCGAAGTCCGAGTCATGGCCTGGCAGGCGATTGGCCACGGCGCCGACGAAGTCGGATATTGGCAATGGCGCAGCGCCCTGAATGGCCAGGAGCAGTATCACGGCACTTTGGTTGGTCCTGATGGCACTCCGGTACCGCTGTATGAGGAAGTCAAGACTATCGGAATCGAGTTCGCAAAAGCCGAGAGCAGTCTGCGCGACACGGCTCCGGTTTCCCAGGTCGCCATGCTTCATTCCTATGACAGCCGCTGGGCGATTGAATTTCAGCGGCACACTGCAAACTACGATCAGATCGGCTTGCTGAAGAGCTACTACCATTCTCTGCGACCGCTGACGCAATCAATCGACGTTATCAGTCCCGACGCGCCACTTTTGGACTACAAGCTGGTCGTTGCCCCCGATCTTAATGTGATCCCGGAAGATATGGCGCAGCATTTGCTGGAATACGTACGCAACGGAGGACATCTTGTTCTCGGCCCACGTTCGGGCATGAAGGACGAATTCAATTCGTTGCTTCCACAGAGGCAACCCGGATTCCTGTCCGATGCGCTGGGAGGGCGGGTGGAACAGTACTACGCGCTTGAAAAAGATTTTCCGGCTTCGGGTGAGTGGGGCGGAGGACAAGTCACCATATGGGCTGAGCAACTGAAGACGTTCGCAGCGGACGCAGAAGTGCTGTTGCGATATGGCCAGAGCAACGGGTGGCTCGACGACCAAGCTGCAGCGCTCACCCGTAAGTACGGGAAGGGCCGTATAACCTACATCGGCGCAATCCTTGACGAGGGGCTCATGACCACTGCCGCGAAATGGATGATCGAAAAGAGCAGTGTAACGCCTGTTTTCGGCGCAGTACCCGACGGGGTGGAGGTATGCCGCCGCATCGGTGGCGGTAGGGAGGTCTTCATCATAATCAACCACACAGGAGAGAGGCGGCGTGTCACGCTGCCCAGGCCGATGAAACTGGTTTTGGCAGAGGGCGAGGTGTCTGCTGTTGATCTACCGGCTTTGGGAGTATCGGTTCTTCTTGCCCATGAGACTAAATGAAGAGCACGCCAGCTTGGAAAGTGATTTGAAGAACCATAGGCGTGTCCGCATAGGAACGGCAAGTAAAGAAGAGCGAACGTTCAGATGCGGCTAACTCCCCGATTCGTCGGCAGCCGGAAGTACCCTAAAAACGCTTCTGGGAGATCTCGGTATGATCTCCTCCAAGCCGATTTCGGGCCAGCCTCGAAGTCCGCAAGCAAGTGTCGCATCCGCTCCGCTTTGACTCAGGAAGAAGCAGCAATCGCAATCGCCACCTCTCTCCGTCGGTAAACACTGGCCGACTTCTCATTTACCTATCCATATGTCCCGATCTGGATTACTTCCGGTTAGTCCTTGCTGGCCATTCGCCCATAATCCTGTCGGATTACTTCCCAGATTGGACTTGAACCCAATCAGCCCATATTCTTCATCTAACCATTGAAAAACTCCACCAACAGCGGCGCATGCGCCTTCGGCTTCAGCATATGCGTCTGCCCTTCGAGCGTTTGGTACCGCGCGTTTTGCAGTACGCTCGCGAGCGACCGATTCCCCCGATGCATCCAGGCAGGGCTTTTTCCACCGGCCATGACGAGTGCCGGTACTGTGACGGATGCCCAACGTCCGGCCGGCAGCGGTTTGCCTCGCTGGTTGTCTCCTACGATCGCACCATCATAGGGCAGCGTATGCGCAATGGCTTTAAGCTTCGGCCACATAGGCATCAGCGGCATCACGGCGATAAAGAAGGCAGGAACACCGACGAGCTTCAGAAAGAGCTTGAGGGCCTCGCTGCGACGATTTGCCGCAACCGCCCCGGCGATCCTGACCCAATCGCGCTCAGTCGTGGGATGGCTGTCGTCCACGATGAAGGGTGCCTCGTACAATGCCAGCTTCTTGATTCCCCGGAGGCGATTTGTCGCCTCGAGCGCAAGAACTGCGCCCGAGGACATGCCCCAGAGGAACGCCGCACCGCCCGCTTCGCTCAATAGTGCAGCAATGTCTTCTATCTCGCGCTCCACGGCATAGGGCGACGTGTCGCTGCTTCCGCCTCGGCCTCGACGGTCGTAGGTGAACACGGTGAAGCATGGTGCCAGGAGTGCCGCCAGTTGCCCACTCTCCCCCATGCCTCGGTAGCAGAGCGCCCCATCGACCAGGATCACAGGTGGTCCGTTACCGATTCGCTCGAATGCGATCGGCGTGCCGTCCTTCGACAGCGCCGTTCCCACACGGGCCAATGTCGCCGGTGACTGTCCAGGGTCTCTTTCCTTCGCTTCTATTGTGGATCTGCTTTGCATAGGTCCTCCTGCTTCGTTGCTTCACCCTGCCTCTGCTGCCAGATCGATTCGGTCGAGGTATTCAGCAAGGTTTTCCAGGGTTCGACCTGTGCCGACATCAATACGCATCTGGAGCAACCAGTCACGATCCCCAATTGAGTTGCACTCAATCTTCATCGTGAGCTTTGTCTTGCTTCCGTCCTCGCTGAAAAGGAGAGTTGTGAGCGGGTCGGGGCGCGACGGAAATATCTTCACCGTGAACACGAGCCGTTCAGGAGGCGCGATTTCAAGGTAGGTGCCTGCAAATGTGTGTTCCGCACCGTGGGCGCGATTGACCCATCGGAATGCCCCGTTTGGCCGCAGGTCGATTTCGCAAGCGGAGAGCGGGACGCCGCTCGGGTCCCACCAATGCTTGACGTGTTCGGCTTTGGTCCAGGCTTCAAAGACGGCCGCACGCGGCGCATCGAAGGTTCGCGTCAGCAAAATCTCGCGGTCGGTGGGTGTAGTGACCTGAAACGTTCCGGCATTCTTCATCGGTGATCTCCTTATCGCTTCGTGCGCCCGCGGTGATTCCCCTTCTTTTGTGTCTTCTTCTTTTGCATCTCTTTCAGGTACCCATCCAACCCGGCAAATTTCTCTTCCCAAAAGTGGCGAAAGGGCTCCATCCAGTCGGCGATATCCCTCAGCGGAACCGCAACGAGCGTGCGCGGACGCCGTTGCGCATCCCGGCCACGCATAACGAGGCCCGCGCGTTCAAGCACATTAAGGTGCTTGGAGATCGTCGGTTGGCTCAGGTCAAACGGCTCCACGAGCTCCGACACGTCCGCGTCTCCCGACGCTAGGCGAGCGAGGATCGCGCGTCGCGTGGGGTCCGCGAGCGCTCCGAAGGTCAAGCTGAGAGGGTCCAGTTTGTTAATCGCCATACGGCTATATTGCCATATAGCGATATATCAATCAAGCCGTTTGTGGCCACCTTTCCGATGTCCTCCCGCCACCGAGCTATCAACCTGTATCGGTTGGCCAGAAAACAGGCTTGTGGGAAAGCTCCCGATGATGTCCTCCAGGCGACTTCGGGCCCGCGTGGTTGAGAGTTTGTTGTTCCGCCGGTGAATTCAGAACGGTCGATGCTCGCGCCCGCCCAAAGTTCTGCAGGCAGGCATTGCCGCGAAACTTTCCTGCGTATACCCTGTAGTCGATGGATGTACTAGACATAGGAGATTAGCTCATGATACGAGCGTTGTCTGCTGTGATGTTCCTGCTGTTCGCTTTGGTGGGTGGTTCGTTACAGGCTCAGGCGCCGACTGCCGTCAAGCCGCCGGAGGTCACCGTTCTTCAAAGCAGCCCAGGTCAAGCTGACGGACTCATCTTTATTTCTCCCAAAGGCGCGGGCATCGGCGGGGGCCCGCAGCCCGGCCCGGTCGGTCCCGAAATCGTGGACAGCACCGGCCGCGTCGTCTGGTTCTCCGAAGTGACAAACGGTCAAGTCGCGGCCGACTTCCGAGTGCAGTTCTACCACGGCAAACCGGTACTGACCTGGGCGCAGCAAAGCAACTTCGGCAAACTCGCCGGAGTTGGTTCGGTGAACTACATCGCAGACGCCACTTATCACATCATCGCGACCGTGCAGGCCGGCAACGGACTCAACGGAGATGCCCACGAGTTCCTGCTGACGCCGCAAGGCACCGCCCTGGTTACCATCTACGATGTCGTGACGGCCGACCTGTCTTCAGTCGGCGGATCGAAGAACGCTCCGGTGTGGGAGGGATCGATCCAGGAAATCGATGTCGCCACTGGCAAAGTGATCTTCGAATGGCACAGTTTGGGCAAGGTCGGGCTCGAGGAAAGCTATTGGCCCCTGCCAGACCAGCCGACCAAGGCCTGGGACTATATCCACATCAACGGCATCGCCCTCGACGACGATGGCAACTTGCTGCTGTCGGCGCGCCACACCTCAACCATCTACAAACTCGACCGCCACACCGGTGCAGTTATCTGGCGCCTCGGAGGCAAGAAGAGCGATTTCCGCTTCGGCGCAGGAGCCGCTTTCTCTTTTCAGCACGACCCCGTCGTAGCCGGACCCGACACCATCCGCATATTCGATAACGAAGTGAATCCCAAGCCGGTCCTGCCGGCGTCGCGCATCATCTGGCTGAAGCTCGACCCTAGGGCTAAAACGGCCACGCTGATCCGCTCACTCGATCATCCCGACCACATTTCGGTGCTCTCGCAAGGCAGCGCCCAACTGCTGGAAAATGGCAACACGTTCGTGGGATGGGGTGAGCCAGGCCGCTTCTCGGAATTCGACCGCAACGGCCGCCTGATCTTCGACGCCACCCTACCCAAGGGCTACGACACCTACCGAGCCTACCGTTTCCGCTGGCCGCCTGATCGAAAATGACGCGTTTTTCAGGGGGCGTTGCGGAGCAGGTAAAGCTGGCGGAGCACAAAATCAAGGGTTCAGCCATTGACCTTTCGTGAAAAACAGGTGATCCGGGAAATGCTACGATCACGCCAGCCTAACTCAGTGGGCCGAATGAGGGGGGATCTCATGGGCGCCGATCATCGCCCGCTCGTCCTGTTAACGGGAGCGTCAGGCTATATCGGGGGGCGCCTGCTCAAGGAGCTGGAGAAAGCGGGCTGGCCGGTTCGCTGCCTGGCTCGACGACCTGATTTTCTCCGATCAAAAGTTGCCGCTTCCACGGAAGTCATTCAAGCAGATTGCCTAGATCGCAGTTCCCTAGGGCCGGCGATGGCAGGAGTGCAGACGGCGTATTACCTCGTCCACTCCATGGGCTCTTCGGGCAAGTTCGAACAGGAAGACCGCGAAGCCGCCCAAAATTTCGCCGATGTAGCGCGCGATTCTGGAGTACGACGCATTGTCTATCTGGGTGGCTTGGGGAACCAGGACCAGGCCCTCTCCGCTCATTTGCGCAGTCGTCACGAGGTTGCAGACATCCTGCGAAGCTCCGAGATCCCCACCATCGAATTTCGCGCATCCATCGTGATCGGTTCCGGCAGTCTTTCATTTGAAATGATTCGCGCGCTCGTCCAGCGGTTGCCGGTGATGATCTGCCCGCGCTGGGTTGCCGTCAAAGCCCAGCCGATCGCGGTCGAAGATGTGGTTGCCTACCTCATGGCCGCGCTGGAGTTGCCGCTCGAACAGTGCAGAGTTTTCGAAATCGGGGGTACCGACCAGGTCAGCTACGGCCAGATCATGCAGGAGTATGCCCGGCAATGCGGCCTCCACCGATGGATGATCCCGGTTCCGATTTTGACGCCTCGACTCTCAAGTTTGTGGTTGGGCTTAATCACGCCTGTTTACGCCCGCATTGGCCGCAAGCTCGTCGATAGTATGCGCAACCCGACTCTGGTGCACGACAACTCCGCTTTGACCGCTTTCGACATCAGGCCGAAAAGTTTGCGACAAGCGATGGAAAGAGCTCTTCACAATGAAGACCAGGAGTTTGCCCAGACGAGTTGGTGTGACGCTCTGTCCTCGGCGGGGAAGCCGCAGTCTTGGGGCGGAGTAAAGTTTGGCACCAGGCTCGTCGATTCTCGAACGGCGCAAGTATCGGTTCCTCCAGCGGCAGCTTTTGCTCCGATTCAGCGCATCGGAGGTATGAATGGTTGGTACTTTGCCAATGTTCTCTGGTGGTTTCGAGGCGCAGTGGATCTCCTGGTGGGCGGCGTGGGACTGCGCCGCGGCCGTCGCGATCCGCACACGCTTTCCTTAGGCGATGCTCTGGATTTCTGGCGAGTGGAAACCTTTGTGCCGGATCGCAGACTCGGCCTGGTCGCTGAAATGAAAGTCCCGGGTCGCGCTTGGCTGCGGTTCGAGGTGGAACCAAATAGCCGAGGCTCCGTCATTCGGCAGACCGCTATTTTTGATCCTGCCGGATTGGCGGGGCTTCTCTATTGGTACATGCTTTACCCTGTGCATTGCTGGATTTTCAGCGGCATGCTCAACGAGATCGCAGCGGTCGCAGGGCGGAGGACACGTACTTCTCCGCTTGGGGCATGAGGCTTCGATTCGAGCCATTGCATACAACCCCCGGTTTGTCGCTAGCCTTACCTTACGCGGATGATGGAAGGGTTGCCCGGTCCGGGAGCAACCCACATCCGAAACCCGCCTGCGCCCACCGTGGCGGCGAGTGTCATCGTTGAGTTTTTTGCAGCCTTTTACCGATTCCGACCGATTGGCGCAGAAGCGACCAAGGTCGTTGTTCCCCTTGGACGGGAGGGTGGGTGGTGTGGATTTCGAAAAAATAATCGAATTAGTGCGAACCCGAGGCGGAGGGCGACGCAGGTGTCTCCGGGTACAGACGGTCAAACTCCGGTTCGTCGTGCAAAAGGATGAGGTCCGGGTCGCGGCGAGCCCACACCGAGTCGTGGTAGCCCGCGTCCCAGGATTTGCGCAGGGCATCCATGGCATCTGCCTTTCTGTTCAGTTTGCAGTACAGACAAGCCGCGTTGTAAAGAATCGAGGCTTCGTTGGCGCGCAAGGTAACCGCCAGGTTGAGTTCCCGCAAGGCGTCGTCCGACCGTCCCAGATAAGCGTAGTCGCTGCCGAGCAGGATGCGCGCCCGCGCATCTTCGGGCACATGTTTCAGGTGGTTTTCGAACGCCGTCATCCTTCGCTGGCGCATGTTGCGAAGGGTTTCTTCTTTGCCCATGGCGCCCAGACAGTTCAGGATGGGGACATATACGTTGTAATCCTCACCGCTCGCATCGATGGCAGTTTCGGCAATGTCCACCAGTTCCTGGTAGCGTCCCGCCGCGAACAGCGCGCGGCAGAGCAGGTAATAGGCGCTTTCGCAGTCGCGCTTGCGTTCGATGGCCTTCTTGGCCATGCGCACGGCTTCGTCATGCAGTTCGGCTGCATAGAGCACCCAAGCCTGGCTGACTTGCACTTCGGGCAGGTCCCATCGCAGAGCGACGGCCTTGCCGGAGGCCTCCCGCGCGCGTTCCACCCACACCTGATCGCGGCCCCAGGTGCAGTAGAACATGGCGCAGGCATTGGCGCTGGCGGCGTAGGCCAGGGCAAAGCTGGGGTCAAGAACCACCGCGTTTTCGAACATCTGCAGGGCGAACTCGAGATCCTGCCGGGTATGGCGCCGCGCGTAGCTCTTGCCGCGCAGGTAGAGGTCGTAGGCCTGCAGGTTTTCCGTGGGCTTGACCGCCAAAGCCTCAAGTTCTTCCGGGGAAAGGGTTACGCGCAGGGCCTCGGCGATCCTTCGGGCCATGTCGTCCTGAACTTCGAAAACGTCCTTCATCTCGCGGTCGAAACGATCCGACCAGAGCGGGAAATCGGTGCGCGCATCCACCAGTTGGGCGCTGATGCGGAGCCGGGCGCCGGCCCGTCGCAAGGTGCCGGTGAGAACATAGGCCGCACCGAGTTGCTGGCCGACCTGTGCCGGGGTCACAGGCTTGTCCCGGAAGGCAAGAACGGTGGGCCGCGAAAAGATGTTCAATCCCCGAATCTTGGAGAGTTCGGTGATCACATCCTCGGTGATGCCGTCGCGCAGGTATTCGTCTTCCTTGGCGCCGCTTAGGTTTTCAAAGTACAGAACCGCCACGGATTTCTTGTTTTGCTTCTGGACGCCGGGATCCGAATCGGTCTTCTCCCTCGCGCGCCGTGTGCTGGATTCGAGGTCACGCTTCAGGCGGCTGAGGTCGGTTTTGAGCTCGGCGGCCGTCTGGCAGCGTAGATTTCGGTCCTTCTCAAGCGTCTTCTCGAGAATACGCACAAAATCGGCGGGCAGCACGGGATTCAATTCAGCGGCCGGCCTGGGTTCGCGGTTTAGGATGGCGTCGAAGATCACAGCCGAGGTGTCTCCCTTAAACGGCAGCGTTCCAGTTGCCAGCTGGTAGAGAACCGTCCCCGTCGAAAACAGGTCCGTCCTGGCATCTACGAGTTGCCCGCGGGCCTGCTCTGGCGACATGTAAGAAACCGTACCCACGGCCGCGCCTGGGGATGTGAGCTCGTTGTTGAAAGCCTGGGTCTCCTCAGGCTCATCCGAAGCTCCCTGCGCAATCTCCCCCCGGCTCATCTTCGCCAGGCCGAAGTCCAGAATCTTCACCTGCCCGCGCTCGGTAAGAAACAGGTTCGCCGGCTTTATGTCCCGGTGCACGATCCCTTTGGCGTGAGCCGATTCAAGCGCGTCGGCGATCTGGATGCCCATCGCAACCAGCTTTTCTGTTTCCAAGGGCTGCCGACTCACCTTCTGCGCCAGGGTCTCCCCCTCGAGCAGCTCCATGACGATGAAGTGCCGCCGTTCGTGCTGCTCAATGGCATGGATGGTGCAGATGTTCGGGTGATTGAGGGAGGAAGCGGCGCGCGCCTCACGCTGGAAGCGCTCAAGCAACTGGCTGTCCTCGGCCATTTCTGGAGGAAGAAACTTCAGGGCCACGCGACGGCCGAGTTGGGAGTCCAGGGCTTCGTACACCACGCCCATGCCACCCGAGCCCAGTTTGCGGAGAATCTTGTAATGCGCGAGGGACTGGCCGATTAGCGAATCCTGGTTCATATCAGCCGATTGATGGTATCCGGCGGAGCCAGTGCCGTCAAGGAAACAGAGAGTAAGCACTCCTCCTGATCGCATCCGTGATCCTGTGGCGCACGAGCCGCCCTGTTAAGCAGACCGCATATTTTTCTGCACCGCTCGCGTTTTCGGCTCGAGACGTGGCAGTCTCGCCCAACGGCCACAATGTCGCCGTTGTTGGCCGGGATTCCGAGCGAAAAAACCTTTTGTGGATCTACGAGCCCGGCGCTCCGCAGGCGAAGGCGATTCCCAACACTGAGGGAGCCAATTTTCCGTTCTGGTCTCCCGATGGCAAGTCGCTTGGATTCTTTGCAGACGGAAGATTAAAGAGGCTGGATCTATCAGGTGGACCGGTGCAAACCCTCTGCGAGGCCCCGACCGGCCGCGGCGGTGCATGGAACAAAGACGGAGTCATCGTGTTTACTCCGAGCGGACAGTTGGGATTTGGCCTGTATCGAATCGATGCTTCCGGAGGTACGCCAACACAAATCACATTTCCAGACAGGGAGCACGCGGAAGACAGCCACCGCTGGCCCGTCTTTCTGCCTGACGGAAATCACTTTCTTTATCTGGCCATGGATCTTTCGGGGCGGTAGATTCAGTCTTCCATTTACGTGGGTGCCCTTAATTCCAACGAGAAGCACTTCATAACGCAAGCCAGAGCGAACGCCGCTTATGCCGCACCCGGTTATTTGCTCTTTTACCGCGATCAAACGCTTTTTGCGCAACGGTTCGACGCGAAGAAGCTTGAACTGAGCGGAGAACCCACTCCTGTTCTCACAGAAATTGAATACTTGCCCCGAATTCAGAGGGCGGTGTTCGCGAGTTCCGAGACCGGCGTTCTGGTCGCTCAGAGATCATCCGGCGATACGGGAGCGTCGCAACTGCTTTGGTTTGACCGCAAGGGGCAGCAAGTTGGAGTGGCGACGAAGCCGGGCATTTACGGCAACATCTCTCTTTCGCCGAACGGGAAATTTGTTGCCGCAGATGCCATGGATCTTGCCACCACGAATACCGATCTCTGGACTTACGATCTCGAAAACGAGAGCGCCAAACGGCTGACCTTCGATCCCGCTATCGATTCCACGCCTCTCTGGAGCCCCGATTCAACCAGGCTGGTGTTTACTTCGGACCGCGCCCAGAAATTCAACTTGTACGTGAAAAATGCGGATGGGTCGGAAGAAGAGCACCTAATCCCGCAGGAAGGTCCCGATCGCTATCCACTGGATTGGTCGCGCGACGGGAAATTCGTGATCTATCAACGCGGCACCGACTTGTGGTGCGTGACTTTTCCGGAAGTCACGGCCACTCTTTTTCTGAAATCAGCCTCTGCCCCTAATGTGGCCCGCTTTTCACCGGATGGCAAATGGGTCGCCTACGCTTCGAATGAAAGCGGACGATGGGAGATTTATGTAACTTCCTTTCCTACAGCGCAGGGAAAGTGGCAAGTGTCGAATGCCGGAGGGGAACAGCCCAAATGGCGAATCGACGGGAAAGAGTTGTTCTACCTCGCTGCTGATGGCAAGATCGTGGCCGTGCCCGTTATGACCGGCGCCAACTTCGACGCGGGAACCCGAGTGGCGCTCTTCCAGGCGAATCCCCGCGAAATGGTCGCCACCTCCGAACGGTTCGCCTACGATGTAAGCAAAGACGGTCAGCGATTCTTGATCAACACGCAGCTGAAATCGGCATTGACGCCAATGACCCTAGTGATGGATTGGACTGCCAGCCTGAACAAATAGCTGGAAAGGGCCAGGTTTGCCGCACGGAGCCGTTTTCCCGCTGTAACCGTCATGGCCAAAGTGCGCACGCCCCTTTATTAATACTGGGTTAAACATAATACTCGCTGCCCAAGCCACTGGGTGAGTCGTCGGCTGCCCTTTCCTTGGGATCACTTCCCGCTTGCCCGTTAGATCCGGGAGGAACTGGTGGTCAGAAACGCTGTTCGACTCCTAAGTCCCGACTTCTCGGCATCCAACGCTCCCTTCCGCGAAGCTCCGTTGTTTATGGTTTCGTGTCAAGGTGCCACCTCCAATCGAGTTGGTTCTCCTGACGGTCCCCAAGACGGCAATGGTGGTGCCTTTCCCACCCTTCAAGAATTGCAAGAGGTGGGAAAGGCTAAGGTCACCATTTTCCGAGCGCAGAAGCACAGTTTTTTTCCGCGTTTCTCAGTTATTGACCTTCGCATGTCACATGGTTGTTCCAGTCTACGAACGCACCTTGCGGATTATCACGCCAGGCCCAGACGTGGAGCTCGAAGAAGGAAGGGATGTTAAAGCGATTCGGGGCGGCGACGAAATTGAATACATGCCCTTCGAGCACCGGGGGAGTGTTGTTATTTGCGGCGAGCCAGGTCGCCGAGTCCAGGATAAACTCGACACCGACGAGTCTCATCTTTCCATCGGAAGGCTCGTAGATGAGTGCCTCCGGTTGCGCGGGGTCGAGGGTGAGATTGCCGAGCAGGGTGCCATTGACATAGTGCACGCCCATTGCCCCGTGGTCGGTACCAGCGACGCAACCGAGAAATGGACCGTATCCGGCCGCAGTAGCGTTGTTGACATCGATGTACTGCTTCGTTCCTTCGCGAACGAGTTGCACCAGCTTGGCCGAAGACGAGGCTTGATGGCCGCCCGGATGATTGGAAGGCTGTTCGGCAGCGAGCAGGGGAACGGCAATGATAAGGCTGTGGAGCAAACCCAAACTTAGGGTTCGTAGTATCGATTTCTGGATGAGCTGGGAGACGGGCGTTCTCATAGTTTTTCCTTTATTCATCTTTTGAGATTGTCAGCCGCGATCGCGAATGCGGTGGACCGAGGGAAATCTTTGCATTGAACTGTGCAAGCGATCAATCCATGCAGCCTCCTTTGTTGCCCAAAAATTCCTCAACTGATAACTCTAAGAAAAACTTGGACTAATTGCCTAGCCGTGTGTAACCTTAATCCGCAAGTAAATGTGGTAGCCTCGTAGCCTCGACCCGGAGTTCGTATGTTGGCAGCGGCTCCAGCCTCGCGTGTTCTGCGATTTGATAGTTTTGAGCTCGATATTCGAGCCGGCGAACTGCGGAAGGCTGGCGTTAAACTGCGCCTGCAAGGCCAACCGATACAGGTTCTGGCGGCATTGCTGAATAGCGCGGGGGAGCTAGTTACCCTCGAGCAGCTTCGAGCGCAAGTCTGGACTCCTGACACCTTTGTCGATTTTGACCACAACCTGCACAATGCGATCGCGCGGATTCGTGAAGTACTTGGCGATTCGGCTGAGACACCGCGCTACATCGAAACGCTGCCTCGCAGGGGATACCGATACATCGGTCCGGTAGCAGGTTTTCAGACGCTGCAGCCGGCCGCAGAAACCGGCCACCATGCGAGTCAACCGCTAACCCTGGTTGCAGCCCCGAAGCGGAAGAGAATTCTCGTCCTAATTCTCGGTGCTCTGGTTCTCGGTGCTCTTTTTACGCTGGGACTTGTTGCCTCGACAACCTGGCGCTATCTCCACGCGAAGGCAGCCGTTCTGCCAATACATTCCATTGCTGTCCTGCCCCTGGACAATTTGTCCGGCGACCCTTCGGAGGAATTCTTCGCTGATGGCATGACGGACCAGTTGATTACCGACCTCGCTAAAGTCGGCTCGCTGCGCGTCATCTCGCGTACTTCGGTCATGCGGTACAAGGGCACAAAGAAGGCCCTGCCTGCAATTGCGCGCGAATTGAACGTGGACGCAATCGTTGAAGGATCGGTCATCCGTTCGGGTCCACGAGTGCGCGTTACCGCCCAACTCATTCGGGCATCTACCGACCAGCACTTGTGGGCCGAGACGTACGACCGCGATCTGGGCGATATTCTGATGCTGCAAGGTGAGGTGGCGGACGCCATAGCGCAGCAAGTCCGCGCCCAACTCACTCCAAACCAGCACTCTCAGCTTCGCTTAGCCCACGTGGTCAACCCAGCGGCGTACGATGACTATCTCCGGGGACGCCTTTACTTTACAAACGAATTCACCAACCCTGATTCACTCGGGAAGGCCCAACGCTACTTCGAAGATGCGATCCAGAAAGATTCAAACTTCGCTCTTGCGTACGCGGGACTCGCAGACACTTACGTCTTCCTGGCGTATGCCGGAGCTTTGCAAAAAGATCTGGCCTACCGCTCGGCCAAGGATGCGTTAGCCAAAGCACTGCAACTCGACGACAGCATCGGCGAAACTCACGACACACTCGGCGCGCTGAGTTCCTTTTTTGAGTGGGATTGGGAGACTGCCGATCGCGAGTTCAGTCGTGCCATCGCTCTGGCACCGAGCTATAGTTGCGCGCATGAAGATCGCGCCATCTTTCTCGCCTTGGTTGGCAGACGGGCCGAAGCCCTGGCCGAGATCGCAAAGATCCAGCAGCTCGACTATGGTTCAAGCGCGGCATATAGCGAATCATTGGCCTACTATCATCTGCGGGACTACCCTAGACTGATTGATTCCAGCCGGAGAGCGCTGCTTTTTGATCCCAAGGATTGGTTTCAGCACTACACTCTCGGCGTCGGTTACGAAGCCACGGGCAAACTTCAGGAAGCGATCGCGGAGTACCAGAAGGCGATTGCGACGTCAAGCGGTTCTCCGGGCCCCACCGTGGCGCTGGCACACGCCTATGCAGCCGTCGGCAAAAAAGCCGAAGCGGAGAAGATCCTTCGTGATTTGGAAAGTAACTCGAAAACGACTGCTTCTCCCTACACTATGGCCACGATTTACGCCGGGCTCGGCGAAAACGACAAAGCGCTCGAGTCCCTGGAAAAAGCTCGCTCGGAGAAGTCTTTCCAAACCTTATCGCTAAAAGCTGATTTGCTGCTCGATACCTTGCGTCCTGATCCCCGTTTTCAAAGCCTTCTTCGCCGTATGAGTTTGAACTAGAATCCACACCACGAGCAGCATCTGACTTGCCGGTTGGGTTTTTTGTTCTTCGAGCTCCGCGGAACATTCCAGCGTCGAATTTCCCCGCGGGTGATCATCACTGTCGAAAGACGTTACCGATTGCACGCTAGATCGCGGCGGCTAAGCGCCCATGCGATCACAAACTACGTCAGTGCGTGGAAGGTCGGCAAACCGGAAGTAATCCAAAACTGAAGGCCGTGCCATCTCTGCCAAGCCCGGCGAATCACGTTAGAGGAACGCTGGTGTAAAATTGCGGCCTTCCTGCCAAATTCTCAATGGCGGAATCTTGCGAGGTCTGCGATGCGTCTCCTGTTTCTAATTGCTTCATTACTCCTTGCCGCGATCACCGTTGCGCAAACACAGAAGGCGAGTGGCGTGGCGGACTTCATCAGCGTCGATACTCCAGTCTTCGTTCTTGAGCATGTCCGAGTCATCGATGGCACGGGTACGCCGGCGAAGGAGGACCAGGCAGTCGTGATCGCGAACGGCGAAATACAATTCATCGGCCCGGAGGAGTCCGCCCAAATCCCTCCGAGTGCGCAACGAATGGGGCGCTCTGGCTACACGGTCATCCCTGGCCTGGTTGGAATGCATAACCACCTGTACTACACCGATTCGTACACGGTGCAAGTTGTCGGCGGAAAGATTGGCGAGCCGGGAGTATTCATTGCGGAGATCCCTTACACGGCGCCGCGACTCTATCTGGCGGCTGGTGTGACCACAATGCGTACGACGGGGAGCCTGGAGCCTTACACCGACTTGAAAGTCAAGAGTCGGATTGACGCGAACCTGATGCCGGGACCCAGCATTGACGCCACGGCACCGTACCTGGAAGGTGCGCCGACCCGATTTGCGCAGATGCATGAACTTACCGGACCGGACGATGCGAAGCGCATGGTGGACTACTGGGCGGCGGAAGGCATGACATCCTACAAAGCCTACATGAACATCACGCGCGAAGAGCTGAGTGTGGCGATCCAGCAGGCACATGCACACAAGCTGAAACTGACAGGGCATCTTTGCTCCGTGACCTGGCCGGAAGCAGTGGCTCTCGGAATCGATGATTTGGAGCACGGACCGGTCTTTACCGACACCGAATTCGTGGCGGACAAGAAGCCGGACGTGTGCCCAGCGGACGGTGGCAGCAGCAGTTGGGCCAAACAGAACGTGAACGGAACGCAGGTGCAGGAAATGATCCGCAATCTCGTATCCCACCACGTCGCGGTGACTTCGACGCTGCCGGTTTTTGAAGCCGGCGCCCCGGGGCGGCCGGCATTGCAGCCGCGCACGTTGGATGCGATGTCGGCAGAATCGGCGCAAAGCTACCTCGCCGCTCGTGCAAGGGTGGCTTTGGATTCACCGATGACGGCGCTGCTGCGCAAAGAGATGGATTTTGAGGTGGCATTCGTCAAGGCGGGGGGCCTGCTCCTTGCCGGCCCTGATCCCACCGGAAACGGCGGCGTGCTGCCGGGTTTCGGCGATCAGCGCGAAATAGAGCTGCTCGTGGAAGCGGGTTTCGCTCCGGTGGAAGCCATTCAGATCGCCACGCAGAATGGCGCCTTCTATCTCGGCCAACAAGATCGAATTGGAACCCTCGCACCTGGCAAACAGGCAGATCTGGTTTTGATCAAAGGCGATCCCTCAAAACGGATTGACGAGATCGAGAACGTCGAGACCGTGTTTAAGGCCGGGATCGGCTACGATTCCAAGAAGTTGATTGACAGCGTGCGAGGACAGGTCGGAATTCGTTGAGAGCATCCATCTACAGTGTTGCGTACCACGACCGGCACGGTTCCGGGCGTGTGGTCATCGAGGACTACCGCCTCGACCCTCTTTCGACTGCATCTGGAGATCATCGGCTTGCGAACATCAGGGGCGTGAGTCAAAAGCACACCCGCCAGTCACACCCGCAGTCTTGACTGGTTCCGGTAGAAAGCGTGGGATAGAAGCATCGTGCAGCGTAGAGCATTCCTGAAGGGCGCGGGAGTCGCAACCATACTGGTTGTTGGCGGTGGTGTCTGGCGTGCTTATGACCGTGGTGTCTTCAGCGTGGGCGAAGGGCCGGCATTTGAGCCATGGAAAGACTGGCAAGAAACCAAAGACGGACCACTCGCATTGGTGCGCGCCGCCATTCTTGCTGCCAGTCCGCACAACACGCAGCCCTGGCTTTTCAAGGTCACGGATTCTTCGATTGACTTATATCTTGATTGTCGGAGGTATCCGGGAGCGCTCGATCCCTACCTGCGAGAAGAGCACATCGGGATGGGGTGTGCTCTGGAGAACCTGATGCTGGCAGCTCCGCCGAATGGCTATGCCGCCTCGGCTACGCTGCTTCCAGGAAAACTTACACAGAGTGCGGCCTATCCCGATCAGGAACTGGTGGCACAAGTTGCACTTGCCCCCGGCCAAAAGCAACAAAGCGAACTCTACGATGCGATTCCTTACCGGCACACCAATCGCAACGCTTATCAGCTGAACCCTGTGCCACCGGATTTTGTCGAAGAGATCCGTCGGCTTGTCAGCGACGAGACTGATGTCAAAGTTTTTGTGTTCACCACGGAGGAAGATCGCAACCGCATCGTGGATATGATCTCGAAAGCCAATGACATCGTCTATGCGGACCCGCAAGTGCAACTGGGAAGCGAACGATGGGTGCGCACGGAGTGGAGCGACGTCCAGAAGTTCCGCGACGGGTTGATTTTGGATGAGTTTGGGCAGTCCCCGCTGACCGTGGCAGGCGTAAAGTTCATGCCTCCTCAGGGGCTGCGCTTCGCTTTGAAGCATAACTTGCTGCCAAAGTTCTCCTACCAGGACCTGCTGCGTGCCACGCCGCTTTTCGGAGCAATCGCGGTCCGTGACCGCTACGACCGTGAGCAGTGCCTGCGCGCGGGGCGCAACTGGCAACGAATTCATCTGCTGACAACTGCGCGCCGTCTTGCTGGCAGGCCGGTCAATGAGGCCGTCGAGTTGGTAGATCACCAGCGCTCACTCAATCAGGAACCACAAGCAATGGCCGATCTCTCTGCACTCATCGGGGAGAATCGATGGCAGCCAACGTTCATGTTTCGTTTAGGCTATCCGGTTCGCCAAGTCGCGCCGAGTCCAAGACGTTCCGTGAACGATGTGCTTCTCTAATCGCGGTGTTCTGCCCATTCCAGGTGAGTTCAGAGGCGCTTCAGATTACCTTGCCGGATTATGGAAGGGTAGGCCGGTCAGAACAATCGCGTACATCCGGGTTCCGAGGTATGGGGAGAAATCTGAGCTTTCTTAGAAGTACCCTGGTTTTTATCAGCTCAAGCGCATCTTGGCGAGCGACGCGCGAGCCTCACCGCCGCTCGTGTCGGGCACAATGGTCAATTCGAGCATCCCGACATCGACGAGGTCAACGGCATAGTCCTCTATTTCGCGGACTCCTCCGGGGGAACTGAAATTCCACTGCTGGCGCACGATTTCCCGAAAAGGTTCTCCAACCTGCGAAGACCATCTCAAAACGAACTCCTGCGTGCGGGCAACTTCGCTCTCCTCAAAGGCCAGCCAAATACGTCTGAGCCTTTGTGGGCTGTCGAAAATGAGCCGTATGGTTTGACTTCCCGGCCCGGCCGCACGCCAGCCTCGCTTTTCGTCTCCTAGGAGCGCAGATTCAATCGGATAATTCTCATCTTCCGATGAAACCTCGACCGAAGCCGCTTGGTTCACGTCCAGCCAACCCTGGTCCCGGGCCGGGCTGGTCTGCGCAACTCGGATTACCTTCTTACGCATAAACCCCACCTCGCATTCATTTATAGTAACGTGGTCGGTGCCTGCAGACAGTCACCTCAAGAAATCCGTGAGTGGCAAGAAGACCCCTTGCCTCTCTCCAATCCTTATCATGATCATGCAGACGAACCGCATCATGCAGACGAACCGCAAAGGGCGGAACAGCGATCCGATAGGTGCCCGAAAGCAAATGCCTTGAGGGAACCATGACTAGAAAATTTGATGTGATCGCACTCGGAACCGGATCAGCCGCCTCGGCGGTGTCGTCGCGCGCTCGCAAAGCGGGATGGCAGGTTGCGATCGTGGATTCGAGGCCGTTCGGAGGAACCTGTGCTCTGCGGGGATGCGACCCAAAGAAGGTGCTCGTCGGAGCTGCCGAATCCGTTGACTGGATTCATCGCATGAAGGGAAAGGGAATTCAGGCCGCGAAGCTTCGGATCGATTGGCCCGAGTTAATGCGTTTCAAGCGTTCTTTCACTGAGCCGGTTCCAA
>Ga0302324_100003988_pt1 | contig 32985 bp, 27 predicted proteins | sample Palsa_T0_1_FD_201949 | JGI IMG/M metagenome (GOLD analysis project Ga0302324, IMG submission 201949) | Peat permafrost microbial communities from Stordalen Mire near Abisko, Sweden - Palsa_T0_1 | ecosystem: Environmental > Terrestrial > Soil > Palsa > Peat permafrost | place: Sweden: Abisko... | reverse complement strand
CACGCGGCGGCGGTGCTCGAGCCGCGGCTCGCGTGCGGGCTGGCGACGCTCGAGCTGTTCGAGGGTCGCGTCGCGCCGCTACCAGCCAGGTTCGGGAAACTGGCCATGCCCGCAGGTCCCGGGCTGGGGGACGGCCTCGATAGCTGGTACTCGGGAGCCTGAGAGCCTAGGAGTGGCAGCCGAGTTGATCAGTACGGCGGCGCGAACAGAGCGCCGAGGTCGAGCTCGAATCCCGACAGCTGCGGTGAGCTGAGCGTGCCCGGAGCGGCGATCTCGGCGCCCTCGTCAAAGCTCGCAGCGTCCTCGCCCGATCGCCGGTAGGCCAGCACGCTCTCCGAGCGGTCGTCGACGAGCCACAGCTCGCGCACGCCGTGTCGCTCGTACAAGTTCTTCTTGACCCCCACGTCACGGTTCCACGTGCTCGGCGAGCGGACCTCGACCACGAGCTCGGGCGGGCGGACCATGTACTTCGCGCCGCGTGGCGGCAGGTGCTCGTGGGCGACCCAGACGAGGTCGGGGGCGAGCACGTTGTAGTCGTCGATCTTCGTGTCCAGCGGCAGCCAGACGAATCCTCTACCGGCGGCCGTGTTAACCCAGTTTCCGAGGGCGAGATGGATGCGACCGACGATCGTCTGGTGCGGGATCAGCGGCTGTGATACCACCACGCGCCCGTTGATCAGCTCGGTGAAGCGATCGTCGAACTCCCGGGCGAGATACTCGTCCGCGGTGATGAGCCGCTCGGCTGTCTCCATCTCGGCCACAGAGTAATGCACCTGCCTCATCCCTCAGAGCCGCGAACGACGGCCGATTCACCCCCCGACGATCCGCCCGTGGCATTCAGCCCCGGACGATCTCCGCGGCCACGCGCGCCGGGGCCTCCAGATGCACCGCGTGGCCGACGGCCGGGACCACGATCAGCTCCCCGCCCGGGATCGCCCGCGCCATCTCCTCGCCGATCGCCCGGAACTTCTCGTCCCGCTCGCCCACGACCAACGTCACCGGCATGCTCAGCTCTCCGAGCCGCCCCCAGAGCGAAGGGAGCGCTCCCGTCCCGAGGCCTCGCAGGGCGGCGGCCAGCCCGGCGGGGGTGCTGCGGAGCCGATCGGCGCGTGCGGCTTTTCTGACCTCCTGCGACTGGCCCGCGAGCATTGGGGTGGCCGCCCATCGCGTCGCGAACTCCTCGATGCTCCCCCGCTCGATCTCACCTGCGAGCGCCTCGTCGGCCGCGCGGCGCGCGGCGCGCTCTGCGGGATCCGCAATCCCAGGGCTGGCACCGACGAGCACCAGGCGCTCGACGCGCTCGCCCAGCGCGAGCGCGGCGTGCAGCGCGATCCGGCCGCCCTGCGAATAACCGCCGAGCGCGAACCGCTCGGGGGCCAGGGCGGCCACGTCGCCGACCACCGCGTCGAGAGTCACCGGTCGCGCCTCGGACGCCGACCCGTGGCCGCGGATGTCCGGTGCGATCGCACGGTAGCGTTCGCGCAGCGCCGCGACGACGGGGTCCCAGCTGGCACCGGTGTTCGTGAAGCCGTGCAGCAGGAGGACCGTAGGCGCCATCGCCGAGCATCATGACCACCAACGCCGATTCCTATCTGCTCCTGCGCGCGCTCTGCGACGAGTTCGGCCGCTGCGGGATGCGAGACGCGTGCACCTCTCCGGGTTCGCGATCGACGCCGATCGTCCTATCGTTTGTCCGCGAACCGCAGATCCGGTGCTGGTCCCACATCGATGAGCGCTGCGCCGGATTCTTCGCGCTCGGCGCCGCCAAGGCCGGGCGTCGGCCCGTTGCCGTCAGCTGCACGTCCGGGACGGCCGCCGCCAACCTCGCGCCTGCGGTGATCGAGGCCCGCGAGGCCGGCGTGCCACTGATCGTGTTGACCGCCGACAGGCCGCCCGAGCTGCGCGACGTCGGGGCCGGGCAGACGATCGACCAGCTCAAGCTCTACGGAGACGCAGTCAAGTGGTTCGTCGAGCTCGACACCAACGACGCAACGGCGGCGCGGCTGCGGTGGGTCAGAACGGTCGCGTGCCGCGCCTACTGGACGGCGCTCGATGGGCGGCCGGGACCGGTGCACCTGAACGTGCCGCTGCGCGAGCCGCTGGTGCTCGAGGAGCCGCTTCCCCCGGCCCGCGACGGTCGGCCCGGCGGCCGCCCATGGGTCACTCTCCGCAGACCCACGGCCGTCATCGCCGATGTCCTCGAGGAGCCTTCGCCACGGATGCTGATCGTGGCCGGGGGCGGCGGGCTCGACCCGTCCGGCGCCGGCGCCGCCGCCGCCACGTATGCGGCTCACTTCGGGGTTCCATTGCTCGCCGATCCGCTGTCGCGCGCGCGCACCGGCGGCGCCGCGATCGCGCATTACGACCTGCTCCTTCGGAGCGAGCGCTTCGCCGACGCGCACCAGCCGGATGTCGTCCTGCGCACCGGCGACCTACCGACCTCGAAGCCGCTGCGGACGTGGCTCGAGACGCTCGACGCCACGCAGCGCGTGCTCGACCCGCTCGGCGCCTGGCACGATCCAGGCGCCGTTGTCGGCGAGCGGATCGCGGCGGCGGCCTCGGAGGCGCTTGCGCGACACGGCGCCGCGGCTTCTGCACCCGCTGACCGGCGATGGCTCGACTCCTGGCGGGCCGCCGACGCCGCGGTCGCGGCGGCGGTCGCCGGAGTCATCGGCGACTCGATCTCGGAGCCGCTCGCCGCCGCACGACTCGGTGAGTGGCTGCCACCCGAGGCGACACTGTTCGTCGCATCTTCGATGCCTGTGCGTGATGTCGAGGAGTTCTTTCCAGCGCGCGAAGATCCGCCGCGCGTGCTGTCGAACCGCGGCGCGAACGGAATCGACGGGACGGTCTCGGCCGCGTTCGGCGCCGCCGCGGTAGCCGTAGGCCCGGTTGTGCTGCTGATCGGTGACGTCGCCCTGGCTTACGACATCGGCGGGCTGCTGGCGGCACGTCGCCTCGGACTCGCGCTCACCATCGTCCTACTGAACAACGACGGCGGCGGCATCTTCCACTTCCTCCCGGTGGCGGGCGAGCGGGACGCGTTCGAGGAGCACATAGCGACCCCGCATGGCCTCGACTTCGGCCACGCCGCCGCGCTCTACGGATGCGCTTACGAGCGCCCGCGCGACATCGCCGAGCTGCGGTCCGCGTTCGAGGCCGGCATCGCGAGCCGAGACACGACGATCATCGAGGTACGAACCGACCGGAGCGAGAACCTCGCGCTGCACCGGCGGGTGGCGGCTGCGGCGCTCGCGGCGGTCGATGGTCTGGACTGAGCCCGCGAGCGCGAGCGAGGGCTCCGCGCGCCGCTCAGCCCGCGCGCGCCGCTCGGCCCGCGAGCGCGAGCGAGGGCTCCGCGCGCCGCTCAGCCCGCGAGCGCCGCTCAGCCCGCGAGCGCGAGCGAGGGCTCCGCGCGCCGCTCAGCCCGCGAGCACCGGCAGCATCGCCTCGAGCTTGAGCTCGCTCTCCGCGAGCTCGGCACCCGGGTCGGAATCGCGCACGATGCCGCAGCCGGCGTAGCAGTGGGCGACGCGGCCGCGTAGCAGCGCACAGCGGAGCGCGACACACAGCTCGCCGTCGCCGGCTGCGTCGATCCACCCGACCGCGCCGGCGTACCAGCCGCGATCGAACCCTTCGAGCGCCGGGATCACCTCGAGCGCTCGCGCGGACGGCTCCCCGCCCACGGCAGGCGTCGGGTGCAGCAGACCGGCCAGCTCAACCGCGCCCACCGAGGCGGCGAGCTGAGCCCGGATCGGCATCGCGAGATGCTGGATGTTCGCCACGCGGATGATCACCGGCTCGGGAGCGCTCGTCACCCAGACCGAGTGGGGAGCCAGCGCTCGCACGATCCGCCGCGCGACAATCGCGTTCTCCTCGCGGTCCTTGTCGCTGGCGAGGAGCTGCTCGCCGAGGTGGCGGTCGACGGCAGGATCGGCGCTCCGGCGGGTCGAGCCCGCGAGCGCGACCGTGCTCGCGCGCTGGCCCTCCCTGCGCAGCAGCAGCTCGGGGCTGGCGCCGAGGAAGGTCGCCTGGCCCCGTCCCACGGCGTAGACATAACAGGTGGGGAACGCCTCGCGCAGGACGCCGAGGACCGCTGCAGGGTCGTGCTCGACCGGGGCGTGCACCTGAACCTCACGTGCGAGCACGATCTTCTCGAGCTCACCGGCGCGAATCCGCTCGACAGCGCGGTCGACGGCATCCTCATAGTGCGACGGCGGCATCGAGCTGAGGACCTGGTATTTACCTGCCGGTGCCGGATCGAGCAGCGGCAGCGGATCGGTGCGCAGCTCTCGCAGCCGCCGCGCCGCGCGCGCCATCAGGTCCTCGACGGTGTCGTCGGGAGCCGCCTGCAGATTGAGCGTGAGCCGCACCTCCCCGGCACGCCGGGCGAGCGATAGCTCCGGAACGATAAGTGACGCCGGCTGGAAGCCGGCCCACGGCGGCGAGCCGCCCCCCGCGGGCGAGAAAGAGAAGCCACCCAGCGCGGTGAGCCCGGACCCGGGTGGCCCGTCCGCCGGGTCGGCGATCGCGGATGCGGTCAGCGATCGCCACTGCGCCGCGACCTCCCTGAATCGTCCCGGTCCCCGAGCCTCGATCGCTCGCGCGCAACCGATTGCGGCGATCGCGGCGCCGTCGCGATCCGGCTGCTCTAGGCAGGCCCACGGCTCGGCCGGCCGGCGCGAGGCGAGGACGACCGCAGTCGGGTCGATGCCGGCGGGAGAGGATGCGGTCACGCTCGCAAGCGTCGGCGAGCCGGACGCCCGGGCGCGCCGCAGCGCGGTCTCGAGTCGTCGCTCGAGCCGGGCCCACGCCGCAGCATCGAGCCAGACGGGCGCCGGGGTCGAAGTCCGAACTTCCGTCATCCCGACGAAGGCTACCGAGGGCGCGCGGGGCGGGCGGGTGGCGGGTCGGGCGGGTGGCGGGTCGGGCGGGTGGCGGGTCGGGCGGGTGGCGGGTCGGGCGGGTGGCGGGGATCCGGGGTCGGGTGGCCCGGAGGGTTCGCACCCCCGGGCTCCCACAGATCCCGGCGTGACGCTCTCGCGTCACCGGGCTCCGAGCGCGTCATGGGGCGAGCGTCCCGGCCGATAGCCATAGGAGTCCTGGTGGAACCGGGGTTCCACCAGCGGCTCCAGGAACATGGCCACGGTCGATGAGCCGGCCCCTTCGCTCCACCACCACCCCAGCGAGCAGCAGCTTCACAGCTAATACGAGCCGGTCCGCCAGCGAGCGCCGCAACCGGTACTCCATGCCTCCGTTTTCCGCCGTCAGCACTCTCCCTCTCGCGACCTTTGGGGCCTACGACCCCGGACGACACTCTCGACGCTCGCCTTCTCACGTTCCGCGCAAGAGCCGCAGACCAGGATCACGCCGCCTCTACGCCGGACACCACCTCGCCAGAAAACGCGGGCACCCGCCAGACTCATCCCGAGGGAACGACCAGACCCCCCGGTTTCGATGCCATCTGTCTCATTCTCGACGCCTCAACAACGCACGCCCACTCAGAAATCCCTGACCGGGCGCTTCTGGAACATCTCCCTGGTCCCCACCTGACGCGTTCAAAACCACGCCTTCTCCCTGGACGCTCACCACGACAGTCTTCAGCTAACGCAGCACCAAGGCGGTTTGACGCCCACCCCCGCAGGGCCGACACCGGAGAGCCAACAAGCCTCCATCTCTCGCACAGCACCACCTATGAAGGATGCCCTCTACACAACTCCTCCCTTCAGCGTTCGTGACACACAGCCGAGATGAGTTATGAACAACTGATGTTCACTTCTCATCACGCCAAAATCTGGTGCGTCAAAAACAGGGCATAGAGCAGCGGGCCAGCGCCCGCGGCGCGGCCCGGCTTGAGCCCAAGCGCCGGGGGCTGGCGGGGGGCGAGGGTCCGCGAGCCGGCCAATTGCGTCCGCGCCCTAAGCCACGTGAGCGCCCTACACCCCAAAGCCCTGGCCGGGGGGCGAACCCTCGACCCCCGCCTAGGTTTCGGAGCGTCCCCGGGAGATCGCGATCTCGCCCGTGCGCGCCATCTCGATCAGGCCGAACGGCCTGACGAGACGTTCGAACGCCTCGACCTTCTCATACGTGCCGGTCACCTCCACGACAACCGAGCGCTTGGTCACGTCGACGATCTTGGCGCGAAAGATCTCGCAGATCTGCATCACCTCGGCACGTGCCGTACCGTCGGCGCTGACCTTGAACAGCGCGAGCTCGCGGGCTAGCGTCTCGTCGGGCTCAAGGTCGCGGATCTTCAGCACGTTGACCAGCTTGTGCAGCTGCTTGGTCACCTGGTCGATCGGGTGCTTCGCGCCGTCCAGCGTCAGCGTGACACGCGAGATCGACGGGTCGTCGGTCGGTCCGACCGCGAGCGTGGCGATATTGAATCCCCGCCGCGCGAACAGGCCGGCGATCCTGGTCAGGACACCGGGCTTGTTCTCGACCAGGATCGAGAGGATGTGCTTGCGGCCGGTCCGCAGCCCGGCCGTGGCCTCGAGCTCGTCGAGCGAGAGGACCTCTTTGGTGCCTGGCTCGCCCATTAGCCCACCATGTCCCGTGCGGCCTTGCCCGCCGGGATCATCGGGTACGTGTTCTCCTCGCGGGTGACGCGGACGTCGACGAGCACTGGCCCGTCGGTCGCGATCGCCTGCTTCATGTCCTCGACGAGGGTGCTCTTGTCCTCGAACCGCATGCCGGTCGCGCCGTAGGCCTCCGCGACCTTGACGAAGTCGGGCCACTGACCCATGTCGACCTGGCTGTAGCGCTTGTCCCAGAACAGCTCCTGCCACTGGCGAACCATCCCGAGGTACCCGTTGTTCATGATGAACACCTTGATCGCGATGCCCTCCTGTGAGCAGGTCGCGAGCTCCTGCATGTTCATCTGGACCGATCCGTCGCCGGCCACGCACACGACCGTCTGATCCGGGCATCCCACCTTGGCGCCCATCGCAGCGGGTAGGCCGAAGCCCATCGTCCCCAGGCCACCGGAGTTGATCCACCGGCGCGGCTTGGCGAAGTCGTAGTACTGGGCCGTCCACATCTGGTGCTGCCCGACGTCGCTGGTGACGATCGCATCGCCGCCGGTGGCCTCGTACAGCGCCTGGATCATGTACTGGGGCTTGATCTCCGCGTCCTGGGACGGCGTGTAGCCGAGCGGGTGGCGCTCCCGCCAGGCGTGGATCCGAGACCACCACTCGTCCAGCCGGGCCGGATCGGGCGCCAGCGCGCGGTATTCAGCCGTCAGTCGCGGCAGGATGTTCTTGGCGTCGCCGACGATCGGGATGTGCGCGGGCACGTTCTTCGAGATCTCGGCCGGATCGACGTCGATGTGGATGAACTTCGCGCGCGGAGCGAACTCCGACAGCTTGCCGGTGATCCGGTCGTCGAAGCGGGCCCCGATCGCGCAAATCAGGTCCGCCTCGTCCATCGCGTAGTTGGCCGTCCGCGTCCCGTGCATGCCGAGCATCCCGAGCCACTGCTCGTGCGGAGCGGGGAAGCCACCCAGGCCCATAATGGTGCAGGTGACCGGGAATCGATCAGCCAGTACCAGCTCGGTCAGGTCGGCGGCCGCGTTGGCGTTGATGACGCCGCCACCCGCGTAGATCACCGGGCGCCGCGAGTTGGCAAGCGCCTTCGCAGCGATACGGATCTGCTTCTGGTTGCCGTCGGTCGTCGGCTGGTAGCCCGGCAGATGGACATCGGTGACCGGCTCGTACGGGATGTCCGCACGGCTGAGGTCCTGCGGGATGTCGACCACGACCGGCCCGGGCCGGCCCGTACGCGCCACGTGAAAGGCCTCGTGGATCGAGCGCGGGATCTCCAGCGGGTGCTGGATCATGAAGCTGTGCTTGACGATCGGCATCGTGATCCCGATCGTGTCCGCCTCTTGGAACCCGTCGGTGCCGAGCAGCTCGGTCCGAACCTGACCGGTGATGAAGACCACGGGGACCGAGTCCATCATCGCGTCGCAGATCGGCGTCACCAGGTTGGTCGCACCGGGGCCGCTCGTACCGAGCGACACGCCGACCTTGCCTGTCGCCTTGGCGTAGCCCTCGGCGGCGTGGCCGCCGCCGGCCTCGTGGCGGACAAGGATGTGCCGGATGCCGGCGTCGTAGAACGCGTCGTAGGTAGGGAGGTTGGCGCCACCCGGTAAACCGAATACGACGTCGACACCCTCCGCCTTCAGACATTCCATCAGAGCGTCAACTGCACGCATATCGAGCTCGCCTCCTTCCGTTACATCGTGCGCGCTCAGCGGGGTGGCCCGCCGGTGTAGGCGCGAACGAGACTACACCGCGAGGAGCGCAGCGCTCGCAGCCATTCCGCGAGCGGCGGGCGGTCGAGTCTAGCAGCGCGTGCCGACTCGCCCTGCTTATACCGCGCTCTGGCGGACTGCCGCCTCGGACATGATCGCGACGTCGGGAAAGTCCAGCTCCTCCCCGCAGCGCATGCAGAGCGTGTCGTGGAGCTTGACCACCTTGCCGCAGCCGGGGCACTGGCGGCGTAGCTCGTGGCTCTCCGAACGGGAGCAGATCGCCGTCAGCAGGCCGATCACAGGCATGCAGAACGACACCAGGAACCACAGGCAGAACGAACCGCCCTTGCGCCTGCCGACGAAGCCCCCGGCCAGACCAAACCAGATCAGGATGACAACGAACTGCCAGCCCGCCATGGGGTATTCACCAAGCGATAGTTTTCAGGGCCCAGAGAACCGCAACGATCACAGCGATCACGAGTGCGAACACGAAGATCGTCTCGATCACGTGGATCAGCAGATAGAGCCCGATCCCGACGACTGCGACGAGGACCAGGCCCGCTGCTGCGCGCCGCATCAGCGGCGGGCGGGCGGGTACATCGGATTTCGAGCGTTCGAGCGAAGCCATGCCGTGTAGCGTAGCGCTACCGCGCCTCGGGCTCGCCAGGTCGCCGTTTCGAGGCCGGTCGAGACGCCGTCGGGCGACTCAGCCGCCAAGCGGACTCAGTCGTAAGCTCGCCTGGCGGACGCGTCGCGTGCGGGTACGTCGCGACCATCGAGTCGCACGCGCGCGAGGCGGTAGCGGCGCAGCGGCGCCGCCTTCAGCTCGGTTGGGATTTCGCGCCGGTCGGCTACCAACAGCACACGGGACGCGGTAAGTGGACGGATCATGTCGATCATGATGGCCATCCATGTGCGGATCCGCATTGGCCCCGCGTACAGATATCGATCCCGGCGTTACGCCGCCAGGCGGGCGAACGCACGTTCTCACCCGGTCAAGCCATTGTCGCGGCAGCGGCCGTCGCGGCGTCGAGGGCCGGTCGCAGCGGCTTCGGTAACCGCCGGCGCAAGCGCCACCGCGCCCCGGAGAAGGCGAGATTGGCGACCGTCGCGAAGCCGGCCTCGTCGGCCCTCAGCGCCAGCAGCAGATGCGCGATCCGGTCGCTCGAAGGCAGCTCGGGGCCGGTCGCCTTGACGCAATAGCAGTGCACCCGGCGACTGCCCGGCCGGACGAGCAGCGCGCCGGCTTCCGCGACCAGCCAGACGCCGAGCCCTCCACGCTCGAGGACCAGACCGGTTCGAGCATGCAGCGCACGCTGTTGGTGGCCAATCAGGTCGCCGAGCAGGCCGAGCGCGACGAGCTCGGCATTACGATCGACGGTGCCTCGCGGGCGCACGACGTTCGCGCCCCGAGCGGCGTAGAGCTCGGGGATCAGCCACGCTTGCGCGAGTGCGGCCAGCGCGACGGGGAATGTCACCGGATTCAGCGCGATCAGCAGCGCCGCCGCGCCGACGAAGGGAACGGTGTGACCGGCCGTCGAGAGCGTCCATAGCCGACCCGCGCGCCTGAGCGTCAGGTCGCTCGCACGGGGACGCCAGTAAACGCTCGCGAGCTCAGGGAGCGCGGCGGCGTCCGGGAGCGCGGCGGCGTCCGCACCGGCGGATTCTAGGCTCGCCGAGCTCGTCCTATCCCCCTGCGATCGGCCGGCGGAGAATCACGAGCGGCGCGTCGAGCGGAAGCTCTCGTACCTGCTCCGCGTGCCCCTCGCCCTCGGAGACGACGGCGAAGTAACCTCGGTCGAGCTCGGCGCGGAAAGCCTTGACCGCGGCCTCGACGGAGGCCTGATCCTCAGCGTTCCACTCCGCGAGCGTCGTGTGGCCGGTCTGGTCCATCCGGATGAGTCGCGACATCTCTGGCCTCCTGAAGACTTTGGACCCTCATCCTACGCCCGCCGGCCACGCCCGTGGCCGGCCGCTGCTCGGCCGGCCGCTACTCCGGCTGACGCGGCTCGGGCTGCCGCGGCTCGGGCTGACGTGTGCGCGACTGCTCGGGCTGAAGTGCGCGCGAGCTCCAAGCCGCGCGCGGCGAACGGCGCCGGATCGGCGGAGCGGAAATACGCGTGCGTGACACCCGCCTGCGGCGTCAGAACGGAAGCGGCTCGCCTGACGCCCCCGCGTCGCAGCTCCCATGCGGCGTACCGGAGATCGGAGTCCTCCCACCGATAGCGCGCACCGACCCGCTGTCCAGGCGGGACGAGAGATCGCTCACCGAGCAGCCATTTGCACCAGATCGACGGAAGTGGAACGCCGGCGGCGCAGGCCAGGCTCAACGAGCCGTAGGGGCGTGGGTTGAAGTCGATCACTTCCATGGTTCCGTCGGAGCGCTCGATCAGCTCGAGCTCGAACACCCCTCTCCAGCCAATCGCGCAGACCAGCGCCTCGACGCGCTCCGCGAGCGAGCCCGGAGCCGGGATCGTCTCCGAGAAGCATGCGCTCCCTCCCTCGGGCGGCCACGTACGCCGGTACCTCGAGACGGCCGCACCGAGGATGCCCTGTTCCGTCGCTACGCCGGCGAACGACACCACGCTTCCGGTCTCCCGGCGCTGCACGATGCAGCGACCGAACTGCCGGTGCAGATCTCGCACGGCATGCTCGTCACGCGCCACGCGACTCGCGTGGCGCAGGAGCTTGCCCTGGCTCACCACAACGGTTCGCACCGGCTTCACGAGAACTGGAAAGCCCAACGCCCGCGCCGCCTCGAGGGCGACCTCGACTCGTTCACAGACGGTACTGTCCGGCACCGCGAGGCCTGCCGCTCGGGCGTGTCGGGCGAGCGATGGCTTGTCCAGCGCGTCCTCGACGATCTCGTGGTCAGCCAGACCGATCCGGACATACGGCTCGAGTCGGCTCCGGTGGAGCGAGACGGCGTACAGCGCGGCGTCAGTTCCGGGAACCAGTACATCGATCTGCCCGGCGTGTAGGAGGTCGTAGATCCGCGCGATGAAACCTTCGACGGATACGCTCGGATCGGGGAGGATCCTTCGCTCGGAGCAGGCACGCGACCACAATCCCGGTGCCAGCCGCGTGCTCCCTGTTGCGGTGACCTGGTACCCGGCGTCATCCAGGCATCGAATCACGGCGAGCATCGATCGTTCCTGGGCATCGGTGACAAGGATCCGTCGGCGCATCTGGCGGGGCTAGGGTACTTCGCACAGCCTGCTGTCACACTCTCGCGCCGGATGCGTCTAGCGGTCTATTGCGATTACTCGTATCGCGTACAGGACGGGAGGGTTTTTGCGGAGTTACCGTTCGGCGTGTTCCTGCGCGAGCTTGCCACGCACTGCGAGCGCCTCGTGGTAACGGGACGATTGGATCCCTCCCCCGGCCGCTATCCGTACGAGATGGCGGGAGTGGAGTTCGTGCCCCTCCCGCATTATCAGAGCGCGGCGCAGATCGGCAGCGTGATCCGCACGATCCCCGCCGCGGCCAGGCGGTTCTGGCGCCTGCTCGACGATGTTGAGGTCGCCTGGATCCTTGGCCCGAATCCCCCCCAAGCACTGCTGTTCGCCGCGCTGGTCAAGGCGCGCCGGAAAAGGCTGGTGCTAGGCGTCAGGCAGAACCTCCCCGAGCTGATCAGCCACCGCCACCACGACAAGCCGTTGGTGCGCTTCGCGGCGGTGGCACTGGAGGCCGCGTTCCGCCTGCTGGCGCGCACGTCCGCGGTCGTTGTCGTCGGACCAGACCTCGCCCGCCGGTACCACGCGGCAGCCGAGTTGCACGTCTCATATGTGTCGCTGCTGAAAGCGGATGACATCATGGGAGCCGAGGAAGACCGGCGCGTCTACGACGGCGACGAGCTGCGGCTCCTCAGCGTCGGACGCCTGGACCCGGAGAAGAACCCGCTGCTGCTCGCGGACGTCCTCGTTGACGCGCTCAGGCGTGATCCGCGCTGGCGACTGCACATCTGCGGCGAGGGCTCGCTGATGACCTCGCTGCGCCGGCGCTTGCGAGAGCTGAAGGTCGACGACCGCACCGTCTTCCACGGGTACGTGCCGATCGATGACGGACTATGGGAGCTGTACCGAAGTAGCCATGTCCTCCTACACGTCTCGCTGACGGAGGGCGTTCCGCAGGTGCTGCTGGAAGCCTTCGCCGCTCGGCTCCCCGTTGTCGCGACAGCGGTCGGCGGCGTTCCCGAGTTCGCTCAAGGCCGCGCTCTGCTGGTGGCGCCGGGCGAAGCGGATGCCGCAGCCCGCGCGCTCGGGGAGCTCGTCTCCGACCGCGAGCTTCGAACCAGGCTCGTCGACAGTGCCGAGTCGCTGGCGCGAGACCACACGCTCGAGGCGGAGTGCACGCGGCTGGCTTCGTTTCTCAGGAGGCGATCAGGATCGCGTCCTGCGCGCCGACCGTAGTCGAGCCCGCCGTGAAGCTTGCACCCTGGACGTTCACCGTGCCGCCTGATTGAACATCGCCGCCGTCCATCGTTACCTGATGCTGGTATGACTGCGTCAGCCATGACGACTGAACCGTGACGGGTGCGCCTGTCGTGTTCACGAGCACCGCGCAGGCACCGAACGGTGAGCCCTGGCTGTAGCAGGACCCGAACTCCCGCCGGTACACGCCTGGAGCCACCTGCAGATCGTTGTGGCCGCCGGTGGCGCAGACAGTGCCGGTGCCGTCCAGACAGTGGGCGCCTCCGGGTGCCGACATCGATTGCACCGGGTCGGTTGGAACGATCCCCTCCTCAGGCCAGACTGCGAGGTCGCCGCTGTTCTCTTCCAGGTCAGACCAGCTAACCGTGTGTCCGGGGCTATACCCGAGCAACACCGTCGCGGCTTGCACGCGGCGCGCCTGCAATGATCCGGAAGGGTCATACGACAGCAGCACGATGAAGTCATTGGCCGTCTGGTTGACGTAGGCCATGTCGTCGAGCAGCGTCGAGTAGAAGCTCAGCAGCGTTCCGTTGTCCCACGGAGCACCCTCGGCGACGAGGCCGGTCACGTTCGATGGGTTGTTGAGCAGGGGGAACGTGGTGGGCAGGTTTGGATTCACGTTGAGGCCGTTATCCACCTGCAGGAACGGTGAGCCGTCGGAATGCGTGAGCGCTGCCGCCATCTGCTCGTGGGCAGCCAGCAGCGCGCTGTTACTCGTGACCTCTTCGCTCGACGTGAAACCCGTGCCATAGAACTGGTCGTTCAAGCTTGCGTCCGTGTCGTCGGTCATCAGGCCGTCGTACGAGTCGTAGTTGGTCCCGACGTAGTTCTGGAACCAGGCGTCGACGGCCGGGTTGGCCTGATTCAACATGTTGCCGCCGCCATATGCAGAGACGGCCAGACGATGTGCCTCGTCCGTATACCCGGGCTGATGCAGCCACCAGTTCTCCTGCGCGCTCGACGCGATCGGCACGCTGCCCTGGGCGTAGATGTCGTTGGCATCGAGATATTGCACAGCCGTGCAGTACGTCACGCCCGGCGCGTGACAGTCGCTGAGCGCCTTGGTTGCGTTCGGGCCGCAGTTGCTCTCGGCGTAGGTCACCCACTGTTGCACCAGTGACGCACTCGCGCCGGAGCCACCGTTGCATCCGTCATCGTATGCCCAGGTCTCGATGTGGGTGGGCACGGGACCTGTGCTGGGAGCAGGGTTGGTGCCCGTGGGCGGGTTCGTGGTGCCGGTCGGCGACTTCGTGTTTCCCTTGGACGGCTTCCGCTTTCCCTTGGACGGCTTCCGCTTTCCCTTGGACGGCTTCCGCTTTCCCTTGGACGGCTTCCGCTTTCCCTTGGCCGGCTTCCGCTTCTTCCCGGTCGGCTTCGCCTCGTACGCCGAGGGCTTCCCTTTTCCCCCAGTGACCTTGGTCACGCGGGGGGCGTTCAGTCCGCGAGGCGAGACGCCGGCGTGGCGAGTACGTCCTGCCGCGCAGTGCTTGCTGGTGCTCCTCCGTCCGGCACCTCGAGTGCGGTGGCTGGTCACCGGGCATCGTTGCCGGCTTGTCCGGACGCGGTGATGGTGAGCGATCTTCGCGACCGGATGCGCGGTTGCAACCGCAGACATTGGTCCGGCAAATGCACAGATGGCCACACCCGTGAGCGCAATGCCAATACGTTTCCCCATGGCGGGAAATTTCGGACCCCGCCACCCGGTGGATAAGCCATGAGCGCCGAGACGGACAAACGTCCGCTCAAGCGAGTTGCCATGGGTTTACGACAAACGTCTAGGCGATTAATCGATCGTCGGCGGCGAGTCGCTCGCGACGCCACGGCTGCGCAAGATGACGACGACCGTCAAGGCGAGGATGCGCAGATCGAACGCGAGCGACCAGTTGCGGATGTAGTAGTTATCCCACTCGACACGATCCGCGATCGAGGTTTGGCCACGCAGGCCGTTCACCTGCGCCCAGCCGGTGATGCCGGACTTCACACGGTGGCGCTGCTCGTAGCCGTACACGTCGCGCGTGAACCGCTCCACGAACTCGGGCCGCTCGGGTCGCGGACCCACGAGGCTCATGTCACCGCGCAGCACGTTGAACAGCTGGGGCAGCTCATCCAGCGACGTCCAGCGCAGCCAGCGCCCGACGGTCGTGCGTCGATCAGCGGCCTCCACGCCGCCCGGGGCGACGCCATCGGGGAGCACGAACTTCTCGTCGTCTTCGGACTCGCGGACCATAGTGCGGAACTTGAACATCTCGAACGTCTTCCCGTCCCGCCCGACTCGGCGCTGACGGAACAGGATCGGACCCGGTGAGCTGGCGCGGACAAGGATGGCGATGATCCCGAGGAGCGGCGCGTTCACGATCAGCGCCAGCAGCGCCAGGCCACGATCGAGTGCGTGCTTGGTCGCGAACTGCCAGCCCTTCGGGCTGATCGATCGCAACGTCAGCAGCGGCATCCCTCCGACCCGATCGAGCGCGACACGTTCGTTCATCGACTCGAACAGACGCGGTACCAGCGAGACATCGAGGCCCAGATGCTCGCACTGCCGGACCAAAGCGACGTTCGCGTGGTCGGGCTGGGAAGAGAACGCGAGGATCACGTGGCGGGCGCCGGTCCGGCGCACGACCTGCGCGAGTTGATCGGTCGTGCCGAGCGTCGGCAGCCGGCGGGCGCTGTCCGGATCGCTCGAGCTCCGCCAGTCGACGTCGAGGAAGCCGACCGGACGGAGACCGTATTCGGGTCTTCCGAGCAGCCGCTGGGCGACATTCTCGCCGACCACCCCGGAGCCGACGATCAGGGTCGGACGGGCGAGCGCTCCAGTCCGGCGCGCGTAGCGACGCAATGAGATCAGCACCGCGCGCCACACGCCGAGGTAAACCAGCGCGAACAGCCACAGGCGGACCGCGATCGCGATCGGGTGCCCGCCGCCGGCGATCTCGTCGACCGCGATCATCAGCATCGCGGCGACCGACACGCCACCGAGCACCTCGGCAGCGACGTCGATGACCGAAACCTCGAGCCGGGGCACCGGCCAGCGCCGGAACCGGGCGAGGCAGACCACGATCAGCGGATACAGCATCGCGAGCCACCAGTCGCGGACTCCGACGTGGGCCCGGCCGGCCCCGAGCACGGCCGCTACCGACGCCACGTAGAGCAGCACCAGATCGATCACGACGCCGAACTCGGAGACATCGGCGAAGTCGAGCAGGCGTTCGAGCAGGCGCGGGCGGGCGGGCACCGCCTGGATCCCGCTCGTCTCCTGGAGGGCGGGCGGTCTCACTGCCGGGTTGAGCGCCGGCGGAGGCGTCATCGTGTTGGCCCGGTGTTGCACACCGATGTCCCACTCAGACGGCGTCGGATGATTGGCACCGCGTCGGATTGAATCGCTCCCGTGCCTGCAACCAAGGTCTCACCCCGCCTCCAGGGTCCCCTGGCGACCTTCGTGTCGCTAGGGTCGAGGCTGCTGTAGATAACACGCCACATTCTACCCTGATCGGGAGACAAACTAATAGGCCACGGCCGAAGATGCATTCCCGGCATCGACCAGGTCAGCGCCCCGACCGGCGCCGTCGCTGGGGCGGACGCTCAGCGCTCCGATTTCGCCCCGACGCCCGGTGAGACGACGGACAGCGAGGGTGCGAAAGTCGGCTCGGGATCGCGAGCCATCCTCGCACCGAGCGCGCGGAACCCGGTGGCGTCGGCGAGCGCCGCCAGGGGCGGTCCATAGCGCAGCGAGCCTCGCCAGGCGCCGAGCCCGTGCCCGAAGTGCATCACGGACAGAACCACCGGAACGAGCGCCGCCTCGGCCGGAGGGGCTCCCTCGACCGCAGCTCGCACGCCGGCGGAAGCGATCGTCGCCGCGTACACCGTCAGCGCGCCCGCCGCCAGACGGCGAACCGGTCGTGGGGACGCAAACGTTGCGGCCGACGCAGCGACGAGGGCCGGCGCGAGCAGATGCGAACGCCTCAGCGTCTTGGGATGCTGCAGCGCCGTCTTCATGCGGTACTCGCCGTATTCGAGGTACTGCCGCCAAAGCGCGCGGAGGGAGTCACGCGGCGAGTACTGTGCGGCCATCGCGGGCAGACAGATCAGCCGCTCACCGCGAGCCAGGAAGCGCCCGGCGAGCTCGGAGTCCTGATTTCGTAGCCAGCGCTCGTCCCAGCCCCCGTACTCGGTCAGCGTCGCACGCTCCCAGATGCCGCAGAAGACGCCCGAGTCGAGCTCGCGCTCAGGTCCCGAGAGCTGCGCGGCGGAGATCCATCGCCGTCCGCCTCCGCGCCCGAGCGGCGTCTCGAGGGCGATCGCGACCGCGTTCGAGACTCGTCCACGCCCGACCGCCATCTGAGGACCGCTGACCCAGCGTGTGTCGCCGCTCCTGAGGCGTCCGACGCCGCGCAAGAGATAGTCGTCCGGGAACCTCGCGTGCGCGTCCATGCGCGCCACCCAGCGTCCACGCGCGTTACCGAGCCCGACGTTGAGCCCGCTCGGTGTCGCTCCGCGAGGGTTCCTCAGCAGTCGTATGCGGTCATCGCCGGCCGCCAGCTCGGCGATGATCTCGGGTGTGCGGTCGGTCGATCCTCCGTCGACCAGCAAGAACTCGAGCGAGCCGGGAAAGCGCTGGCGTCGCATCGCCGCCACAGCCTCGGCGATGTGCTGCTCCTCGTTCAGGACGGGCACCAGTATCGAGCAGGCCACCCGCGAATCGGAGGCGGCGGAGCCATCGGGTGATACCGCGGTGGGCCGCCCATCTTCCCCCGGCACGGCCCCGTGCCGTTCTTGCGGTGTGTGCCTCAGAACCGTGCCATAGTACGCTCGATGCCATCATCGACGAGTTCTCGCGGCGCCCGCGAACCCGGATACTACGCCGACGGACAGACGTTCGTTCGGTATTACCGGGTCCTTCGCGAGAACCTGTGGCTGGTCGCCCTGTGCGCCGTTGTCGCCCTCGCGGCCGCCGTCGTGTACGTGGAGGTGGCACCTCGCAAGTACCAGGCAGAGGCACTGCTCGAGGCGCAGCCGTCCTCGCCCGACGATCCGGTGCTCTCCCAGCTCCCGGTCCAGCACCAATCAGGCGATCCGACCACGGACATCCTCACGGCTTCGAGCCTGGTTACGACCAACGAGGTAGCGAACGCGGTGATCGGCTACCTGCATCTGCGCAACACCTCCCCGGGAGCGCTGCTCGCCGAGGTTCAGGCCACTCCGGTCGGGCAGAGCACGCTGGTGGCAGTGCAGGCCGCGGCGTCGACGCCGCAGCTGGCACGCAGGCTCGCCAACGCGTTCGTCACGGAGCGGATCGCCACCAGCACGGCGGTCATGCATCACGCCCTGGCGGTGATCATCCCGAGCCTCCGGGCACGGTTGGCCGCGATCCCACCGGCGGAGCGGGACGGACCCGGCACCCTCGGCGATGAGCTGATCGAGATGGAGAGCTACCAGACCGAAAACGACCCGACGCTCGGGATCGCTCAGCTCGCGTCGCTCCCATCGGCCCCATACACACCGAAGGTGAAGCTCTCCCTCGCCGCCGGCTTGCTCGCCGGTCTGCTGCTCGGAGTTGGCGCCGCGTTCGGCTTCAATGCACTCGATCCGCGGCTACGCCGTGAGGAGCAGCTTCGCTCGATGATGGGCGCGCCGATACTGGCCCGGATTCCGCGTGAGCCGGTGCAGAAGAATCGCCGGCCGCTACTACCGGCGGAGCTGTCTTTCGTTTCGCACGAGGGCTACCGCAGGCTCCGCACCACGCTCGCATCGCGCAGTACGGGCGGCGTCGCGCGATCCTTCCTGGTCACGGGCTCCTCACCGTCCGAGGGCAAGACGACAACGGCGATCAACCTCGCGTTCGCGCTCGCCCAGAGCGGGGTCCGCGTGATCCTGATCGAAGCCGATCTGCGCCGACCGACGATCGCGGGATCGCTCCGACTGCAGCCCAATTTCGGCACCGCCGAGGTCCTGACCGGCGAGGTTGAGCTCGCCGACGCGCTCCTCCAGGTGACGATGGTCGACGCGACGCTCCAGGTACTGGCAGCCGCGCGGGCCGGCGACGACCTCGCGGAGAGCTTGTCGTACTCAGTCGCTCGCGACCTGATCGCGGATGCGAAGGAGCTCGCGGACTTCGTCGTCATCGACTCGCCGCCGTTGACGGCCGTGGTCGACGCCCTGCCACTGGCCCAGTTCGCAGACGAGGTGCTGGTCGTAGCCCGACTCGGTCGGTCGCGGCTCAATAAGCTCGAGGACCTGGTCGAGCTCCTCGCCCAGCAGGGAGCAGCCGTGACCGGCGTCGTGCTGGTTGGCCAGGCCCCGACAGGCGGGTCGACTTACTACTACGCGGGCGAGGACGGCGCCGTTCCACGGGACCGGAGCAGAGGCCAGCGGGCCGGTTCGGAGCGTTCCGGGACCGCCGGGTCGGAACGTTCGGGGGCCGCCGGGTCGGAACGTTCGGGGACCCGTTCGACTCGCTTCTAGCGCGGGCCTCCGCGATGCTGAACCTCGCGAGCCCTCGAGCGCGACCGGCTTCGGCAGCGGCGTGAGTCGCCTTCGCATTCTCTTCCTGATCGACAGCGTCTCCGAATACGGGGGCGCGGAGCGGTTCACGGTGGGACTTGCAACACACCTGCCGCGTGACCGCTTCGAGGTGTGGATCTGCTCGACCCGCATCGGGGAGCCCACCACCGTGGCCGCGCTCAACCGGGCGGGCGTGATGCACATTAGCTGTGGCCGAAGGGCGAAGTGGGACGTCCACCGCCTCCGCACCCTGGTCGCTCTGCTCAGACGTCAGCGGTTCGATGTCGTGCACTCACACAAGTTCGGTTCGAACGTGTGGGGCACGATCTTCGCCCGCGCATGCCACGTCCCGGTGGTGATCGCCCACGAGCACAATTGGTCGTATTCGGGCAATCCGCTTCGGATCTGGATCGACCGCCTCGTGATCGCCCGACTAGCTGACCGTTTCATCGCAGTTTCGCAGGCGAATCGCGAGAGAATGCTCACGATCGAGCGGATTCCAGCCGACAAAATCGTCGTGCTCCCAACCGCCTACATCCCCCACGCGGTCACCACAGACACCGACATCCGCTCTGAGCTCGGCCTGGCGCGCGAGGTGCGAGTGATAACGACCGCGGCGGTCCTGCGAGCGGAGAAAGCGCTCGAGGTACTGATCGAGGCGCACGCCCAGGTGGCGCGTCGCATCAGCCAGACCCACCTCGTGATCTGTGGGGAGGGTCCATGTCTGGGTGACCTCGAGCAGCGGGTCGCCGAACTTGGAACCGGCGAGCTCGTCCACTTCCTCGGACGACGCGACGACGTTGGCTCAATCCTGCGCGCTTCCGATGTCTGTGCCTTGTCCTCGGACTGGGAGGGCATGCCCCTGTTCGTCTTCGAGTGCATGGCCGCCGGTGCTGCTCTGGTAGCCACGAACGTCGGCGGCGTGCCGGAGGTCGTCGAGGATGGCAGCACCGGTCTGCTTGTTCCCCCTCGCGATCCAGCTGCGCTCGCCGATGCGCTTGTCAGCCTGCTCACCGACCCGGCCTACCGGCACCAGCTTGCGTCCGCGGCAGCCAGGCGGATTGACGAGTTCACAATCGAGTCCGTCGCAGCGCGGTTCGCGAGTCTCTACGAGGAGCTGATGCAGGAGGCGCGCCACATGGGCCTCGCGCCGGCGGTCGCTGTCGGCCCATGAGCGACGTGCTCGTCATCTGCTACCACGCGCTCAGTCCGACCTGGGAGTCAGAACTGGCGCTGAAGCCCGAGAGCTTCGAGTACCAGGTGCGCTATTTGCTCGACCGTGGCTGGCATCCCACGACCTTCGCCGACGCCGTGCTCGAGCCACCTGCCGCCCAGACCCTGGCGATCACGTTCGATGATGCGTTCGCCTCGGTGAAGCGGTACGCCGCGCCCGTGCTCGCGCGGCTCGGCGTGCCTGCCACGCTGTTCGCGCCAACGGCCTTCCTAGACGGTGGACAGCTGAGGTGGCCCGGCCTCGATCGGTGGCGGAACACCCCCGACGAGAGCGAGCTCGCTGCGCTGACCTGGGACGACCTCCGTGAGCTCGCAGGGATCGGTTGGGAGATCGGCTCACACACCCGAACACATCCGCGGCTCACAGAGGTCCCGCCGCCGGAGCTCGAGCGGGAGCTCGGCGAGTCTCGCGACGAATGCACCCGCGCGGTCGGGGTCGAGTGCCGCAGCATCGCCTATCCGTACGGCGACGTCGACGCGCGTGTCGCCGACGTAGCCCGCCAGCTCGGCTACAGCGCCGGTGCCTCACTCTCGAGTCGCCTGGAGCGGCTCGGCCCGTACCGCCATCCCAGAGTCGCGATCTACCACGAGGACGCTGCCTGGCGGTTCCGGCTCAAGGCGGCCCGACCGGTCCGCGATCTGCGCGCGTCGAAGCTGTGGCCGATGAGGTCGCCGGCGCCGCCCGGCTCGGGCGACGCGGCTCCTAGCTGAGCAGAGCTGCGTCGTCGGCCGGGACGGACGTCGTGCCGGCGTTGAACGGCGCGCCCTTGAGATTGACGGTGCCGCCGGATTGGACGTCGCCGCCGTTCATCGTGATCTCGGAGCTGTACGTCTGCGTGAGCCACGAAGACTTGACCGTCACCGGCGAACCGGTCGTGTTGACGATCGTCGCGCAGTCGCCGAACAGGGTGCCGCGGTTGTAGCAGGCGCCGAACTCGCGCCGGTATACACCGGGCGCTACTTGTAGGTTGTTGTGGCCGCCGGTGCTGCAGCTGACGCCTGTCGCTGCGAAGCATCCGGCGCCGCCGGGCTCACTCATTGTTTGGACGGCGTCGGTCGGGACGATGCCCTCTTCCGGCCAGACGGCCAGGTTGCCGCTGTTGGTCTCGAGGTCTGACCAGCTGACGGTGTGCCCGGCGGCGTAGCCGAGCAGTGTCGTGGCTGCTTGGACGCGGCGGGACTGCGTGGAGCCTGAGGTGTCGTATGAGAGCAGCACGATGAAGTCATCATTGGTGTGGTCGACGTAGGCCATCTCGTCGAGCAGTGAGCCGTAGAACGGGGTGAGCGTGCCGTCATCTTCGGGGGCGCCTTCTGTGATCAGGCCCGTGACGCTGGAGGGGTTGTTCAGCATCGAGAACGGCGGCGTCAGGCTCGGGTTCGGGCTCAGACCGTTATCGATCTGCGTGAACGGCGTGCCGTCGCTCCGCGTCATCGCCGCGGCCATCTGCTCGTGCGCGGCTGCGAGACCGGTGTCGCTGGTGATCTCGTCGCTGGTGGTGTATCCGGTTCCGTAGAGCTCTTGGCTGAGGCTCTCCGGTGAGTCGTCCATCATCAGCGCGGGGTAGGAGTTGTAGGCCTCCGCGTAGTTCTTGAACCAGGCATCAACGGCGGGGTTGGCCTGATTGAGGATGTTCCCGCCGCCGTACCCGGACGTAGTCAGACGATGCGCGGAATCGGTAGACCCGGGCTCATGAAGCCACCAGTTCTCCTGCGCGCTCAAGAGGATCGGGACGCTGCCGACGCCGTAGATGTGATTGGTGTCGAGATACTCGACCGCGGTGCAGTACGTCACACCGGACGCGTTGCAGTCATCGAGCGCCTTGGTATCGAGCGACCCGCAGTTGCTTTCCGCGTACGTCAGCCATGACTGCACCAACCCGGCGGACGCGCCGGTCCCGCCGTTGCAACCGTCGTCGAAGCTCCATGTTTCGATATGTGTCGCGTCGATGTTCGCAGGTGCGTTTGTCGCCGCGTTGTCCTGGCCGCCCGAGCTGCCAGGTGCTCCCACGACCGCAACCTTGACGGCGACACGCCGGCGTGTACGACGTACGCGAGCGCGCCGGGCGTGAACCACGCGTACGCTGGTGGTTGCCGCTACGTCGATGGTGTATCTGCCGAGTGGCGTCGACGACCTCGTCCGCAGGATGAGGGTCGAGGAGACCCCTTGCTTTACGGTCGTGGGACGGAACGTTGCGGTGGCACCTGATGGAACGCCAGTCGCACGGAAGGTGACGAGCCGCGTGGTGCTTGCAACACGCTTCGTGGCAATGGTACGAATCGTGTCCTTCACAGTGTTTCCACGCGATACGGACAGAGTGGCTGAAGAGGTTCGAACCGATGAGCTGCTCACCTTACTTACGTGGGCTTGGGGCGCAGCGGCGAGCGAGACAGCCGGACTGGCGGCGATGGCGAGTCCGGCGATCGCCGCGACGCGTCGGACGCGCCGGCGCGCGGGGCTCGGGTTGCCGGCATGGTGCACGTCTCCGGTGCCACCACGGTGCTGATCGTCGCGCGTAACCCGACGCATAGACGTGCCGTTGAAGAGGTCCATGTCTCACCTATCGGCGCTCCTGGTAGCGCCGGCGCATGTACGTGTCTGCCGCTGTAACAAACGTCCAACTCGGCTCCCGCTCGAGTTAGCCCGCAGTACACTCATCAACAGCTGGAGCGTCATAGTGAAGGTTGGGTTTGTGTAACTTTGGATAGGAATCCGACCCCCAACGGACGCAATCGTGGACTAGACGCCGTGTCCACATTTTCTGGACACCGGCATCGGCGCCCCGAAGGGCTACGGGCTTGGCTCGCGCGCGATCCGGGGGACTGCGGCTACAGCCGCGTCCAGGGCAGGCGGTGCGCGAGGAGCCGGTTGCGCGGGACGATCATCCTAAAGACGACCTTGCTTGCGAACGCGCGGCGCCGGCACCAGACCGAGCCCGCGTAGGCTTCCCAGCGCTCGCGGGCCGGGGCGAACTCTGGACGCGAGGCGAGCAGGTCCAGCGCGGCGAGCTGGACGATGTGGAGGTCGTGGTAGAACGAGCTCGCGACGCCACGAAGCGGGTGCGGATAGAGGCTGTAGAGCGACCACCAGCCGGTGTCAAACCGGTGTAGGTTCGCGGCGACCGAGTCGACGCCCTCGACGAATGCCGCGCTCGCAGCGGCGTCGTCGAGCGCGATGCCGACATCGCGAAAGCCCCAGACCGCGAAGATCGCGCCGTTGAGCACGAACGAAGGGCGAGCGGTCGGGTATTCCTCTGGCCACGGACGGCCGCCGAGCTGGGCGCAGACCCCGCCATCCTCCCGTGGAAGCAGGAGGGGTCGCAGCGCTCTCCTGGCGGCGTCGGCGAACGCGGCGTCGCCGACGGCGCCGTGCAGTCGCACGAGCAGGCTCGCTGCCTCTCCTTGTGCCAATCCGCAGCGCCATGGAGCGGGCAGCGGGAAGGTGTGCGCGAACGGCTCGCGGTGCAGCCAGGATCCATCGGGCTCCTGCTCGGTGACCAGGAACTCGCCCACCGCCCGCGCGGCGGCGAGCCAGCGCTCCCCCTCGCCGGCGAGCCAGCGCTCGTGCGCGCCGAGCCCGTACTGAGCTGCGGCCACGTACCGCGGCCCGACGGCGACCTCCGGCGGCGGCCAGTTCGTCGTGCGGGCCTTCACGCGCAGATCGATCGGATATCCGCGCACGCCGTCCCGGTCGATCGCCGGGCCGAGCGGCAGGAAGAAGCTCTTCGCGCTCGAGAGTACGCCGGCACGGCTGCGCCGCGATTCTCCCGCGACACGCGCCGCGCCGCTCATCGTGCTGGGACGTATGAGTAGGCCATCACCGGGCGCTTGAATATGGCAGAGAGCCGCGGATCGGGCGTGCTCGGTGGCTAGTCTGTCGGCCATGGCCAGCCCTTTCTTCAGCGTGCTGGTCACCGCATACAACCGGGCCGACCACGCCGAGCGCTGCGTGCGCAGCTGCATGCAGCAGACGTATGAGGACTTCGAGATCGTCGTCGTCGACGACGGTTCGACCGACGGGACCGCGGCGGCGCTGGCCGATCTCGGGGAGCCGCGTCTACGCGTCGTCCGCCACAAGGAGAACCGCGGGATCTCGCCGGCGCGTGCGACCGCCGTCGAGCATGCTCGAGGCGACTGGCTCGTGATGCTCGACTCCGACTGGACGCTGCTGCCGCACTCCCTCGATCGGCTCCACACGCTGATCGAGCGGCTACCGCAAGGCATCCGCATCATCCGCAGCCGCCTGCGGTCCGATGATGGCCACATCGACCCGGGGGTCTGGCCGGCCTCGTCGGGCGAGGTCGCGATCACTGACTACCATGGCCGCCTCCTGTGGCTCGAGGCGGTCGCCGTCGCGAACGCGAGCTCCGACGCGGGCCACTGCATGCACCGCTCCGTGTTCGAGACTACGAAGTACTTCACCGACCGCCGGGGCGCGATGGAAACGCTGTGGGAGCTGAACCTCGCCCGACGGGAGTCAAGCCTATGGGCTCCCGACATCCTCGGTTTGCAACACACCGACGCGTCCGACAGCCACACCCGCGGCGCGGATGCGAGCCGCCTGATCCCGCGGCTGCTCGCCGAGGCGCCCGACGGGCTATGGATGGCGGAGACGATGCTCGCGGAGCATGGGGCCGAGCTCGCCCGCCACGCCCCGCACTACCGTCGCTGGCTGTTAGAGAATGCGGCAGTGCACGCCTTCCTTGCCCGTGACCGGATCGCGGGAATCCGGCACACCTGGGCCGCGGTGCGGGCGGGCTCCGTTGACGCCCACGTGTGGGCCACGCTCGTGCTCGGCATCGCGGGTCCGAAACCGCTCGCCTACGCGAAGCTCGCCCGCCGCCGGGGGCGGGCGGGGCTGCGCACCACCCAGTCATGACGCGGCTGATCAATCGGTGAGAGGCATGCGACACCGGCCGCGCGATGACGTGTCGAGTCCGGCAGCGACCGTCTCGAGCCCCGACGGTGGTCTGGCTGATCCAGGCGCGGTCCGAAACACGCTGCTGCAGTTCGCCAGCCAGCTCGCAACCGCCGCCTTCACCAGCGTTCTCACGCTGTACCTGGTCCGGGCGCTCGGCGCGTCTGGCTACGGCGTGTATGCGCTCGCGGTCAGCGTGGGCGCGCTGTTGCTGCTCCCGGCGGGACTAGGCCTCCCGTGGGCGGTCGGGCGGTTCCTCGCCGACCACCGAGCCGACACCGACCAGGCACGTGCGATCCTGATCATGGGTCTGAAGCTCCAGATCCCGGCGGCGGTCGTGGCCAGCGTAGGGCTGTTTGCGGCGTCTGGGGCGGTGGCGAGCGGGTACGGGGACCCACGGCTCGTGTGGCCATTGCGCTGGGTGGCCTTGTCCCTGATCGGCCAGGCGCTGTTCGGTTTCCTCACGTCGATGGCGCAGTCGGTTCGACGTGTCGCAGTCGGCCTGTGGATGGTCGTGGTCGAAAGCGCGGTTGAAACCTCGGCGAGCATCACGCTCGTGCTCGCCGGCGCCGGGGCAGCGGGGGCGGCACTCGGCAAGGCGATCGGCTACAGCGTCGCGGCCACGATTGGCGTCTTCCTGACGCTGCGCCTGCTCGGAGGCGCGCGCCGGCGCAGCTTGGTTCCCGCCCCGGTAGGGCTCCGGACGCTCACCAGCTACGCCGGTGCGATGTTCGTCGTCGACCTCACATGGAGCGCCATCTCGCAGGTGGACGTCCTCCTGATCGGAGCGCTGCTCAGCTCGGCGGCGGTCGGAAGCTTCAGCGCGGTCCTGCGGATCATGACCGTGCTGGGCTATCTCGGCCTCGCCGTCGCGGGCGGTATCGCCCCTCGCCTATCGCTTGGCGCGGGCTCGCCCGACACGCGAGCGTTCGCCGAGGCGGCCCGGTATCTGATCATCGTGCAGGGCCTGATGATCGCTCCCACCGTCATCTGGGCCGCACCGATCGTGGGGCTGCTGCTGGGGCCTGGGTATCGGGGCTCCGCCGAGATCATGAGGGTGTTGAGCGTGGCGTATTTCGTGGGTGCACCCGCCGCGCTGTTCTCGGTCGCGGTGACCTACCTCGGCGAGGCACGCCGCCGAGTCGCGATCATGCTCGGCACGCTCACGCTGGGCCTGATCGCGACCTATGTCCTGCTTCGGGCCGTCGGCCTCGTCGGCGCCGCGATCGCGGACGACATCGTGTCGGTCGTCTACGTGTCAGCGCACGTCTGGATCTGCAGCCGCATGATCACGCTGGATCTGAGGCGCTTGGCCTGGAGCTCCTTGCGGACGTTGATCGCTGCCGGCGCGATGATGCTTCCGATGCTGGCGGTGGGCACCAGCCACCTGTCCGTGGCAGGGTGGATCGGCGGCCTGTGTGCGGGTGGTACCGCCTACGGGGCTGTACTGCTCCTGACCCGCGAGCTTTCCGTCACTGAGCTGCGCGGCCTCCCCGCCCGGCTCAGGACAGGGTCTCGCGGAGGAAACGCGTGAGGCTCGGAGGCCAGACAGTGGACGCGGCACGGGTCCGCGGCGCATCCCGCGAGGCCCTGTTCGCTGTGGCGAGATTCCTGCACCGCCTTCCCTACTTCCGTGGGCGTAACCGGCTGTTCACGATCACGCTCCGTCTGGCCCAGCGGCTGGGACCGCCCGTCGTAGTCGAGGTCGACGGCTTCTCAGTTCAACTGGACCTCCGGGACGGACTGTGCCGTGGTGTCTGGGCGGAACGAGCCTTCCCGCAGGGAGAGACGCTGAAGGCACTCTGCGAGCCCGGCGATGTCGTCATAGACGTGGGAGCCAACATCGGCTACATGGCGCTGATCGCCGCGCGTGCCGTCGGTCCCGGGGGACGCGTCGTCGCGATCGAGCCCGCGCCACGATCGTTCGCATTGCTCGAGGTGAACATTGCGCGCAACTTCCCCGGTCGGATCATCGCCGTGCCCACCGCATGCGACGAGACCGACGGGATCGCCACGCTGTTCGTATCGGAGTACAGCGACGAGCACAATTCCCTGCGACCGGAGCCGGTTCTGGGGGGAGCCCACAAGGAGGTCGTCCCGGTGCGCTCGCTGCGCTCCCTCTGTCGCGAGTTACACGTTACCCCCGACGTCGTCAAGATCGACGTGGAAGGTGCGGAGTGGCGTGTACTGAAGGGTCTGCTCGACGACGACGCGCGGCGCCCACGGACGCTCCTGGTCGAGGGATATGAGCCCAATGCCCGGGGATTCGGCTACCGGCCGTCCGCTATGTGCGCGTGGCTGCGCGACCGTGGCTATCACCTGTCACTGAGCCGGGACAGCGAGCGGTTCGGTTACTCCGATATGCGCGCCGACGGACCCTTGCTCCACGATGTCGTCGCACTCCAGTCCGAGCGCGGCGAGCGTCACCAGCCGCGGCCGGCTCGTGCTTGAAAGGAGCGCGGAGCCGCCCTGCGCGCGCTCGCGCCGTCGACGAACTCCAGGTACCACAGCTCGAGCATCAGCAGCGCCCACAGCCCTCGCGTGTGGTCTTCGCCGTCGCGATGCCTCTGGATCAGTCGCTCGACGGACCTTGGCTCGAGGATGCCGCGGTGACGGCAGGCGTCGCTCAGTAGCGTGTCGGCGGTCAGCTCCGATAGCTCGCCGCGCAGCCACCCTGCGATCGGCGCCGTGAACCCCATCTTCGGGCGCTTGAACCGTTCTGGCGGGAGGTGGCGGGCCAACGCATCAGCGAGCAACCGCTTACGCTCGGTGTGGCGCTGCTTGAAGCGGCACGGCAGGCGCGCCGTCCACTCGACGAGCCGGTAGTCGAGCAGCGGCGCCCTTGCCTCCAGCGAGCTCGCCATCGTCGCGATGTCCATCTTCACCAGCAGCTGGTCTGGAAGCGACCGCGCCGTGTCGACGGCCAGCGCCCGGTCAAGCGGGTCGACTGCACGTCCAGGGGGAGAGTAGGGCGCCGCCGCCCGCACTGACGGCGCGACAGCGTGGCGTTCCCGCGGACCCATCACGGCCGTCCATTCGGCGTAACGCTCGCCTGGCTCGAGCGAAACCGAGCGGAGGAAGCGATATAGCTTGTGACGGGTGGACATCGGGTGCGCGAGCTCGCCGCCGAGCCCGCCGGCGTGCGTGCCCGCGGCGCGCCGCGCCGCTGCCGGCAGGTGGTCGAGTTTTGCGGCGAGCCGTGCGGCCTGGTGTCGGTAGTAGCCCCCGAAGAGCTCGTCTCCTCCTTCGCCCGTGAGCGCAACCGTGATCCGCTCGCGCGCGATGCGCGCGAGGTAGAAGCTGGGGACGGCTGAGGAGTCCGCGAACGGCTCGCCGTAGTGGTGCACGATCTGAGTCAGCAGCTCGACCAGATCTCCCGGATCCATCATCGCGTCGTGGTGGATGCTCCCGAAATGCTCAGCGACCTGGCGAGCATGTGCGCGCTCGTCGTAACGACTGTCCGGGAAGCCGATCGAGAAAGTCTCGACCGAAGCCGCTCCGGCTGCCACCATCTGCGCCAGCACATAGCTCGAATCGATTCCACCGCTGAGAAACAGCCCAAGCGGAACGTCAGAGATCAATCTCGCCTTTACCGCGAGACGCGTGCGCTCCTCGAACTGTTCGAGCGCCTCACCGTAGGAGAGCCGATGCTTGGGCTCAAAGTCGAGTGACCAATAGCGGTGCTTCTCCACCTCACCCGTCGACCTCCACGTCATCCATGTACCGGGCTCGAGTTTGGTTACCCCACGCAAGATCGATCTCGGCGAGGGTACGTATCCGTACTGCAGGTACTCCCCCAGCGCATCAGGATCGACGTCTCGGCCGATGCGCTCATCCATCAGCAGCGCAGCCAGCTCCGAGGCGAAGGTCAAAGAGCCATTCTGGTGCTGAGCCACGAACAGCGGTTTCTTTCCGAGCCGGTCGCGCGCCAGTACGAGCATCTGCTCGGCCGAGTCCCACAGCGCGAAGGCAAACATGCCGTCCAGCTCTTCGATGAAGCGTATCCCGAACTGTTCGTATGCGTGGACAATCACCTCGCCATCGGTTCGTGAGGTGAATTTGTGTCCGGCACGTTCGAGCCGGTCACGAAGCGCCGCGTATCCGTAGATCTCGCCGTTGAAGACCGCATGCACGGTGGCGCGCTCATTCTCGTACGGCTGCTGTCCGCCGGCAACGTCGATGATCGCAAGACGGCGAATTGCCAGTGCGACGCGAGCGTCCTCGTAGAGCCCGGCTTCGTCCGGACCCCGGTGCGCCAAGGCGGTCGACATTGCGTCGAGCAATGCCCTGCGGTCCGCGACGGCACCAGCAGCGCCGGCGATACCGCACATCAGGCCGGTGCGCCTGACCTGAGAGCTGCAGCCGGGTCAGCGCGGCGTGAAGCGAGCGTCCCGAGACGGCCGGGGAACTGAAATGGCCGTGGCGCTGGCACGGCAGCAATCCTACGCGTGTCCGACGCGGCCGCGCGCGAGCGGCGCGCCTACCGTGAGCGCACCGACCGCCGCATACACCATCAACATCGGCCTCGCCGGCAGCGTATAGCGCGCCTCGACGTGGAAGATCAGCTGGGTGAGCGTCAGGCAAGCGGCGACCAACCACAACGGCCAGTCGTCGAGCAGCTGCCGGCGGCGGACCGCAAGGCCGATCAGACCGGCTACCACCAGGAGTACGTATTGAAGTTGCGCCACGCGACGCCATGCAGTGCTCGCACTCGCCGGTGGATCCTGATCCGCGGTTGCCCACAGATAGACGAGCAGCTTCGGAACGCGTTCCAGGATCGTCGCGAGAGAGATCATCTTGAACAGCCTCAGGGCGTCGGAGCGCTCCTGACTGTCGACCTGAACCTGGCGCCGTGCATCTACGTACTTGACGGTAGCCTGAATGCCCTGCTTGGCCGCGGCGGGGACGCCAACCAGCCTGCCGACCTGTGCGTCCCACAGGTTCGAGTTCGTGAACCCCGCAGACACGAGACCGTCGTACTGGTCGGCCGAAGCGAGCAATGACACGCCACCGGACGCTTCCATCGGTACCAGCGATCCTCCGGTCACCGACGCGTCCCGGATGATCCACGGCACGAGTGGGATCAGAAGTGCTGCCGACAACGTCGCGACAGCAGTCGTCCGCTTCGCAAGGCTCGACGGGGACCGCCGGCCCAGCAGGAGGACCAAGACGATCGGCACTGCCAGCAAGGCACAATCAGGCCGGACGAACGTGACCGCCGCCAGCACGAGCCCGAGTGCCGCGTAGATCCCCGCTCCCTCGGCCCGGCGCGCGCGCAGCAGCAGAAGTACCGCGGCGCACAGCAGGCAGCCGGTGAGGTCTTCGGTCAGGAACTCGGTCGCGTAGCCGAGGAACGGAAGGTAGGTGGCGCAAAGGACGGCCGCGAAGTTGCCGACAGCCGGGCCGGCGACTTCTCGGCCGATCACTCCGACCAGGATCGCCATCACGGCGAGGACGCCGAACTGCGTGGCCTGCACCACGATCGCGTGGCGCCCGCCGATCCATTCGAGCGCGGCGAGGAAAGCCGGGTAGCCCGGTGACCTCACCACCCCCGGGTAGTAGGGCGCGATCGGCGATTCTGAGAAGACGCCGTGGTGGAGCAGGTTGAACGCGTAGCGCTGGTACTCCGCGCCGTCTCCGTTGCCCACCGCCGTTGACCAGGGGGTCGGCAGGATGATCAGCACGACCAGCGCCTCCGCGAGCACGATCAGCAGGATCCAGCACCACCACGGGAGGGTCGAGAGGCGTTTCCGCACGTCAGGCGGCGGCTTGATGCGCCGGTACGCCGCGTTCTTGCGCTTCCGTGCGACGCGCAAGCGCCAGTAGCGCGGGGCACAACGCGAGTGGGATCCACAGATACTTCGCGTACTCCCCCGAGACGAACAGGTTGGATGTCAGCAGGGCGACCAGTGCCCATAGGACAGCCCGTGAGATCAGCTCCATCTGGTCGTCCCCTAATCGCTCGAAGATCCACGTCGCACGCACCACCGCGCGGATGCAGCAACCGAGCACGGCGAGCAGCGTGAGCAGTCCTGGGATGCCCAGGTCGGTCAGGGCCTCGAGGAAGGCATTGTGTGCGACCCTGGGAACAACGATGATGTAGGTCGCGGCGATCGCGCCCGGCTGATTCAGGTATTGGCCCTCGACGAGGATGAAGTTGTCGTTGCCGACGCCGAGCACAGGGTGGTCGTCGACGATCCGCCAGGCGACCGCCCAGATGCTCGAGCGTCCCGAGGTGTCCGCGCTCGTCACCCGTTCGCGCGAGGTGAGCGGAGCGAGCACGAAGTAGTAGCCACAGGTGGCCAGGACCCCGACCACGAGCAATCTTCTCGCCTGCACGCGCCACCGCCCACCGAAGATGACCGCGGCGACCATCGCGGCGCCCAAGGCCAGCAGTGCCTCGCGCGAGAGAGTGTCCACGAGGCCGGCGAACATGATGAACACGCCGATCGCGGCGACGAGCCTGAGGCGGGCCGAGTCTCTGACCACGCCCGCCATCGCGATCAGCATCGGGATCGTCGCCGCGAGCACCGTGCCCTCGGCGTTCGGATCACCGAACGACCCGGTCTGACGGCCGGCCGCGTGCGACGCGGGATCGAGGAACCCGTAGACACACGAGAACACGGCACCGGCGATGAACGCCGTCACAACCCAGATCACGTGCTTGCGCTCGCGAACGGCGGCGAACATGATCGGGAACAGGCTCATGTCGAGCGCGTAGCGGCCCGCGCCGGCAAGCGCAGTGCTTGGGCTATAGGCCCAGGCGAAGCTGAGCGCACACCAGCCGAGCATCGCGACCAGGGCGACGACCAGCCCCGGATTCGACCTTGTGAACGAGCCGAGTCCGGCCCTGGGCCGTGTGGCGACGTGCGCCAGCCACGACAGGAACAGAACGACCCCGATCAGCTTTGTGCCGCTGAACGAGCCGCTGCTGCTGAGCAGGTCAAGGAACGACAGGGACGTGAACAAGACGACGCCAACCGTCAGGTCCACGATCACGATGACCGCGAACGTGACGCCACTCGCAGCCAGCAGGCCGTACAGCGGGTCGATGCCGGCGAGCACTCCCGTCACCACGCACGCCAGCGCCAGGCTGGCCAGCCACCACGGGCTCAGCAGATCGATCTGCTCCGGTGCGTGCGTCACGTCAGGTCGCGCCTGTTCGGCACGGGCGGCGCCACGGCCTGGCCGGCCGGCTGTGCGAGCGGCAGTTCCTGCCGAACTCTGGCATCGGGCTACTATGCCACGCCGTCCGGGATCGAACTCCATCCCGCTCCTGGCATCGATCACAGGCTCCGCCCGCGACTGGGCTGTCGCCGTCGCCCGTCCGGCATGATGGCGCCGGTGATGTCCTCGCCGCGCGATCCAGTGCCTGATCCGGGGGCGGAGCTCACGGACTCCACGCCCTCACAGAGGGCCGAGCTGATGGCCTACGCGCCTGCACTGCCCGGGCTCCTCGCCGTTGCCCTGATGGTGCTGTGGGCCGCGAAGGACGGTGGCTACGACGCGGGCACGTGGTATTGGGGGGCCCTGGTGCTGCTCGTCGTGACCGCGCTCACTGCCATCTGGCTCGGTCCCCGGTTGCGAATCTCACCTGGCACCAAGCGGGCGATCGCGTGCTTCGCGCTGTATGTGGCTTGGTCATACCTTTC
>Ga0302324_100003987_pt1 | contig 32986 bp, 33 predicted proteins | sample Palsa_T0_1_FD_201949 | JGI IMG/M metagenome (GOLD analysis project Ga0302324, IMG submission 201949) | Peat permafrost microbial communities from Stordalen Mire near Abisko, Sweden - Palsa_T0_1 | ecosystem: Environmental > Terrestrial > Soil > Palsa > Peat permafrost | place: Sweden: Abisko... | reverse complement strand
GGGACGTCCAGTCATGCAGAACACCTCCCAAGCCAAGATTAGCCGAGGTGTTTCGCCGACCTGTTGAGACCACCTAAACTATGTCTCCGGAACGTTCTGTAAAGGATCTCTTCGGACCGTACACCCGAGGTTTATGGAGCGGGCGATGGGAATCGAACCCACGTCCGAAGCTTGGGAAGCTTGGAATATAACTCAAAAACGCTGGATTTGGCGGCATTTTCAACGTTTTGAGCCCACCTAATTGGAAAATGGATGGAAAACGAGATGGCACACTTAGTTGGGTTTGCTGCGTGACGGTAAATCATCTAGGTCTACAGGTCCTCGCGCTTCCGAGTAACATTCCTTGCAGCCCGGTTCCGGACACTTATAGAAAAGTTCTTCTAGGTCCCACTGGTAGAACGACCGCATTTCGGTATCCGCGTGAACGGGACACTTAGGAGCAGACATGGGGCGACAATATCACGGTTTGTGTGGCCCAAAAAGCTGTGCAAACTTGTTGCACGTGAAAATATTCTTATGCACTCTGGTGCAGCCTCGTAGCTCAGACGGACAGAGCGCGCCGGTCGGAGACAGTGTGGTTCCCTGCACAGGTTCGCGACTCTGCCTCCCCATCTAACGGCGAGGTCGCAGGTTCGAGTCCTGCCGAGGCACTTTTTACAGTATCTCATTCCGGCTGGAGTTGCTTGCGGTTCAGGGGAGCGAGGATTTCATCCGCGAGATGCCGGACGCTGGCTTTGCTCGGATGCTCTTTGCCAACCGAGGCGAACTTCTTGCTTACCCGGAGCGTTTCCTTTTACCGTCGCGGTATTGTGTATCGTAGTAAAGCAGGGTCCACGAGGCCCGGTGCTTGATGATAGTTCCCCTCTGCATGCCAAGATTCTACCAACGAGTCTGGTAGGCGGGTAGCGCATATGAAACGCCGGAACTCATGCGAGACCGTTCGATACAATTCTGACTTACGACGCCTGCGAGGTGGTCGCCGTCCACGGAAACCATGCGGGCAACCATTCAGGCCTACAGTGTGCAGGTGACCTGAACCAATGGAGAGTGCCAGCAACATCGCGGTAGCTTCTGAAATGTGCGCAAGTGTTCATTCGCAGAGGCGGAAAAAGAGGGATATACGATACGTAAACCGTAAAATCTGCTGTAACGATGTCGGCAGGTAAAATTCCTAGAGTTTCCGTCGTAAATGTATAGCTATCGCCCGGAAAGAGCGTGCTGGCACAACAGTCGTCTTTCTTTGATAAGCGAGCGCCATGAGGTGCCTGTAAGCCCCCGCCTTGCTTGGTCTTGATATCCGTCGGAGACAAAGATGATTGAACGGAAAAAACCGGTAGCGGCCCATCATTCTTCACATCCATCCTGTACGAAAATGCACTCTGGGCGTCCATCTGAACGAGGTCGGATGTTGTTAAATGTGGGAAAAGCGAATAGAGAATACCCCAAGCGGCGACAAGCGTAAGAGGGCTTTGCAGCCAATCGACTAATCTCCGGAAGTGGGTGCGTTTGGTTTTTTCTTTTGACTTCATCCGCTGCCCTGCATCGACTTCCGCTTTTGCGTCTGGAAACGACGGCTCGACGATCACCCCAGTAGCTCTTCTCTGCCGTCTCCGTTGTTTGCTATTCGCCAATGTCGCTCAATGTCGTTTCGAACAGATTGTACATTCTGGACAGCCTCTCACGTACGCCGGTAATTGCAGGATGCGCACGGCGCTGCGTTTCAGGACTGCATGCGCCGGTTTGAATAGCCGCTACAATTCATTACTGGTCGAATAATCCTTTCAGGCTTTAGATGGAAACATGCAGAAGCAACCTCACAAAGCCGACGGGAATTCGCACCCGCTTTACCAATCGGACGTAGACTGTCAAACGTGCGAAGGCACGAAAACGCGTCGAGAGCCGCCCGAACATTTGGCTGGGTATCGTCGTATTCGGCGGCATCATCGCCATTCTGGTTTTCTGGGCGCTCACATATAAAATCAAATTTCCTGATTGGTAGTCCGTAGATAATCTGGAGCTTGGTGCCACTGGGTTGTAAATTTCCGCGCCCGACGCCCGTCCTAAATGACTTGCAGTAAACTAACCTATGGGCATCGAAACGGACAATGAAAGCGTAGAAGAGTACAGAGCGCGCCTTCAGAAGATGGATGACCCAACTTTGCTACGTCAAGGTCAGGCCGCGGCTTATATGTGCAGTCCGCAAGCCAACCACGGCAAAGAGCCAAGACAGTGCTTCGTGGTTCACTTGCAGGAGTGCCGCGCAGAGTGGCGTAAACGGCATCCTAAATTGCCACTGGTGGATTCGATTTGATTTTTCTTACCCACACACTCGATGATTGAATGCCGCGATAGAGCTAAGGCTGGTCGTCGTCTATCTCCTGATTCAAAAACTCCTTAATCTCTTCGTCAGTACACCACAACTGAGCCTTTTTACCGCCCTGGACAGTGATTTCGACTTCGGAAGTTTCATCGTAGAGTTTGGATAGATGCTGCCAACGGGCTGTTTTCTTTTACCTGCCAGGCCTTGATGTAATCATGTGCCGCACACCAATAGCCGCTAATCCAGTGATAGAAATGGTGGTGGGCAACTTCGGGGCTAATCTGGTCGCCATGCATGTAGAAGCCAACGTCTTCGAGCATGTCCAACGCGTCGTCTATTGGACATAAAAGTGTTTCATGTTCTTTGATTTTTGAGAGTTTATCCCGGTTATCTCGAATCACCCGCGATGCGACGGCGCGAATCTTTTCCTTGCTCTCCCACATATCCTGGAGTTTCAGAACCCACGTCGGGTCATACGTTCGCCGCCGGTATTCGAGATACATCTGAATCACTAAGAGTGCGGCAGCAGCGAGGAGACCCAAAAACAGCCAAAGTGTTAAATGGGCGATGCCCGGCTGCAATCGTTGGCTCTCAGCCAGACCGAAAGCGGTGAAACATAAGGCTACGAAAGTCACAGCAAGCGCAGAAGGAATAGATAAGAGGAGCCGCTTGAATCTTCGCATCTTGTCTCACGTTCACATCTACGCAACGATTTCTCTTGCGTTGCCCAAAAACTGTGGAAAATGCGTTGCGCCTGCAAAAGAAAATGTGCAATGTGATTACGCCCCCGTAGCTCAGTGGATAGAGCATGCTGGAGGAGACGGCGAGGACTTCCCCTTAGAAGGTACCCTCACAGCCTCCCACTTACGGCGAGGTCGCAGGTTCGAGTCCTGCCGGGAGCCTTAATAACAGTAAGCTAGCGGCGTTCGGCAATACAAGCCAAACTGTCGAAATGAAACCAAAAACGGAATCCGCTCGTACGACAGTTACTATCACCAACTCCGCTATAAATTAGGCGACGCTGTTCAGGTGAGCGATGCTGCCGCACTTCCTCAACCTTCTCAGTCGCTCGTGGGACGCTATGATACGAGCGACCGGCACTACCACGCTAGGATTTGTGGTATGGACTCTGCTCATTGCTGCTGTTGGTTGGGCCGCGACGATTGCCGTGAAATGGCTGAAACTAAAGAGGAGTAAAACATCGTCTCCCTTACGTGCCGCGATGCGAGACTCGATTTGGGAGGGAGTTTTTACGGCAGTGGGAATAACCATAGTGGTCATCGCCGCGTTCTGCGTCTTCGCGATTCGGACGGTCTACGATGACCATCAGTCCCCGGCGGTACAAAGTCAAACATTGATAAGGCTGAACATGTTGGAGAACGTGGAAATACAGAAGAGGAAAACACACATCTATCCGACTGAGCCGGTGTTTAGCAACATGAATTCGCTTTTGATGGCATTTGATATATACCGACACGCTCGACACGGAGAGCCATGCGTGATATGGATTTCTGTGCCGCCAAACGCGACATCTACTCTTTCGAGTGAGGTCGCTCAATTTTCCAACTCCGTTTCTGACTGTTTTACTTTTGGCCCATTTACCTTTGATACTGACCCGGACCACGTAAAAGAATCCCTCACTGGAATGATTCCCGATTCCGTGGTTTTTCACGTAAGCAGAGGCGATAAAGCCGGACTACAGTTGGCCGGACAACTACAAGGTTTATTCAAGATACAGGTCAACTACGAACCGCTTCCAAATCCTTCCTCGCATTACAGACTCAACCCTCCGGTAGCGGGTAAGGAGCACATCGTATGGTTGCAATTCGGAACGGAAGTGCAATGGAATAGCGAAGCGAGGGCTCACCAATGACTGATTACAGAAATATGCCTCTAGGAGCCGTGGCAGCAAACCGTATCGGTGAGGTTGTCGAGTGCCCACATTGTCACGAACGCGGACTTAAAGTGGAGGACTTCAAGGACCCGACTTCCGGGAGTAAAGAAAAAGAAGCAGTCTACATACACTTCGAGGGCACAGTAATGACTCGGGAAGTGAAGAACGGCAGGATAGTTGAGGAACTCGAAACCGTAACGAAAGCCTGTCCCGTAAAGGTCAAATCGAAGCCCCCCGAAGAAAATCCACTCGAATAGGAGTGCGGTTTCCATCCCTATCCTCGACCCACAAGATTGTGTCTTCGGTGTTGTTGAGATAGCGTTTTAAATCCTCGCGGTCGAACACGGTGTGCGCAGTGTTGTCGCTAATCCTGCAAGAGAGCGGCTTCGGTGTTGCCTTCAACGTTTGAGTCATTTTTGTTTCTCCTCGCCGCTAGGGCTGCTCTCCTACGCATAAATCGCACTCCGGATTTATGAGTCCTCGATTGACGTGCCAGCGCACGTGCCGTCCGCCGCTGTTCCGACCGCCTTTGGCGAGACTCTCTGGAGTCTTGATGATACCGAGTCCGTGCAGATGCTGCGTCGTGACAGCGCCACCAACCTTGCCGCCCGCAGAACAGGCCCGCAGACCGCGCTCGTCAGCCCGGACCAGATTCTTCGAGTAGTGAATCAGTTGGGATTCTGCTTGTAGTAGTCGGCGGCAAATTGGACGATGTCGTTGTCGATAGTTTGTCGAATTCTCGCTGACATCGTATCCGCACTGCCAAAAAAGATTGCTCCTGAATTCCAAACCGCTGCTATAGCTCGACCGAATGATATTGAGAAAGTTTCATCCAAAACGGCCACTGGTCGGTTTACCACTGTCCTTAAATGAAAGGCATAGCCCGTGCCCGCTGGAATGCCAGTAACATTGATATATAGATACGAATTAGCATCAGGGTCAATCTTCAACGCCGGAATGTCGCGACGCACAGCGACTAAGGCTTCCGCCTCCACGTCCGCCGGGGAAAGCCGAATAGCGGTGCCCACTTCTCCCATATCCTCAGCAACGATTTTGAGACGTGTTAGGCCCTTGAGCGGCTGTCGTTGCGCCTGAACCGCGCTTACACATATCAAAGATGCTAGAACTGCCAAGGCTGCTTTCATGCGGGTGAGGGTACAGTAGAATGACTCGATGCGAAAGTCCGAGCTTCTCGCCGCACTCAAGAAAGAAATCCAGCGCCACAATCTCTCCACCTTCATCGACACTCCACCATCAATCGCGCAAGGTGGGCGCGGCGTCGTTGTCACAGGCTGTCCGCAATGCAGGAAACAGTTCGGCACCGTCTCGCAGTTCGTGGACCATCTGACGGATGATGTGCTGCCCCCCTTACTAAACCGATTGGCTCCTCCGCATCACGATAAACTCTCCAAATGAAGAATTGTTGGGCAGCTTGTCTTGGGAATTGTTCGGACAAGATTTCTGGGGAGCACATTGTCTCCGCTGGAATGTTCGATACGGACACTGTAATGGTTCAAGGGTTCTCTTGGTGCCTGAATGCGCCAAAAGAAATCGGTCTAGCGAGCCTAGTTAAGAATGTTCTATGCACCACACACAACAGCGAACTCTCCCCCGTAGACGAAGCGGGCATCGCTGCACGCAACATACTGAAAGAATGCGTACGTCTCAATGATGTTCGCAGCAAGATTGGGCACGGACGATGGAACCTGTCCCGTTTTGAAGTAGTAGGTCTCGACCTTGAGAGATGGGGTTTAAAGACGCTAATCACCTTGGGTTATGGACAAAGTCCGGTCGGTGCTCAATCGAAGGATTCAAAGACGCCCGACGAGCGACTCGTAGAGATATGTTTCGGGAAGGCACAATTCAACCCTCGGGCTGGGTTGTACATGTTCGGCGAGACTGGCTATACCTTCCCGCTCGAAGATAAAGTGAACATCATAACGATGTCTGACGTTAACAACACCTTTATCTCAGGAGCGACGTTTTTCCTATACGGGTTCCAATTTGTTTTGTACCTAGACCAGCGCGGATTGCATCCGGACGAAGTTAATTTCGTCAGCAAAGATGGAACGATAGAGAAACGCCGTCAACCTATGTACCGCCTTAAAGGAATGAATTTTCAAGTAGGAAGGTACATCTCTCACACAATCGATTTTCTTTGGTAAATGCACGTGAGCGAGAACGCCGACACTTGAGTTGTATGCGGTAGACCCTTCTCCTCGCATTGTGATATACCGTCGCGCGTGATAGACAAACGAAGATTTGCTGCATTGGTAGTGCTCGCTCTTTGGGTAGGCCTGACATCAGTTACGGTAACGACGGCGAACGCGTGGGAAGAAGCCAGTCTGATGGAGGGGGTGGTGTTCGACGAGAATCAGACCCTCCATGTTGAGGAACACACCATACCCCAACCTATCACTCAGGAGACGTTGAAAGACCTACAGAAAATAGAGAGAGAGTCGGCTGCGAATGCGAAATCCTTGACGGTTGCGGCTTCGCGACTACTTAACGCAAAAGACCAGTTCTATAGGGAACTGGGTGCGTGGAGCTTGCTCACTCTTCTCGGGGCCGCGCTATGGGCAACGCCTAAATACCAAATGAAATAAAATTCCCGCCGTCCATTCGGATAGTGGAGAAAATCATTGGCACTGAACCTTCGTTCTAGATTTGTGCCCAACTTAACCGTCTGGCTTTCAACCCACTCGACGTTAGCTTTGGCGCGGGAAACACGGTCTGCCCGAACTCTTTCGCAGTTTCCCAAACCAGTTTCTGGAACTCCAGCGAACGCAATTCGTCAACGATTTCCTGTCGAGCTTCCGCGACCGCTCTCTGGAAGCCTTCCTCGGTACGGCCCCCGTACGCTGCATAGCATTGGCGCGCTGCCTGCATATCCACGCCGATTGCGATTTCGTCATTCGGCGAGTCGGAGACCTGCTCACGAAAAACAAAACCGGCGATATTTGCTTTCAGCATCGCCGTCAGTGTGGCATTTACCGGATTGTCAAACTCGACGCTGGACTTGGAAATCGCAGGCCGGTCGTACTCCGGCCGGGTATCCCACATCATCATCGGCCCGTAGAATACTGGTTCTACGCCTAGACGGCGCGCGTACACGATGTGACCCGCCTCATGCAGGCACAGCAGCCTGCGGAACTTATCGCTGAAGCAACAATTTTTTCGGCAATTAAAAAACTGCTCGGAGTCACGCAGCAGCGCGATGAACCGGGGGTCTCGACGCTGTTCAGGCGTGACGCTGGGCGAAATCTGTATTGTGGTGTGCATTTCCTTTCCTCGAAAAGAACCCGGCACCTCGCGGTGCCGTCTTTTCAATTATTTTATTTTTAAACTGGTGCTTGGAACCGACCTCGCTCCGAACGGCTGTGCCGTCGGCGTAAAAATCGTTGTGAACCAGCAATCGATTTGATACACATCGGAGCGAAAGCGCATGCCCCGAAACATTAAGCGTGGATTCAACCGCCTGTTTGTTGTTCTCACGATGGGTTGGGCGCTTTATTGTCTATTCGTAATTCCCATGCAGAGAAAGAACGACGCAATGAGTTTGTACTTTACCGAGTTGAATATTTGCAGCTCGCACCACGTCGCGGGCGAGGACCCGACTAGCTGTGCCACCTTCGTTCAGAACACATTTGGACCTGAGGTTGACCGGTGGGCGCTGTTTAACTACTTCAAAGGATATTGGCTCTACATCCTAATCGCTGTCACATTGGTGCCACTCGCGGTGTATGGATTGTTGCGCGTGCTCGCTTTGCTAGGTGTGTGGGTTTATCACGGGTATTCGGGATAGTTTCGGGTTGTTGTAGAGCGGCTCGGAGTGAACCAAGCCGCCCAGTGTATATTTCTTCCGCGATTTCTATATATGGATATCCGGTGGGATATCTGCGACCAAATCTGATATCAAAAAGGCGGGTTGTTGCGTGAGTTCGTCGGAATGTTCGAGGCTACGCGGGAGTCCACGGGAGCACCTGCCGCGCGGCTGTCTACTGGCGCTCCTGCTGCACGGGAATCGACGGACGGAACCGTGTAGGTGAGAGTTCCTTGAACGTTCGCGGAATGATTCGGGAAGTTACCGAAGTTGCGGCAGTCCGGCACAGAGTAATAAGGCAGCGCTGTCGCGGCGAAATTGACTCCGGTGACGTTTGCGCCGGAGATGGTGACAGGTGAACTTGCCGGAGAGAACGTGTATCCACCGAGACTGGGTGTGAATGTGTAAGAACCGCTAGGCAAGGCGGGAACGGAAAAGTTTCCACTTCCGTCCGCTGTTGTGCTACCGGAAGACAGGCCTGAATAAGCGACGGTTGCACCTGCCACGCCAGCGTTCCCGCTCACGGTGTAAGTCGAAGTCGTGAATGCCACGCCGCTGATGACGCCGATAAAATCTCCGACTGCCGGGTTGGGTGAAAAGGTAGGAAATGCTGTACCACCTCCGACAAGAGAAGCCACAGACTGCCCGCCATTAGAGTTTGCGGTTCCACTGTTGCTCCAAGGGGTAGCAACTGAACAAGAATCTCCAGCAAAACCAGCCAAGTTCGATAGAAAAAGCGCAGAGCCACCACCATTAAGCGAGGGGCCTGCAAACGGAACGTCGGTTGTATCAATAACTACAGATGTTCCAGCAAGGGTCGCAGCGTTCCCGATTCCGATGACTTCGAAAATATCCACGCTCCACGAATTGTTCGCTGTTCCATTGATAGTGATTGTGACGACGAGGTTTCCACCGATAACATTCGGTGCCCACCAAACATCCGAACCATGTCCTGTGCTGGAGTCGCTAATTGCAGCGCCGGAAACCGCTCTGTAGGAATTGCTGCCTCCGGCCGCGTTGTCCACAATACCTATAACCTGATTCCCACTTGGAAGACTTACCGCAACCACCAGAGAGTGGTTATTCCCAACGCCGCTTATACCAACGTTGAGTGAATTTGTAGCACCTCCGGGCGCTTGCCCGGTTACTTGCACAATTGAAATTGACATCTCACTTTCCTTCGGGCCAAGCCCGTAAATGAAGTTAGCCGACCCGATTCCGGGACGGCTTGCTGCTGAAATCTAAGGTGACTGTAGGTGGGAAAACGACGCGAAACCGTCAGGGCTCAAGCACGAATCGGAATGCCGGACGGCACCAGCCGTTTCGCGGCGTCAGCTATTCCGGCGTCGGTAAGAGCGTCCACGAAGGCTTGGTACATTGGCCAAACGTAGGGCGAAGGGCCAATGATTAGGTGGTCGAACATTTTCGCGAAATCTAAATCTGCGAGTTCGGGTGACGCCGTCACATCCATCGGAATCTCATAAACTACCTGCGGAACCCCGGCGATAACCTTCGTTGTAGATTTCATCAACGTGGAAGCCAGAATCTTCGGCTGGTATATCGCACGCCACTCGCATTCCTCACCAAAACCTTCGTGTTTCAAACACACAACACCTGAAAGCAACATCCTGAAAACCATTTGAACGAGAACCGGGTGGCCCAGTCCTCTCAAAAAAGCGCACTCTGTGTGGATATTAGCGCTGATATCGTCGACGACTTTATGTGCGGCCTTCTCGGGCAGGTAGGCCACGGGGCTGAATTGGATACCGAGCGCGAGAGACGCCAGTGAGTCCGATGGAATATTCAGGACTATCGCGACGCGGGCGGGACTTGTCCCAAAGGCACGCCACATGGACAGGCGACCGTGAACGTTTTCCCTTTCCGGATGTTCTGATAGCGACGCGATGTACGTTTCCATGGGAACGGTGTTGCTCCACGCCTTGTTGAATAAATCGATTGCCTCAACCGCGGCTCCCGCCGAACACATGTCGAGAGCATCTATGAATTTCTTCCGCTTGGTCGCATCATCGAAAAAGTTCTTGAAGATGCCGAACCCATGTTGGACCTCTCGATAGTCCACCATGCAATTGGTGTTGCGCTCAAGTCAGCGCTCGACAGTCTTCAAACGCGGTGCGCTTCAAAAGCCGTTCGCGGCGCTGGCGGTACTCCAGTGGCATCGTGGGCATGTGGCCTCCTTTAAAATTGAGAGAGTTTGAAAGAAAATGACGACAAATAAAAACCGACCTCTCGGTCGGCAAACGCGCTGGCGAGTGCGCGGTGAAAATCAAAATTTAGTGGAGATGCGGATACACTACCCTTCCCAAAGCGGTTTAAGTGGATAGAGTAGTTTCGATTACCCCTCCCAAGGAGGTTCAAGTGGATACGCAGATTTCAATATGCGTCCCAAAGATGTTTAAATTACGGAACTACTTTGCGTGGAGTGCCCCTGATTGGTGCAATGTGAGTGCTCGACAGTGGCGCGGAGAGCCTTTTTGCCCTTATTTGGGCAATAAAGACATCGAAAAATTATTTTCGGCTTGGATTTAGGCCCCGTCCAAATCGGCCGACAGGATACGTTAACGTTGGGATAACGTCAGGATAAGACTTGGCGGCTTCATCTTCGAAGGCAAAGAAATAGCGAAAAGGAGATTGACGCCTTGGTTACCTTATGCGACGCTTTTCCACATGGGCTCCTTCCCAGCCCTTCAAAGGAGATTGTCCCCATGTCAAACGACCTTAGTTTCATGAATCACCTGCTCGGAATCGTTCCGCCCGAACCAAAACCAAGCGGTATCATGTTCAGCAATCGTCGCTTTACGGAGCCTACTCTCCATCGTTCCGCAATCCGACTCGGGTGGCCGGGAATTTATGCCATCCTCGTTTACGATGTCCGGTGTTCGCCGCGCCCATACCGGGTGGTGTATTTCGGAGAGGCGCAAGACCTTCATGCGCGCGTCACCACTTCCCACGAGAAATATGTCGCTTGGTGCAGCGCAGCGGGCGGCTCCGCAAATGTTTACGTGGCGTTTCACTGGATGCTTAGCTCAACCGAAGAGCAAAGAGTGGCTGAGGAAGCTCGACTCATTCGCGAGTACTGCCCGCAGTGCAACGACACGTTCAATCCATTCAGCGGATGGCTGGGTCGTATTTAGAGTAGTCGAGCGATGAATTCTCGCTGTTGAACCCACTGAGTGGGCTTTCGCAAACAGTCGAAACGTGAGATAATAGCGGTGTAATCCCACCACGGCTTGTCCTCAAGAAACGGGTGCTCAAAGGAGCGCCCGATGCCAAAAATCGAACTCGACGCATTCTCTACCGGGGGCACTTCCCCGCCCCGTGCCAGCACGTCTGTAACGTCTGCTAGTATCACTGCGCCGCCATTTCCAGCGAGAAAGCGTGGAAAACGCATGTCTCGCAGATGTGGGCAAAATCCACAGGTGCGCGTAGCAAAGCGTGCCAATGGAGAGAAATACTATTTCTTCCAATACTGGAGCGACATTCCGGGACAGGAAGAACGTAGGCGTGAAACTGAAATAATCGGACCAGTAAAACAAATGACGCGAAGCGAAGCCGAGCGAAAGAAACTGGAGTTCATCTCGGAGTTGAAACTAAATTCGAGTGGCTACCGTATTCCCTCCTCGGCGACCTTTGCTCATGCAGTGAAGCACTATCGGGAAGTGTTCGCTCCCAGAATGCTCAGGCCGTCTACCTTTTCAATCGCAGACGGTCATCTCAAGACTCATCTTGAAGCAGACTGGAACAACATCCCGGTCGAGCACATCAACATAGACGCAGTCAACGAATGGATTTGGAAAAAGCGGCAAGCCGGTCTGTCATGGATAACGATTAAGAATATTCTGCGAACCATGCAGCGTGTTCTGTCGGCATCCTCAAAGGACCGCAAGCCGCCATTCTCTCAGCAAGGCCTGACGATACCGGATAGCGACAAGCTGCGAATGAAGCTGAATAGCCGTGGAGCTGTTTCGTTCTCTTGGCACGACGCCAAGAAAATAGCCGCCTACGTCCGTAAACTAGATGCGCTCGACGCAAGGCGACAGGAACAGTATTCGGTTCTTTTCCTTCTTGCCGCGGCGAGTGGCCTACGGTGCTCGGAACTGTTTGCCCTGAAAGCTGGAGACTTCAACTTCAAGGCTGGCACACTTCGAGTAGATGAATCCTCAGACCAACGAACGGCTGGGAAGATTGGCCCGTGTAAGAATGCGGCCGCTTACCGAACTGTTCTGCTGCGTGACCGGGAAGGAATGGAAGCCATGAAGGTTCTGAGACGCTTTGTTTCTCGGAGTCCAACTGAGCTTGTATTTCGTTCGCGGAACGATACGCCACTGCTCGAAACCAATGTGCTACATGACGGTCTGTATCCTGCTCTGGTAGCTCTTAAGCTGCCCAAAGCTGGGATGCACGCGTTTCGTCATGGCTGCAATCGCAGATGGGAACTTTCCGGCTTGAATCCTGCTGTGCTTCGCCAGCAAATGGGACATTCCAGTGCGGCAATGACGGCGCGATATACCGGAGAGATACCGCTGCGAGACGTTCAAGCAGCCTTTCAAAAGGTTCAAAATAACTCTCGGTCTGGCAACAGAATTGTAGTTTTGGAAAATATGGAAAATGAGCTAGCGGCGTAAGTTGTTTAGAATCTGGAGCGGGCGATGGGAATCGAACCCACGTCCGAAGCTTGGGAAGCTCCAATTCTGCCACTGAACTACGCCCGCTCGTTGTTTCTGATTGTACTCAGGAATTGATTTTCCGTACAGCACTTCCCTACTGATTCAGAATCCGCCTCCAGGAGTGCCCGTTCCTTCGATTCTCCTGCCCCAAGACGGCTCTCTCCTGTTGGACCGGTCGAAGCCGGCCGGCGTGGAATTCCAAACCCAGTTGGTACCTCGCTTCCACCGAAGACAAAATGATTTCCGCCAAACGCTCAGCGGGCCATGTCCAAGCGTGCTGGTTCCAAGGTTGTCGATACCAAAGGAAGCCACGCAGTCTACGTCTCGCAGCCTGATGCTGTTGCCTCTCTCATTGAGCAGGCGGCAACCCGCACGCACTAAACCCAAGCCGAACGCCGCGTGTCGTTCGCAGACGTTTGAGAACGGGCCGCGGCATAGGTTTGGCAGATTGAATTCGCTACAGAATCACCGCGGCTTCCTCGAATTCGAGGCGTGGATTCCTGGGGAATAATTTGCCGGCGTCACCGTAACCCAGGTTGCAAATCAGGTTGACCCTCCACTTCCCGTCCGCGAAGAATTCCGCGTTGACTTTGCCTGCGTCAAAGCCGGACATGGGCCCGCAATCCAGTCCCAAAGCCCCCGCGGCCAGAATGAAGTAGGCCGCTTGCAGAGAACTGTTGCGGAACGCGGTCTCGTCGATCAGCGTGCGATTGCCGGCGAAGTACGAGCGCATGTCAGCGTGCGGAAACAGTTTAGGGAGCTTCTCATGGAATTCCGTATCCCAGGCAATGATGACTGTGACCGGCGCACTCATTGTCTTCTCGACGTTCAGGGGCATCAGCGCTGGTTTCAGGCGTTCCTTTGCTGGTGGCGTGGTCAAGAAAAGAAATCTTCCAGGCGAGCTATTGGCACTCGTCGGACCAAGACGCGCTAGATCGTAGATCTTGCGTAGCAACTGCGCCGGAACAGGTTCGGACCCCCACACCGAATACGTGCGCGCTTCGCGGAATAGCTGATTGAGCGCTTCTTGGGAAATTGATGGCTTTACAGAGATAGTGATTTGCTTCGCGGTTTGATTTTGCATCATGGTTCTCTCCTTTTATTTAGAATGCCTTCCGTAACTAACCGATCTAATCCTGACTGACCACGAGTGAGGGGGCGGGCTTACCAGCAAGTACCGCATCTATATTGTCCAGTGCAAACATGCCCATCGCCGTCCGAGTCTCGATGGTGGCGCTGCCGATGTGGGGCAAGAGGAATGTGTTCGTGAGGCCAAGATACCCGGGATGAAGTTTTGGTTCGCCTTCAAAAACGTCCAGCCCGGCCGCCGCAATCTGGCCACTTTTTAGCGCGGCGATTAGGTCCTCGTCCACAACCAATCCACCCCGAGCTGTGTTGACAATGATTGAGCCCTTTGGCAAAAGCTTGATTGTTTCGGCATTCAGAAAATGATGGGTTTCAGGCGTCTCCGGAGCATGCAAGCTCAGGAATTGACTTTCACGAAGTAAATCCCGAGAACTTTCGTGAAATACGGCGTCGCCTGCCACTTCATCCGGCAATCGTGATGGATTCGAATAGTGGATCTTCATTCCAAAACCACGTGCCCGTCTCGCGACGGCTTGGCCCACGCGTCCCATACCAAAAATGCCTAAGGTTTTTCCGCCGACTTGCCAGCCCAGCAACAGAGTGGAACTCGTCGGTTGCCACGCCCCCGTGCGAATGATTTCTTGCGCCTCGTAGGCCCGACGTGAAGCACCGAGCATGAGTAACATCGCGATATCAGCCGTAGCTTCGCTGTTGATGCCCGGAGTGTACGCGATCGCAATCCTCCTACGGGCAGCCCCTGCCAAATCGATGTGCTCAAGTCCCACGGAATAAGTCGCAATCACTTTTACTGAAGGCGAGACGCTTTTGAAAAACTCCGAGTCGAGTCTGTCAACAGGCGTGATGAACAAGGCGTCCGCTCCATCCGATGCCGCGAGCAAGGCTTGCCCACCGAATAGAACTTCGTTTGGATTACGACGGGCATCGTAATTCTGGTCTATCCGCTCCTCCACCTCTCTAACGTGGTGAGTCGTCACGACGAGAACAGGTTTGTTCATAGTGGCTTCTCCGCCAGTCAGTCTTCGTCAGCTTTCGCTGAAGACATTCCCACTACCTTTCTGAGTTGAATCCGTTTCGCAACGCTTTGGCCAGACCTCGATTCCATCGCTCCTGGCGATTCTGCTTTGGAGCGCAATACACGGACTGTCCCTTCAAAGATGATCTGTAGGGTAATCTCTCGGGATACTGAGGGAACCTCAAGTGCTTTCGCGAATAATCCCTCAGTCAGAAGCTCTCGCAACGCGCGATCCGTCGCCACGCCGGCGCGCTCTTGATTGTCGCGGCGCCGAAAGGCAGGGACGTAACTACCGGGACGATAGTAGATAAAGACTGAGTCGTTCCTTCCCACCGACTCGTAGTATTCCCTTAATTTGCTGCGGAGCCTACGAGCTTCGCTGCGGACAATGGAGTCCACGCTGGGATGGTAGGGAGGTTTACGGTCGTATACCTCTGTGCCGATCAAATATTCCTTCAAGGTCTCCGCATCGCCCGCCAAGGTCGTTTCAACCGTGTAGCGAAGAAATCGGCCGAGCCGATCTGATTGAATAAAGATGGCGCTCTCCAGAATGCGCGAGAGTTCTTCACGAATCGCTTCTGGAGCAATCCCGCCTTCGCTTATGGGTCCACTAATCACAGCGCGTTCCCTCATAACCCCCCCAGCCTATTTGATCATTTTCGTCGCCGACTTCTTTTCTTTCCCAGACGCATCTAAGGCCCCACGGCATATTCTCAAGCGGAGGCTTCGGCAAGTCCTTCAGACAACTCTGAAAAAAGATGAAAAACTCTGAATCGCCGTATAAGCTGCTTTCCGTGAACGACTTGTACCGTTTCGGCCGGTTTGTGCTGGATTCCCGGAAGCGCACGCTGTCTCGCGCGGATTTACCCGTTCCTCTAACCCCTAAAGCTTTCGACGTTCTGCTCTTTCTAGCTCAAAACCCTAACCGCTTGGTAACCAAAGAGGAATTGCTGCAAGCCGTGTGGGGCGACACCTTTGTCGAAGAGGGAAACCTGACGCAGTACATCTCTCATTTACGTAAGGCACTGTGTGACAACTCGGATGACACCCGCTTGATCGTGACAATTGCTCGAAAGGGATACCAGTTCACCGCGAATGTCACGGTTGCCGAAGCGGCAGAAACACCAAGGCAAGCCACGGTTGCAGTCTTCACTGCCGAAGGATCGCAAATCGATACGCAAGCCGTCGTGGAGAACCCCACAGATGAAGCGACTCCTAGGGCTCCAAGGCACTGGCGGAAAGCTGCGTTCGTGGGTGCATCTGCCGTCCTTTTGGTGGCCATTTGTTTTGCGTCCTGGCGGCATTTTCGGGCAATCACTCCGCCAAGGCCGCAAAAAATCATGCTTGCCGTACTTCCGTTTGAGAATCTCACTGGCGATCCCAATAAGGAATATCTGGCGGATGGTCTGACCGAGGAAACGATTTCACAGTTAGGCAGGCTCAACCCGGAACAGTTGGGTGTGATCGCACGAACGTCCGTCATGGGATACAAGCACAAGGACGAACGCCTCGACCAGATTGGACGCGATCTTTCCGTGCAGTATGTGCTGGAAAACAGCCTCCGCGAAAGCGGAAATCACCTACGCCTTACCGCTCAACTCATCCAGGTGAAGGACCAAACTCATTTGTGGTCACAGGATTACGACTATCCGGCGAAAGACATTCTTAATGTCCAGGACGATGTAGCCAAAGCTGTTGTGCACGAAATCCGGGTGCGTTTGACTTCGGAACAACAAGCCGAGTTGGCTCAGTCGCACCCGGTTAATCCGGAAGCCTTTGATGCCTACTTGCAGGGGCACTACTACTTTGAACGGGACACAGACAAAGATGCGGACATGGCTGCGAAGTATTTCGAGCGGGCGACTCAGATTGATCCCTCCTATGCTTTGGCTTGGGTCGGATTGTCTCGGGCACTCAACTGGCAGGTCAACATAGGTCTTATTCCCAGCGAAGAAGGTCACCGACGTGCGCGTGAAGCGGTTGAGCGAGCATTAGCGCTGAACCCGAACCTGGCACAGGCCCACACTCAAATGGGACGGATTAAGCAACAAACCGACTTTGATTGGGTTGGGGCGGCTGCTTCCTCCCAGCGAGCGGTCGCTCTCGATCCCGGAAATCCCGAAGTTGTAAGGGCGGCCGCTCTCTCGGCAACCATCCTCGGCCGCGTTGACGAAGCTCTTCCATTGTTTCGACGAGCCGTTGACTTGGATCCGCTCAATGCAGATAGTTGGGAACAGCTTGCAGAGATCGAGTTTTTCATGGGGCGGCTAGACGAAGCTGTAGCGGATTTCAAGAAGGCGCTCGAACTCAACCCCGATGTTGTGGCTGCCCATAAGAACTTGAGCGAAATCTATGTGATAAAGGGGCGGCCTCAGCAAGCTTTGCCCGAAATCGAGCTAGTACGCGATGACTCAGTACGTGCGTTTCTGTATCCGATTGTGCACTACGCGCTTGGTCGAGAAAAGGAGTCGGTTGCCGCATTGAGTGAGTACGTTGCGAAATACCATGCAAATGGTGCGTACCAAATCGCCCAGGTTTATGCTTTCCGAAACCAGTCGGACGAAGCGTTCGAGTGGCTAGAGCGAGCTTATGCCCAACGTGACGGCGGTTTGATCTTCACGAAAGTGGACCCCCTACTGAAGAGCTTGCACAAGTACCCGCGATATGCCGCGCTCTTAAAGAAACTCAATTTCCCGAATTGACACTCTGTTTCAGAGAGACTTCGCGTCCTTCAGAAAACTCTCAAAAAGGTGACAAACTCTGAAGCGCCCTATAAGCTGACCAGATTCCTATGAGCAGCTTGTACCGTTTCGGGCAGTTTACACTGGATTCCCGAAAGCGCGTGCTGTCTCGCGCCGATTCACTCATCTCCCTCACTCCTAAGGCCTTCGACGTTCTTCTCTTCCTGGTGCAAAACCCCAACCGCTTGGTCAGCAAGGAGGAATTGTTGCAAGCCGTGTGGGGGGACACCTTCGTGGAAGAGGGGAACCTCACACAGTACATCTCCCATTTGCGCAAGGCGTTAGGCGACAACTCCGAAGACACTCGCTTGATCGTTACGATTGCTCGAAAGGGCTATCAGTTCACGGCGGATGTGACGATTGCCGAAACGGCAGACACCGCAAAACAACCCACCGTCCAAGTGCCTACAGCTGAAAGTTCGCCAGCCCATACGCAACCCGTCCTCCGAAGTCCCGTAAATGCGGCGGTTCCGAAAGCGCCAAAGCACTGGTGGAAAACTGCGGTTTTGGGAGCGTCAGCCGTCCTTCTGATAACCGTCGGTTTTGCGTCTTGGCGGCATTTTGCGGACGTGACACCGCCGAGATCGCGAAAAATCATGCTCGCCGTACTGCCGTTTGAGAATCTCACTGGCGATCCCAATAAGGAATATCTTGCGGACGGTCTGACCGAGGAAACGATTTCACAGTTAGGCAGTCTTAACCCCGAACAACTCGGCGTGATCGCGCGGACGTCCGTGATGGGATACAAACACAAGGACGAACGCCTGGACCAGATTGGACGCGAACTTTCTGTGCAATACGTATTGGAAAACAGCCTCCGCGAAAGCGGGAATCACATCCGCCTAACCACGCAACTGATTCAGGTGAAGGACCAAACTCATCTGTGGTCACAAGATTACGACTATTCAGAGAAAGACACGCTCAATATCGAAGATGATGTGGCCAAGTCTCTTGCGCATGAAATCCACGTGCGTTTGACTTCGAAACAACACGCAGAGTTGGCCCAGTCGCACCTAGTCAATCCGGAAGCTTTTGATGCCTACTTGCAGGGGCACTACTACTTTGAACGGGACACAGACAAAGATACGAACATGGCTGCAAAGTATTTCGAACGGGCAACTCAGCTTGATCCGAGCTATGCGTTGGCTTGGGTTGGGCTCTCTCGGGCACGCAACTGGCAAGCCGACACAGGTCTTATTCCCAGTGACGAGGGTCACCGGCTTGCGCGTGAAGCAGTTGAGCGAGCCTTAGCGCTGAACCCGAACTTGCCAGAGGCCCACGTCCAAATGGCACGGATTAAGCGCCAGGTCGATTTCGATTGGGCTGGCGCAGATGCTTCCATCCAGCGAGCGATTGCTCTCGAACCCGGAGACCCCGCGATTTTAAGATCGGCGGCTGCCGAGGCAGCCATTCTCGGCCGCCTTGACGAAGCTCTTCCTTTGGCCCGCCGAGCCGTTGACTTGGATCCGCTCAATGCACACAGTTGGGCGGCCCTTGGAGAGATCGAGTTTCGCGGGGGCAAGCTAGAAGAAGCCGAAGCGGATTATAGGAAGGCCCAGGAGTTCCGCCCTGATGATGACCTTTACTCTATAAACTTGAGCGAGATTTACGTGATGCAGGGGCGACCTCAGGATGCTTTACCTTTAATCGAGCGCGTAGGTTATGACCCAATTCGTACGTTTCTATATTCGATCGCGTACCACGCGCTAAGCCGGAAAAAAGAGTCGGATACCGCATTGAGTGAGCTAATTACGAAATACCACGCAAGCATGGCGCATCAGATCGCCGAGGTTTATGCTTTCCGGAACCAGTCTGACGAAGCGTTCGAGTGGCTAGAGCGAGCTTATACCCAACGTGACAGTGGTCTGATCTTTACGAAAGTGGACCCCTTACTGAAGAGCTTGCACAACGACCCGCGATATGCCGCGTTCTTGAAGAAACTCAATCTGCCGAATTGACACTCTGTTTCAGAGAAGTTTGCGTCTCCCGCCATTCCGGCCCATCGTCGAGCGTTGTTGACCGATATTTCTTCGATCACTTACAGAGAGTAATTACTGTGAGCTAGCGGTTGCTCACATTCCCCCAATATCCCGTCACGTGTGAGTCTGCGTGCAGCGTTTCAGGACACAATCGTGGGCGCGCAGCAAACAGAACTACGGATACTGGCCGTCGTTCCAACTTACAGACGCGCAGAAATAGCGCGTCAACTTGCCCCACTGAACGCCAACCTCTTATTTGTAAGGCATTCCGCCGACGCGTCCGCAGCCATTCGTGAAAACGATGTCTTTCAGGTAGCCCTTCTCCCGGCGAATCTCACAGATACGGATTGGTGGGAACTATGGGGCGCGTTGGCACTCTTGAACGCTCGGCCGGCGATCTTGGTCTACGCGCGAGAGGCAACTTTCCAATTGTGGTCGGGTGTCCTTGAGGCGGGCGGTTACGACGTAATTGTCGAACCTTTTTCAGACAGTGATTTGCAAAATGCCGTGCTGCGTGCCGCAAAGAGTTTTGAGCAAAGAGCCGACGACGGCATGGCTCAGAAATGATTCAGCAACTAAAGAACGGAGGAAGAACAATGGGTCAATTTTATGATGCAATCTCTCTGACGGGTCTGCCGAAGCGCTCGAACTGTGGACTTGAAGCTTCTCACCACCTTAAACACAAGGTGGCAAGGCTCTGGCGTTCCCTAGCATTTTCCACAATCCATTGCGTCGCCCTCGCCATCGGCTGGACATTCGCGCTCAGCATTCCGATGTGCGCGCAGGAACCTTCAGACATAGCCAAACAGGCGCAAAATCCGATCGCCAGCCTAATTTCCGTTCCTTTCGAAAACGACTTCAATCCTTACACAGGGGTCAACAAAGAGGACAGCTACGTCCTGGAGATGAAGCCGGTCATTCCCATCCGCTTGTCGAATGATTGGACTCTAATCACGCGCACCATTATTCCCGTAATCCAAGTTCCCGATCTGGCCCCGGGCGTGAGCGGAACGAGCGGCTTGGGCGACATACAGGAGTCGCTATTTCTATCGCCGTCTAAAGCTGGTCCCGTGATTTGGGGCGCCGGGCCAGTGATTTCAATTCCTACAGCAACGGAAAACATCCTCGGCACAAAGAAACTCAGTCTTGGGCCCACAGTTGTCGTGCTTAGGATCCAAGGCCATTGGCTCTTCGGATCGCTGGTGCAAAACTTGTTCTCTGTAGCTGGACCGTCGGGGCGACCTGATGTGAATCAGATGTTGATGCAGCCCTTTGTGAATTACAACTTGCCTCACAAGTGGTATCTCACCTCCTCGCCGATTATTACTGCAAATTGGGAAGTCAGACCGAGCGAACGATGGGTAGTGCCTGTTGGCGGAGGCGTCGGAAAGATTGTGCATTTCGGGAAGCTGCCTGTGAACATCTATACCCAATTCTTTCGCAACGTACAGCGTCCGGATGGCACCAGCAGTTGGTCCGCAAGATTTCAGATGCAACTTCTTTTTCCCAAGAAACGATGACAGAAGAACCTCAGGTTGAATGGGACTTCGAAATGAACAGCCCTAAGGCCATCATCTATCCAGGTCTTCCCTCGAGCGTCATACCAGATCCTGTGTGGACGAAAGAGAAACTCCGGACTCGATCGTCTTCCAGTCTGTCCCGAGTAACAAGACGACGGACATCAAAACGATCTCCAAGTCTGAAGGGCCGAGTCGCGCCCTCTCAGACGGACCGGCTACAACAAAATATCCTTCAAGAGCTCTTTCTGACGTCGCGTAAAAGGTTCGTCCGAATTGCCTACCGCATCCTCGGGAACAAGGAAGACGCCGAGGACTCTGTGCAAGACGCATTTGTCTCCGCGTGCCGCCACTTTGGCAAATTCGAAGGCCGCTGCGCCATTACCACTTGGCTGACTCGTATCGTTATGAACGCGGCTTTGATGGCCTTGCGCAAACGGAAGAAAACGCGCTGCTCTTTCCACGAAATGGACGCGGCGATGTCGTCTTTCACTGAAACAGTTCCGGATATCCAGCCGAATCCCGAACTGGCCTGCTCGCGAACGGAATCGTATGAATTTCTCGAAGTTCATCTGAATAAACTCAATCCCCTGCTTCGGAAAGCAGTCGTGACGACGTACTACGACGAACTCTCGGTCACTGAGGCAAGTTCGGCCCTTGGCGTTTCTCTAGGAACATACAAAGCGCGATTGTTTCGCGGGCGATGCCTGTTGCAGCACCGTGCGATCTCTAGAGCGAGGGTCAACTCCCGCCAAGCCAAACCGGCAAATCCAGCCATTCGTTCATCGCACCGGAACACTGTGAGCTAGCCGTTGCTCACGTTTTCAGGTTCGCTGAACGCTGCAAATACTTGGGTGTGATTCGAGATGCACATAACGCGGGGGAACGATCGATCACAACAAGGAGACGTACTATGAATGCAGCGGAAAAGCTGGCGCAGGGAATAATCGCCAACTACAACAATCGGCTACAGAGCAGCACGATAGACCTACCTGCACATGTTGAATCCTTACTACAAAGCTTAGGAGCAGCAACTTCCGACTCTGGAGGTAAGGTCACCTATTACGGCTCTGATCCCATCACGCCGGACCGATTGCCTTATGGATCTATCAGCGCTATCTCGCTCGCGGCCAAAGCGATCCTGATCGCAAAGATATGGAAGGAGCGTACAGGCGAGGGGCAGGATATTCACGTCGACGTGCGTAAGGCTTTGCGGCGCCTCACGCCGTTCCTCGAAGGGAAATGGGAACTGGTCAATGGATTCCCCGGACGCACGGATCCACATAGCCCATTTACCGGCGGTCCGGATATTGTTCCCACAAGGGACGGCAAGTGGATTATGTTGGCCGATGTGTTTCCCGCTTTGCGCCAGAACGCACTCGACGTCCTTAAACCCAAGGGTGGCAGGTATGAAGCGCTACGCGACGCGGTGAAAGAGTGGAACGGTGAAGAACTTGAAGCGGCCGGTGAGAAAGCGGGCATTCCCATGCCGCTTGCGCGCAACATCAAAGACGTGCTGAAAATGGAAGCCTTCACCGAGTCCGTGGGGCTGATGCCTCTCGTAAGCGTCGAGAAAGTAGGGGAAAGCGATCCAATACCATTTACGTCCAATCCGAAGACGCCGCTCGACGGTATCCGTCAGCTCGCTACAACTCACGTCATTGCAGGCCCATCGATCGGTCGCGCAATGGCCCTGCATGGCGCCGACGCGCTCAACGTGTGGCGGCCATCCGATGTCGAGCACACGCTCTGGCACTACACCTCGCATGTTGGAATGCGGTCCACCATGCTTGAGTTGGGTGACAAGGAAGGCCGTGCGAAGTTCCTTGAACTCCTTTCCAAGGCCGACGTATTCGTCTCGAATCGCCGTAAGGGATGGCGGGAGCGATTCAATATCACTCCAGAGGAAACGATTAATCATCGGCCGGGTCTAATCGATACACAGATTACCTGGGCCGGCGAAACCGGGCCGTGGTCGAGTCGCGTCGGCTTCGACATCACCGCCACTCTCGCTTGGGGTCTCGACAATATCGAGGGTACCGACGAAAAGCCAGCACATCCGTCGATATACGTGGCCTGCGACTACGTAGCGGGTTGGCTCGCAACTTGCGGCGTTCTGTCGGCACTGCTACGGCGTGCGAAGGAGGGCGGAAGCTACCGCGTCGTGGTTTCGTTGTCACGCACGGCTCTCTGGCTTGCCGAGCTGGGCATTTTCGATCGCGACTATGTGACAAAAACGGCCGGCTCAAATGATGAGCACCACTATCCGGATCCCGATGGATTCGTTGTCGATACGCCAATGGGTCGCTATACCGGCATCAAGGAAATGATCGAGATGTCGAAGACGCCGGGTGAATACAAGTATCCATTGACTCCGTTGGGTTCGTGGCAACCAAGCTGGCTCTAACGGAGGAGAACCCAAATCGAATCGGAAAGGACAACACGGGGGGAAGTCTCGTGATGGCGTGTCGTCAGGACGAGACTTCACCCTAAACCGAGAAAAGATGAAGCTCAAACTCAATTTCAACGTCCTGCTCCTCACACTTCTGGTTGTTCTCGCAGCCTCCTCCCAAGGAATGGACGACACTCCTGAACCACACAGATTTTTTCGGGAGTACGTTGGCTTAAGTGACGATCAGATCGCCACAATTCGAAATGGAAAAGCCCTGGCGCGCGTCCTCGAATCGCGTACGCCCGATGAGGTATTTGTCTTCGGAGCCGTGTACGTGGAATCGACTCCAGAGAAATATGTCAAGCTCGTGTCAAACATAGAATCGCTACGGAAACTTCCGAACTATCTCGCGATCCAAGAGTTCAGCGAACCGCCTCAACTCTCGGACCTGGATGGTTTCACGCTCGATGAGCAAGACATTCAAGAACTCAAGAAGTGCAAACCGGGCCACTGCGAGGTCCAATTGCCCAGGGAGGCCATGGAGGCTTTTCAACAATCCGTGGATTGGTCGTCTCCGGACGCGGCGAAAGAGGTGAACCGCTTGGCAAGAAAGATGACACTCGAAGCTATTACGCGATACCAGCAAGGGGGTAACGCTGCTCTTGGTACGTACCGGGATAAGACCCACCCATCCGCTGTAGCTGACACGTTCCGATCGCTGCTGAGCCGCTCGAAGGCCCTTCCCGTGTATCTGCCCGAGCTTGATCACTATCTCCTCGACTACCCGAACGCCCCATCGGAGAATATCCAGTCGAAATTCTACTGGGAGAAGGTCAACTTCGGTCTCAAGCCCACCATTCGGGTCGTTCAGGCCATCGTTCACCGGGACGCTGGCGAGGTTCCTGCATACGCCATAGCAGTCAAACAGCTCTATGCTAGCCACTACTTTGAGACAGCTCTGGATTTAACCTTTTGTGTCCCAAACCCTGAGAATCGCGAACAGCCTGGCTTCTATCTCATCACCGTTAAGGGCTCCCAACAAGCTGGTCTGACAGGATTGAAGGGAAGCGTGGTGCGGAAAGTCGTCGTCGACAAAACACGTTCCTCGCTCGAACGAGCGCTCGCGACAATCAAACAGAGACTCGAAGCCCAGACCGATTGACTCGCAAAGGATAGTCCACTACGGATGCTCGATCGCCGCACGATAAACGTCCTGTTAACCACGCTCGTCTTTGTCTTAGCGGTCGCACTCGTCTACGTCGTGCGGACTATTCTTGTATTGTTTGCTTTCTCCATCCTCTTCGCGTATCTAATCAATCCTGCAGTGAAAGTCTTGCAGCGGTATTCCCTGTTCTTCAAAGATTTGAAAGGCCCTCACATCTTTCAGGCTTACCTGGGATTTCTCATTCTGCTTGCCTTACTTGTGCATGCATTCGCTCCCGACTTCCGTAGCCGTCCAGGTGCGTTAGGCAATCTTCCGGCCTTTGCTGACAGCGTGGCCAGCGGGGAAATCACGAACAACTTTGGGAAAAACTTGGGCTGGTCGGATGGTCAGACGCTGAGACTGAAGACTTTTCTTCAGGGACATAGATCCGACATCGAGAGTGCAACACAAGCGATCCAGCGATCTGCACTTACCATCGCATGCGGTGTTCTAGTCATACCCATTCTCGCCATTTTCTTCCTAAGCGACGGCGAGAAGCTGGTAAATCAGATTGTCCTTCTGGTTCCCCCGACGTCCGATCAAGATGGCGTTCGCTCGCTCGTCGTCGACCTCAACCTCATGCTTCAGCGCTACATACGCGCAAAGGTCATTCTAGGTCTGCTCTCGTTTCTCTTTTCTTCCGTAGCGTTGCTGTCACTCGGTTTTCCCCATTGGCTCGCTCTCGGGATTCTCGCGGGAATGCTGGAATTTATTCCCATTGCCGGGTGGATGATGGCCGCAACAACTATCACCAGTTTCGGAGTCATTACGCACTCGCATTGGATCTGGATGCTGGGGTTGCTCGGGATTTGGCGAATCGTCATGGACTACGCGATTTCGCCGCGAGTCATGGGACATCAACTGGAGATCCATCCGTTGCTCGCCATATTCACCGTTATGGCGGGGGGAGCGGTGGGCGGAATCGCCGGTATCTATCTTTCTATTCCGCTCGTCGCCGCGCTGCGAGTCGTCTGGCGTAGACTGCCCGCGCTCACTAACGCGACGTCCTGATCCGTAACTTCCCCTCGGCAGATGATCTAAGCATTTCTTCCGCGCGACACCCTTCCTTCTCGTTCCACCATCAGGCTTGATCGAACCCCATCACCGTGAGCTAGCGGTTGCTCACGTTTTCAGATTTGACGGAGCTTGCGAATATACGCTCGTGAGACGAGCACCGACGCCTCGAAATGAAAGGAATTATCCGATGACGGAAACGAAAAAGGAAAACGCAGAGTCTTCGACTGGGAAAGCAACCAGTGTGATCGACTATATCGTCCAGCGACTTGCTGATGAAGGTATCACGGACTGTTTCGGCGTACCGGGAGACTACGCGTTCCCGGTCTGTGACGCAGTCGATCGCAACCCAAAGATCAGATGGGTCGGATGCTCAAATGAGTTGAATGCGTCCTATGCTGCCGATGGCTATGCACGCGTTCGAGGCGCAGCGATGCTGTCGACTACCTATGCTGTGGGTGAGTTATCGGCGATCAACGGAGTGATGGGTGCGAAAGCCGAGCGTTCACTCGTCTACCATGTCGTCGGCATGCCGTCCTACCAGAACCAGCGCTTGCGTAAGAAAATGCACCACACTTTTGGCGACGGCATTTTTGGGAACTTCGTCGGCATTTCCTCTCAAGCGGCCTGTTGCCACGCGGTAATCCACCCCGATAACTGCGCGATTGAAATGGAACGTGTGATTCTGGAGGCACGTCGCAATAACCAACCCGCTTACATCATCGTTCCAGGAGACTATGCGCTCGCACCGGTCACGCTAGCCAAGGTGAGCCCAGTCACGCTCAAGTCGGGCGAAGCGTCCCTTAAGAAAGCAGTCGCCGCCATAGCGGAACGCGTGAGGGGCGCAAAATCCATTGTCGCCTTTCCGGCATTCATATTGTCGCGTCTCGGCTTGCAGAAGGAGGCCAAGCAGGCGATTGAGGCGCTGGGCTGCCCGTTTGCTACCACGACGATGGAAAAGTGCATCATCGACGAAAGCCACCCGCAATTTGCGGGCGTGTATGCGGGAGCGGCGTCCACGGAGAAGACGCGGCAGATTGTCGAGGGCGCGGAATTGGTGCTTGATATCGGCGGGATCAGCCTCAACGACGAAACCACGGCGGGCTTTTCTGAGCGACTTGATTCCGCACGGTTCGTCTCGATCGGGCTGAATGATGTTCGAATTGGAGAACAGGTAATCGCAAATGTTCGACTCGTCGACGTGCTCGTTGCACTGGCAAAACTCAAATCGCCCGCGCCTTCTTACAAGAGAACGCCGGAGCAAACTCAACGCGCAAATGGAATTCCGTCGGACAAGATCACGATGGATCAACTCTATCCTCGCTACGCGGCGTTTATCCGACCTGGCGATAACGTTGTTCTGGAAAGCGGGAGTTCGACCTTAGGACTTGCGCCGGAGACGCTCGCCAATGATGTGCAAGTGCACATACAAATGCTGTGGGGGTCGATTGGATGGGCCACGGGAGCCACCTTCGGGATAGCGCTCGCTGACCCGAAGCGGAAAACGGTCCTCATCACTGGCGAAGGCTCTCACCAATTAACCGCCAACGAAATCGGAAATATGGGGCGCTACGGTGCCAATCCGATCATCTTTGTTCTCAACAACGACGGCTATATGGTGGAACGCGCTCTGGAACCGAACCCAGACTGGTCCTACAACGACCTGGCAAAGTGGCGCTATGCAGATTTGCCGAGGGCGTTGGGATGCGCTGACTGGATAACAGCACGCGTCGAGACTCTCGGCGAGCTCGACGCCGCAATGAGAGCGGCCCGCGAGAGTAAATCGGGCGCATACATCGAGATCATTGGCGGGCGAATGGATATGCCCAAAACCCTCGCCTTCGCGCATACCCGCATTAAGGAATTGTATGGAGATGCGGCCGTATAGCGTTCCAGTTATTCCAATGTCTCTAACGCTGGGCTGCGCAGCGATCAGCTGTCGGCCCAGCGAATTCAAAAGGTTAAAGAAATGGCAATAAATCGAAAATCCGCGAAGTACATTTCAGTCGCCGCGCTGGTCCTCGGTGCCCTGTTCTTTGCGCAACAGACGAACGGGCAGTCGTTGACCATGGACGGTGAGTCAGGAATCTTCCTGCAACCAATGGCCGATGTCGTTCCGTCGCCGCAACACAAGTTCGGGGGGCCAACGGTCAGCTTCCACGCCGTCGACGCCGGCCCCGTTGCCGGAGACTACATCAACATTGGAGTCGAAGAGGGATTTGGAAACTGGCTGGAATTCGGATACACCCACAGCAACCACACGGATGGTGGAGATCCTACGATCAGTCCTCTGTTCAACTTCAGCGGAATGAATATCTTTAACTTCAAGGCAAAGGTCCTGCCGGCGAACTATCACGGCCACAAATATTTGCCGGCCATTTCCGTGGGCGGGGTGCTCCGAACAAATGATCCCTTCGTCGTACAGGCCGTCAAGCACACGAATGCAACGAACGGTGATGTCTACCTCGTTGGTACAAAACTATTCATGATCGGGAAAAAGTTTGGTTTTGTAGGGAGCGCCGGCGTTCGCGGCACCAACGCACAAAAGTACGGATATGGTGGGAACACCCTGAATTGGCAAGCCTTGGCATTCGGCGGTGTCGCTTTCCCAATTCCGATAAAGAACTTCCTGCTCATCACCCCAGCTTTTGAAGTCGACCAGGAACCTCAAAGAATCAAGTATGTCCCTACCGCGAGATTGCCCACCGACCTCATCTACGCTGTGAGGTTCTCTCGTCTGCCCGACTCGAAATGGAGCATCGACATTGGAACAGGCCATCTCGGTGCATCCCTGGCGCCCGGAATCAACATTAAGGTCAACAATGCGCTCGCCATTGCGGCCAACTACAGGTTCTGAGCAATAGATGAAATCGCAGGCCTGCACCGGCATGGCCTGCGCACTGCGCGAGACGGATTTCCGGACAGAAAAGAGGATCACATGCTGAAGGAATCCACAACCTTTTCGACCATTCGCACGCCCTCGTCGTATCCAGCATCGCAGAAACGCTATATTTCTGGCACCCGCGAGGGCGTGCGTGTCCCCTACCGGGAGATAGCCTTATCTTCCACACGCCACAGTGAACGCGTCGAAGAAAATCCTCCTTTGCCGGTTTATGACACTTCAGGTCCATACACGGATACTGACCAGCGCATTGATCTTTCTCGCGGACTGCCCGACCTCTGCTCTAACTGGATCAAGGAACGTGGCGACACGGAGATTCTCGCCGATCCTAGTTCCGAATACGCGCGCCTGCGCGAAAGAGATTTGCTGACGTACCACTTACAATTTCCTTCCCCGTTTATCGCCCGCCGCGCAAGCAGCGGTCAAAATGTAAGCCAGATGCACTATGCGCGCAAAGGCTTCGTCACGCCCGAGATGGAATTCGTTGCCTTACGGGAGTCGCTGGTGCTGGAACGTCTCCTCGAGGATCCCGCTTATGCATCACTTTTGCGGCAGCACCGCGGTGAATCCTTTGGTGCGCGCCGTCCGCAACAAGTCACGCCCGAGTTTGTCCGCGGTGAAGTTGCCGCTGGACGGGCAATTATCCCTTCTAACGTGAATCACCCGGAACTCGAGCCGATGATCATCGGTCGTAATTTCAAGGTAAAAATCAACGCCAACATCGGCAACTCCGCCGTCACGTCGTCGCCCGCGGAAGAAGTAGACAAAATGATCTGGGCCACATATTGGGGAGCGGACACAATCATGGATCTTTCGACCGGAAAGAACATCCACGAACTCCGCGAATGGATCATTCGTAACTGTCCAACGCCGGTGGGGACGGTGCCAATCTATCAGGCTCTTGAAAAAGTTGGAGGCTGCGCGGAAGAACTCACTTGGGAGTTGATGCGCGATACGCTCGTCGAACAGGCCGAGCAGGGCGTCGACTACTTCACGCTGCACGCGGGCGTACGTCTGCAGTGGATTCCTCTTACCGTGAATCGAATGACCGGCATTGTGTCGCGGGGAGGCTCAATTCTCGCGAAGTGGTGCCTCGCACATCATCAGGAGAATTTCCTTTATACACATTTCGATGAGATTTGCGAAATCATGAAGGCCTACAACGTCTCGTTCAGCCTGGGCGACGGTCTCCGTCCCGGTGCCATCTACGATGCGAACGATGAAGCGCAATTCGCGGAATTGCGTACGCTCGGAGAACTCACAGAACGTGCGTGGAAACACGATATCCAGGTGATGATCGAGGGCCCGGGTCACGTACCGATGCAGCGCATTCGCGAAAATATGGACAAAGAGTTGCAGCAGTGCTTCGAAGCGCCTTTCTACACGTTGGGGCCGCTCGTGACCGACATCGCTCCCGGTTACGATCACATCACCAGCGCAATCGGTGCGGCGCAAATCGGCTGGTATGGCACAGCGATGCTCTGCTATGTGACACCCAAGGAGCACCTCGGTTTACCCAACAAAGAGGATGTCCGGACGGGCATTATCAGTTACAAAATCGCGGCGCACGCGGCGGATTTGGCGAAGGGATGGCCCGGGGCGCAGCTTCGTGACAATGCTCTCTCCAAAGCACGTTTCGAGTTCCGTTGGGAAGATCAGTTCAACCTAAGCCTTGACCCCGACCGAGCTCGCGAATTCCACGACGCGACTCTGCCCCATGAGGGAGCCAAGACTGCGCACTTCTGTTCCATGTGTGGCCCAAAGTTTTGCTCAATGAAAATCTCCGAGGAAATCCGGGCGAAGTATCAAGAAGACCCACAAGCGGGTATGGCCGCAAAGGCTCGTGAGTTTGTCGAGCGCGGAGGCGAGGTTTATCTGTGACACGGTTTGACATCGCGGTCGTAGGCGCGGGGTTGCTTGGCCGATGTCTGGCTTGGCGGGCGTCACGCGCCGGTGCGCGTGTTGTCCTCTACGACGCCGGAGGCCATCAAGGGGAAAACTCGGCTGCCTGGGTAGCCGCGGGGATGATCGCACCCACGACGGAAGCGATAGACGCCAATGCAGAAATCGTGTCTATGGGGAAGCATAGCCTTTCCCTCTGGCCTCGATGGCTGGCTGAACTGCCCGAGCCAGTCTTTTATCGTAACAATGGAACCCTGTTGCTCTGGCATCGCGAGGACGCCGGAGAAGCGGTTCGCGCACAGAGAAAGTTCGCTACGCAGCAGTTGCCGATCGAACAAATCGACAGTGCGCGAACGCGCGAGTTCGAACCCGCTCTCGGCACACGCTTTCCCGAAGGTCTGTATGTTCCGAATGAAGCGCAGCTGGATAATCGCGCCTTCCTGAAGGTGGCTTCCATCGCCTTGGCAGAAGCAGGAGTCGAGTCTCACTGGGAAACTTTCGTTCAAGACGGCGCGCTCCTCGATGCGGGAATTGTTGTCGATTGCCGTGGCATGGGCGCAAGGCGAAATTGGGCGAAGCTCCGTGGCGTTCGCGGAGAGATCGTGCGTCTCCATGCGCCGGAGATCGAACTTCGTCATATGCTGCGGCTCTTGCATCCTCGGTGCCCCGTCTACATCGTGCCTCGCGCGGAAGGAAAACTAGTTGTCGGTGCGACAAGCATCGAGTCTGACGATCGCTCGCCTGCTTCCGTCCGCGGAGTTCTGGAACTGCTGACGTCTGCTTATTCGGTGCTCCCGGCGCTGGCGGAAGCGCGCATCCTCGAATTCAACACGCAAGTGCGACCCGCCTTGCCGGATAATCTGCCGTCGCTTCACTTCGATCACGAGCGGAAAGTGCTGCACATCAACGGCCTGTATCGTCATGGATTCCTGCTCACGCCCACGATTGTCGAAGAAGCTTTAGAAGTGCTGTTCAGCGAAGGACGATGGACGAGCCGGTGGCCATGCTTGGATGCGAGTCGGCCCGTAGAACCAAGTGGAGACATCCACAGTTCACGTGAGATGCAGGCATGTTTGTCATCGTGAACGGCGATAACCATCCTCTGCCGGAGCCCCCGACGCTGTCCGCGTTGCTTGCGAGGCTGTCGCCCCTTGGTCCCTTTGCCGTTGCTCACAACGAGGAATTCGTTCCGCGAGGCGCCTACGATGCATGCCGCATTTCCCCGGGTGATCGCGTGGATGTCGTTCATCCAACAGCGGGAGGTTGAAATGAGAGAACGAGAAATGGATGATCCCCTTGTCCTGTATGGAAATCGATTCTCGAGTCGTCTGCTATTGGGAACCTCGCGCTACGAATCTCCGCGGCAGTTGACCGACGCGATCGGAGTTGCCGATCCCGCAATGCTCACCGTATCCCTGCGACGCCAGCTCTCGGCATCGAAGGAATCCGGGCAATCTTTCTGGGATTTACTTCGGGAGACGGGTCGGGTGATTCTCCCGAACACCGCCGGCTGTCTTAGCGCGCGTGAAGCGGTGCAAACGGCATGCATGGCACGCGAGTTGTTTCAGACCAAGGTCATCAAACTCGAAGTGATCGGCGATGAAGTCAGTCTCCAACCGGATCCGTTTGGTCTGGTCGAGGCTGCGAGCGAACTCGTGAAGCTGGGCTTTCAGGTCTTGCCTTATTGCACGGAAGACTGGGTGCTTTGCCGGCGCCTGATGAATGCTGGTTGTGAAGTGCTAATGCCCTGGGCGGCACCGATCGGAACGGGCCAAGGACCACGCAATCCACGCGCTCTACGTGAACTGCGTGAACGTGCGCCAGAGATTCCGCTAATCATCGATGCGGGCATTGGACTTCCGTCTCATGCATGCCAGGTGATGGAGTGGGGTTTCGACGCGGTCCTCATAAACACAGCTGTTTCGCGTGCTATCGACCCGGTCCGAATGGCGAGCGCCTTTGCCAGTGCCATTAAAGCTGGCCGCGCCGCGTTCGTAGCTGGGCCAATGAGCGTGCAAGAGGAAGCTGTTTCGAGTACGCCGGAAATCGGGCGGCCTTTTACGTCGGGTTCAATACGAATTTGCACTTCTGGGACCTGCTAATGGCCGCGATCTCCTAACACAATGCATTACCTGCCTGGGAAGCAACCGCTTCACTAGATCCCGAAGTTACGACGGCGGCTTTGGAACCGCACTCGTCTTGCAATAAGTATGACTCCATCGTCAAGTCGACTCCCGCGAAGTTTTCTTGAGGCCCGAAAGCAGATGCAGGAGCCAAGGAGACGTTCCGTTTTCCATTATTTTCCAATTACCAGGAATCTTGCTTTAGTTAAGTGCCGCCAGCTCAGCGAGTTAAGGTTCGCTAGAGGAAGCTTGGGAAGCTTCTATACTGCCATTGTACGACGCCCGCTCGTCCCGGTTACTTCGGTGAGTATACACAACTTAATGGCGGCCGGTACACTCTAGGCTCGCGGGGTCCTGCGTCGGGCCGTCCC
>Ga0302324_100003985_pt1 | contig 32998 bp, 32 predicted proteins | sample Palsa_T0_1_FD_201949 | JGI IMG/M metagenome (GOLD analysis project Ga0302324, IMG submission 201949) | Peat permafrost microbial communities from Stordalen Mire near Abisko, Sweden - Palsa_T0_1 | ecosystem: Environmental > Terrestrial > Soil > Palsa > Peat permafrost | place: Sweden: Abisko... | reverse complement strand
GCCGCGATCGTGCGCGCAACCGTTGCGTCGCGCGTCGACACGATCGTCGACGAGCCCGCCACGCCGCCCGCCTTCGACGACCAGCGCGAAACCGAAACCGAAACCGAAACCGAAACCGAAACGCAACCCGAACCCGAACCGGAATCGGAACCCGAACGCAAATCCAAAACCAAGCCCAAACCCAAACCCAAACCGACACCGAAGCCCAAACGCAACCGCAACCGCAAACGCGAACCCGAGCCGTCGCCGCAAGAGTTCGGACTCGTGCGCAGCCTCGAGGCCGCCGAGGTGCGCGCGCTCGAGCGCGTCTTCGCCGGCGGGGTGCCGCACGGTTTGGCCGGCCTCGCGCTGCTCTCGTCGATCGCCGCAGTCGACGCTCCGGTCGGCGCGTCGCTCGGCGTCGGCGATTTTGCCCGCTCGGTCGCGGCAGCGCTGCCGCGCGCGCTCGTCGCGACGCGCATGCAGCGGGTGATGCCGCCGGTCGTGACGCGCGAAGCGCTGGCAACGATCCGGCCGTTCGCGCTGGCGCCCGCCGGGCACGCCGGCGGCGACGGTCCGCTGCTCGCGCTGCGCCTCGACGAACGCGGGCTCGACGCGCTGCGCGCGGTGCTGGCGCGCGACCTCGACGACGTGTTCCTACGCGGCGTGCAAGTGCTGCTCGCCGTCTGCCCGCGCGCCCTCGAGGGCGTGGCGGCCGAGACAGCCGAACGCGCCGGCGAAGCGCTGGCGACGTATCGCGTCGCGGCCGGCGCGTGGCTGATGCGCGTCACCGTGCGCCGGTCCGTCGATCGCGGCTACGATCCGCTCACCGCGGACGATCCTTTGCTGCACGACGCCGGACGCGCGCTCGTCAGCGTGCTGCTCGACGCCGTCGCGTGAAGCTGCTGATCGGCATCCCGACCGGCGGTCAACCCACCCGGCCCTTTCTCGACGCGCTGCGCGAGCTGGCGCTGCCGCCCGGCGTCGACGACGCCGACCGCGTCGTGTGGAGCGGAAACTTCGTCCCGGCGCAGCGCGAGATGATCGCGCGCGACGCGCTCGACCACGGCGCCGACCTGCTCGCGATGATCGACGACGACATCGTCGCACCGCCCAACGCGCTGGTGCGTCTGGCAGCCGCGCTCGACGCAGAACCGCGCGCGGCAATCGCCGGCGCCCTCTACTACAGCCGCGACGGCGCGCGGCCGATGGCCGTTGCAAGATGGGACTCGCGTGACACCACCTCGGCCGCGATTCCGGCCTACGCCGGCGACGCCGTAGCGCCGGTCGACGGCGTCGGCTTCGGCTGCGTCGTCGTGCGCGTCGCCGCGCTGCGCTCGCTCACGCCACCGTATTTCGCCGCCCACCTCTTCATCGACCGTGAGCACCGCGTCGTGCGCCAATGCGACGAAGACTATCTGCTGTGCGAACGGCTGCGCGGCGCCGATTGGCAGGTGCTATTGCACGCCGGCGTGCGTGTCGGCCACTACGACCGCAACTCGCAGACGACCGCCCCGGCAACATGGGAGAGCGACACCGAAACCAACCATCTACGCATGATCGTCCGCGACACCGAAGGCACGCACCTCATCCCGTTCGACGACACGCAACCCCGCGACACCGAACGCCACGAACCCTTCGAAACCACGCTGCTGTTCCCAGGCCACTAACCGCGCCGGTCAGCCCGAGCCGTAGTGGTGCGGCGGGGCGTTTCGAAGCGAGTGGAGCCCGGAGGGCGTGAACGAGCGGAGAACCGAGCGAACGAAGGCGCAGGATGCGCCGCAGAGAGCGTCCCCGCCGCACCACTACGGCTCGGGCTGACTACGCCCGAGACCTAGAACTGCCCATCGAGCAGCCGCCCCGCGAGTCGCCGGCGACCGATGGTGCGCGACAATGCGTTGACCTTCCGGATCGACTGCAGGCGTTCGCCGATGCTGTCGCGGTACGCGAGCATGCGGCGCAGCTGGTCGTCGCGGTAGGCGAGGATCCCGCGCACGCGGCGCGCGACCTTGGCGTCGTTCGCCGGCGCGGTCTCGGGTGCCGCGGCGAACAGCCGCCGCAGATCGTCGGTCAGCGCCGTCTGGCGGGCGAACGCGGCGCCGACGTCGCGCCAGCGGCGGCCGACGAAGGCCGACTCCGCCTCGAGGCAGGAGCGCTCGAGGGCGATGATCGCGCGGACGACGGCATCGCGCGCCGGCTCGATCGACTCAGCCGACGAGTGCACTGACCTGCGCGCTTTCCGCCGCTTCGCTGCGATAGCGTCTGATCGCCTCGACCCACGTTTCGCGCATCCCGGCGATCATCGGCAGCAGCTCGCGGACCTTCTGCGGGTCGTTCTGCATGTTCGCCGCGACGAGCTGGTGATGCCAGAACTCGTAGATGCGGAACAGGTTGCCCGGGATGTCGCTGTCGAGATCGAGCCGCAGCGAGCCCATCAGCAGCGCGCAGGCGCGCTGCGCGCGGCGCAGCAGGTCGTGGCGAGACTGGATGTCGTTGGGGCGCGCTTCCATTGCGTCGAGCGCCTGGCGCGCGAAGAGCAGCAGCGCGTCGTACACCTTGATGATGAGCTCCTCGGGACTGGCCGAGTTGATCGATGCCTCGAGGTAGCGCAGGTTCGCGTCGGTGATCGACCTCATGTCGACGACGAGGGGTCGAGCGCTCCGAGCTCACCCTGCATGGACTGCAGCTCGGCGATCTGGGTCTCGCTGTTGGTGAACTCTGCTCGCAATTGGTCCGCCTGTTGATTGGCTTGGTTGGTGATGAGCGAGATCTGTTGCTGCAGCGACTGCACTTGATCCGCGTTCTCGCTCGACAGCGTCGTGAAGAGCGACTCCGGCGGGACGCTCCCGGCGATCGAGTCGGTGAGCTGCGTCGGCAGACCTGACACGGATGTCAGGTACGAGCCGATCTGGGTGATGATGCTGTTCGGCCCGACGAAGAGCGCCGCGACGGCGCTCGCGTCGGAGGCCAGCGCCGTCGTGAAAGTCGACGTGTCCAAGGCGGTGAGCCGGCCGCTGGTTCCGTCGAAGGTCTGCTGCGTGACGTCGTTCTGGTCGCTCGTGTTCGCCGGCGTCGTCGAGTCGCTGTCGCTCGAGTCCGAGCTGCTGTCGGCGCTATCGACGGTGAACGACGAGTCGAGGCTGAGACCGATCGACGCCAGCGAGTTGTACGAGTTCGAGCCGGTATCGCTCATCGAGGAGACGAGATCGACGAGCTGATCGCGCAGATCCGAGACATCCATGTTGTTGAACAGCACGCCGCCGCCGGTGAGCTGCGCGCCCGTCGTCGCACCGCTGTCGTCGTCGGTTGTCGTGCCGACGACCGGCGCCTGCGTCGCTTTGTCGATCTCCCCGATCAGCGCGTTGTACGCGTTGACGAAATCGTTGATCGAACTCTGGAGCGCGGTGCTGTTCTGGGCGACCGAGATCGTCACCGGCGCGACGACCGTTCCGTCGACCGCCTCTTGGAGGTTGAGGCTGACGCCTGGAACGACGGACGTCACGTCGTTGGAGTTGCTGTACACCGTGTGCGACGTTCCGGCGGTGTCGACGTATTGCACTTCGGCTGACTTGCCGACGTCGAGCGTCGCGCCGGCGCTGAGCTGGGGCTGCGTCGCGCTGGTCAAGAAGCCGGCGGCCTGCAGGAAGTTCGACGTATCCGCCGATGAGCCGAGCGTGATCCCCTGCGGGCCATCGGCCATGGCGGTCAGCACGATCTTGTCGTTGGTCTGATCGTACGTCGCGTAGACGCCGGCCGACGACTCGTTGATCTGCTGCAGGAGGTCGTTGAGGTTGTCGGACGTCGGGTCGACGGTGAATTGGACGCCGTTGATGGTGAAGACACCGGCTGTGACGGCCGTGGCAAAGCCGGCGTTGTTGGAGGTGTTGAGCGTGGCGCCGTCGTTGATGCCGCCGATCGCCGACGTGCTCGTCGCCGTGTACGTCCCGGCGTTGTCGGTGATCTGCGCGGTGTCGAGCTTGAGGACCTGGAGCAAGTTCCCTTGATCGGTCGCGCTGCCCAGCGTCAGCGGCTGGGTCGAGCTCAGGGTGACTTCCTGCGTCGCCGCGTCGTAGGTCATCGTCACGCCGACGGCCGCCAGCGCGCTCGCGTTGTCGGCGATGAAGCTCTGCAGCGTGGTCGAGTTGACGTCGTAGTTGAAGACCACGCCGTTGATCGTGATCTGACCCTCGGTGGTCGTGCCGGCGGGGCCGTTGTCCGGCGTGATCGAGGCGCCCGCATCGACCAGCGGCGAGGTCTCGCTGAACGCGCCGTTGGCGGCCGAATCGTTGGTGATCTGCGTCGCGGTCGCCAGCGAAGCGCTCGTGATGACGTACGTTCCCGGGGTCGCCACCTCACCGGAGACGGACGACGCGGCGATCGCGGCGGTGTTCGACGAGGTCGGGCTCGTCGCGGTGAAGGCGCTCGGATCGCTGACCGCCTGGAACGTGTCCTGGAACTTCGCGACGAGATCCTGGATCTTCAGCATCTCCGCTTGCTGAGCGTTGAGCTGCGACACCTGGTTCTTGAGCGGCGTCTCTTGCTCGAGCGTCAGGTCGGTGTACTTTTGGATGATCGCGTTGTAGTCGATCCCCGACGCGATGCCCGGAAACGAGACCGGTGCCACGTCGGTCCCCGGGACGGTCGAGTTCGCGCTGCTGCTCGTCGTCGCCGAGCCGATACCGCTCACGTTCGTCTCCCGATGAAGAACAAGCTAGGCGGTCCGGTCCAACACGGCGCCGGCGAGCTTACTGAAGAATTGCGCGATGAGCACCATCGACTCCGCGGGGAACTGGGTGATCACTTCGCCGGTGTCGGAGTTCTTGAACACGGTGACGACCTCGCCGGGGCTGACGACCTTGAATTGCACCGAGACGTGAGAGCCGCCGCCGACCAATTGCGAGAGCGCGCGGTGAAGCGTTTGATCCGCCGCCGGTGACGAGCTGCCGTTCGTGCCGGATGGGGCCGGAAGTGCCGGCAGACCGACCACTGGTACGGGCGGCGTCGACGCAGGAGCTTGAGCTAGATCGATGGCCTGAACGTCCATGTTCACGGTCCTCCTCGTGATGGTATCGGACGTGCGAGAAGATCGGTTTAGCAATGGTGGTCAGGCGACGGCGGCGCTGAGCGCCGCATAGGCGCGCAACATCGAACGCACGACCGCGGCCGGCGCGAGCGCCGCGCGCGTGGCGGGCGCGACCGGCGCGGCACCGCGCAGCACCTCGTCCCAGGCTTCGCCCAGCGCGCGCGTCAGCGCAACCGCGTCGGCCGGATCGAACCATCGCGGGGTGACGCCGGGGACGTCGAAGCGGCGGCGATCGGCCACGACGAGCCGCGCACCGGCCAGCGCCGACGCGGCCAGCCGCGACGCTCCGTCGCCGACCCAGGCGGCGTCGGCGACGACGCCGGCGCTCGCGCGCAGCGCCGCCGCAATGCCGGCGCCGGGCTCACCGGCAAGCACGACGAGCCCGGCACCGCCGAACTCACGAACTCGCTCCAGATACGACGCGTCGGCGATCGGACCGGCCAGCACCAGCGGGATCGCCGCTTCGGCCGCGCAGCGCGCTACGAGGAGCTGATTGCCGGCCGGACCGATCGGCGCGTGGACGAGCACGAACCGGTCGCTGCCCACCAGCCGGCCGACGGGCGCCGGATCGGCCTGTGCGGTCAGCGGCACGACCACGTCGATCGGGCCGCGCCGTCCCGTTCGGCGGCGCAGCGCGTCGGCTTCGGCCGAGCTCGCGACGAACACGACCGACGCGTCGCGCAAGGCGATCGAGGCGTCCTCGACCGCGGCGATCTCGGGCGCGTACGGCACACCGCAGGCGACCTCACCGACGCTGACGGCGCGCTTCGCCAGCATTCCGAGATAGGTCGCCAGATCGGCCTCGTCGCTGCCGTACTCGAAGCAATGGCGGCCGACTTCGGCGCCCCACCAGCCGCCGTTCGCCGCGTCTTCGTCGTAGGCGTGCACGGCGACCGGGATTCGGGCCCGCCGGGCACGCTCGACGATCGCGCGAACGCGGCGCCCCTCGCGCGTGCCGACCACGTGCACCAGATCGGCGCCGTCGAGCTCGTGCGGCAGCTGGACCTCGACCGCGTCGAAGCCTTCGGCCGCGAGCCCCGCCAGCAGCGCATCGGCTTCGTCGGTGTCGGCCGACGGACACCGCCGCGCGTCGGTGCGCCCGGCGATGATCGCGATACGTCCCGCGCTCGATCCGCGCGCCGCGGTCGCGCGCGGTTGCGCGGCGGTCACCAGCGCCTCAGGCGCGCGCTCGACGGCGAACCGGCGCCGTACCGGACCCTCCGCCGGATCGAAGACGAACCCGACGTCGAGCGGCACCGGGTCGACCGCAGCGACTTCGTGCGCAGCTCCGGGTGAAAGATCGAGCCGCAGCACGCAGGCGGCATCGCCCGGGTCGGCAGCCGCGTCGACGATGCAGACGTCGGCCGGACCGGCGGCGACCGGTGCATCGCCGTACCACGCCAGGGCCGGCGCCTCACGGCGCGCGCCGGCGACGGCGGCGGCGCACGAGCCGCGCAGCAGCGCCCAGCCGCCGACGGCGTCGGGTGCGTCGATGCGAACGGTTCGGCCGCGCACGAAACGGCGCGCGTAGCGATACGGCGCTAAGCGCGCGAGCGTGTCGCGCAGCGGTGCCGCGCCGAAACAGCCGGCGTCGCGCGCCGCGCAAAAGCGCGGCGCAGCCGCGAGGAACAGCACGTGCTCGGTGACGCGCTCGCCGCGCAGGATCAGATTCTCGAGATACGGGAGCACGCGTTCGGCGACGCCGAGCGCGAAACGGTCGTCGGCCGGCGTCTCGAACGGAAATACCAGCGGATCTCGGTCGCGTTCGATCACGGTCGCCGGGTCGACCAGCACCAGCGGAACGATCGTGTCGCCCGCGTCGCCGGCCAGGTAGAGATCGAGCACCAGCGCCGGACGCCGCTGGCGCAGCACCGGCTCGATGCGCACCGCAGCCAGCCGCGACGCGTCGAACACCGCGCTGCCGGTGCTCCACGGCGCGACGATCTCGTGCGTACGATGGCGTCTCATCGAACCACCTGTTCGATCAGCGCGCCGAGCGCGCGCGCGGCGACCGGTCGCAGCCCGTCGAGCGCGTCGCGCTCGTGTCCGGCAGCGATCACCAGCCGCAGCTCCGCTTCGCAATCCGAACGCCAGACGGCGAGATCGGTCACCCGCTCGATGCGCACCGCGACCGTCGACTCGAGTGGCCGACCCGTCGCGGCGAGGATCGGGCGCACGCGCGCCACGGCGTCGGCCGCCGACACGTCGCCGTCGAGCAGCAGGTGCAGCCGAATCGGATCGTCGGCGTCGAACGCGCCGGCGGCGGCGGTCAAGAACGTCACCGCGCGCTCGAGCTCGGCACTGCCGCCAATCGGCACCGCGATCGCGTGAGGCGTCGCGCTCGACGTGCGCCGGTCGCGCGCCGATCCTGGCGGCACGTCGCCGAGCGGAACGCGGGTGGCCGGATCGAAGCCGGCCGCGATGCGCGCCGGATCGGCGGCGACGCTCTGCTGCGCGCCGGCGACCGCCGCCGGATTTTGCGAGAGCGCGGGCTCGAAGCGATGCACCAGCGCGTCATCGCAGCGCACCACCGCATAGCCGGCCGCGCGAAGCTTCGCCACCAAATCGGCGATGCCGCGCCGCGTCGGACCGAAGGCGGGATCGATGCCACCGACCGCATGCAACGCTTCGCGCGCGATCGCGACGACCGGCGTTACCGCCGTGTCGACCGGTTCGACCCGGTGCGCGCGCTCGTGCCGGCGGCGCTCGGCCAGCGCCTGCAGCTGCGTGAGGTCGGCGTAGCTCACGTCGCCGACACCCTCGCCGCCCGTGGCGCCCGGAACCGCCGGGAACGCGGCGCCCAGCGCGGGGATGCGGTCGAACGCGTCGCGCAGACGATCGAGTACGGCGGTCGGGATCAGCACGTCGTCGGCGACGAGCACCACCAGCTCGCGATCGGTCGAGCCGAGCGCGCGGTTCGCGCCGGCGCACAGCAGCGGATCGACCGTGTCGGTCTCGATGCGCACCTGCGGATACGCGGCCAGGATGTGCCGCGTCGTCTGCGCGCCTTCGGCGCACACCGCGATGACTTCGTCGTCGGCGCGCACCGCCGGCACGACGGCGTCGAGCGTCATGCGCATGATCTCGGGCTGCGATCCCGCCAAGAAGACGATCGCGGCGCGGCGCGTTGCCGGCGTCACGCCGGGCGGCGGCACGTAACCGGGGGCGCGCACCGCGCGTCGCAGCGCACGCATCGCATCGGCCAGCGTTGCAATCGCCTCGGCCGCTGTCGTGCCTTCGGCCACGACGTGCTGCGGGAAACGCGCGAGCGCCAGCAGCACGCAGCGTCCGTCGAGCGCGGCGGCATCCGGTGCGGCCAGCGCGATGAAGGGTGCGCTCTCGAGCGCTTCGACCAGCAGCGTGAAACGCGTGTGATCCGGCAGCGCCGCAGCGTCGGCGACCAGCACGTAGCGGTCGCCCCGCACGCGCATCTCGGCGCGCAGCGCGGCCGCCGGATCGGCGCTGACGCGCACGGTCGTGCGCGGCGCGAGATCGCGCGCGCGTCGCGCGGCGAGCTCAGCGCCCGGCCCGTGCACCAGCACGGACAGCGGCGGCACCGGTACGCGCGCGCGAACGCGGCGGCCGCCTTCCAGACGCAGCTCGCGCTCGACCGCGAACAGCCGCGCGCCCGGCACGCGCCGGCGGCCGGCGAGCTCCGGCCGGCGCTCGGCGACGGCGCGTAGCGACGCCGCGCGCCCGCGGTCGTCGAGCTCGAGCGCCGGCGCGGCGCACGCGAACGAGGGCCTGCACACGACCTCGCGCCCATCGGCGCGCGCGCGCGCACACAGCTCGACCGCGGCAGCTACGGGGTCGGGCGGCAGCGGCTCCAGCAGCAGCCTTCGGTCGACCAGCACCATCCCGGGCGCAATCACGTCGACGCCGCCGCGGATGGACGCTTCGATGCCCGCTTCGCCCGCGCCGGCGGTGACGGGCGCGAGCTCGAACGGCAGCGGCCCGAACTCGGCCGGCGCGAGCATCCAGCCGAACAGCCGCGCGCCGTTGGCGTGGACCGCCCCGCCCAGCACGCCGACGCGCTCGCCGAGCGCCGAGAGCCCGCCGAACGCGCCGGGCATCGGACGGGCGCCGGGCGCGAACAGCAGCAGGTGCGAGCAGGTCGCGGCCCAGGCGGCGGCCGCGACCTCGCGCGGTCCGCCGACCGAGATCACGCCGGCGGCGCGGCTGCGCGCGTCGCCCGGCTCGCTGCCGGGTCCGGCCAGGATCGTGAAACGCACCGCGTGCTTTTTCAGTCGAGGACGAACGCGACGAGCTTGCCGGCCTCGTCGAGCCGTCCCGCCTCGAGCAACGCGGTCGCGACGCCGACGGTCGCGTGGCGCAGCGCTCCGTCGTCGCGGGCCGCCAAGCCGCGGATGCGCCGGAGCTCCGCGACGGCGCCATCGAGATCGCCCGCGCGCCGTAGGATCTCCGCGCGCAGCGCGAACGCCGCCGTCGCGTGCGCGTCGTCGTCGCCGACCGCGACGAGGTGCGCGAGCGCTTCGTCGTCGCGTCGCAGCCGCGCGGCGGCGAGCGCGGCGTTGAACGACAGCACGCCGTCGTCCGGTGCGCACGCGAGACCTGCGCGCGCCGCGGCCAACGCGTCTTCGAGCCGCCCGTCTTCGAGCAGCCGGTGCGACCGGCGCGCGAAGCCGGCCGCGTCGGCGAGCGGCGCGCTGAGCTCGGCGGCGCGCAGGCGAGCGCGCTTGACCTCGTCGCCGGCCGCGGCGTAGAGTCCGTCGAGCAAACGCAGGACGTGACCGTTACCGGGCTCGAGCGCGAGCGCGCGCAGGGCGAACGGCTCGGGGTCGCCCAAGCGTTCGTCGCGCGTGACTTGCGCCGCCGAGTGCAGCAGCGTGGCGTAGATGTGGTCGTCGATCGCGTCCCGATGCTGCTCGACGCGTTCGAACGCTTCGGCGAAGCGCCGCCGGCGCATCAGGTAGTTGACGTGCTCGATGAAGCCCGCCTGGCCGTCCCGTTCGGCCGCTTCGCGGTACAGCCGCTCCGCATCGTAGTACCGGCCGACGCGCTCATACGCCGCCGCCGTGAGCCCGCGCAGCAGCGCCGAATCCGGCTTGCTCGCGAAGGCGCGCTCGAACCACGGCACCGCTTCAGCGAAGCGCTTTTCCTGGACGTAGGTCGTCGCCACGTTGAGCGGCGCCTTCCAGGTCCAGATCTCGTCGTCGACCATCGAGTGGTGCGCCGCATTGAACTCGGCCGCCAAGACCTGGTCGTAGGCCGCGCGCGCCTCGTCGTAACGCGCGAGCTTCGACAGCAGGTGCCCGCGCGTGAAGACGATGTTCGGGTGTCCGGGCGAATGCGCGAGCCCCTCGTCGAGGATCGCGATTGCGCGCTCGATATCCTTGCGGCCGTCGGCGTACGCGCTGGCCAGCATGACGTAGCCGATCGGGAAGAACGCGCGCTGCGGTCCCGGCATGGCGAACATCCGCTCGAGCGACTCGATGCCGACCTCGAAGTCGCCGGCCGAGATCGCCGAGATGCCGAAGTTGAACCATGAGAACGCGTCGCCGCCGGCCTCGCGGACCGCGCGCTCGAGCAGCGGCCGGTTACGCTCGTTCTTCGCGCGCGCGTCCATCATCGCCGCGGTGTAGCCCTTGTGCCGGATCGAGATCGGCGACATCACCGAGTACAAGTGCTCGGCGCCGTCGATCACGACGCTCTCGTGGATCACGTTGCGGTAGCGGACGCGCGGGTTGGTCGGAAAGATGCGCGGCAGCACGTGCGTCATCGTCGCGTTGCCTGACGCGTCGTCGACGAGGTTCTGGATCCGCACGTACACGCCGGTCAGGTCGGCCGGCGTCTCGCGCAGGGCGCGCAGCAGCGAGATCGACTCGGGCGCGATCTCTTCGTCCGCGTCGAGCACGAGCGTCCAGCGACGGGTCGCGAGCACGAGCGACTCGTTGCGCGCCCAGCCGAAATCGTCGCGCCAGGCGCGGAAGATCACGTTCGCCCCGAACTCGCGCGCGATCTCGACGGTGCGATCGGACGATCCGGTGTCGACGACGTTGATCTCGTCGATGACGCCGCACACGCTGCGCAGACACTCGGCCAAGAAGCGCTCTTCGTTCTTGACGATCATGCACAGGCTGATCCCGGCCGGCAACTGCTCGCGGTCGGCCGGCGGCGCCGGAAGGTTGAACAGCAGCCCGGTCTGCGCGCGCGCAAAAGCGCTGTCGCGATAGTCGTCGACGATCTCTAGCGGCAAAGCGTCCCTCTGTCGGCGGTTTCTGCTACTTCATATCGGTCGAGAAGCGAAGAAAAGCGAGAGGGCTCGCCGGAGCGAGCCCTCTCACTTTCTTTCCACTTCCTTTTTCGGACCGGCGGCGTCGCCGCCGGGAGGTCTTTAGCGCTCGTTCAAGAGTGCTAAAGACTAGCGGAAGAGGCTGACTACCGACTCCGCGTTCTGGTTCGCCTGGGCGAGCACCGACGTGCCGACCTGCACCAGGATCTGGTCCTTGGTGTACTCGGTCGTCTCGGCGCCGACGTCGAGGTCGCGGATGTTGGACTCGGACGCCGTCAGGTTGACCGAAGCGGTGTTGTCGTTGCTCTGGTCCTCCTGCAGCCGGACGATCGTCGCGCCGAGTTGTGCGCGCTGCGCGAGCACCGTCTGGAGCGCGTTGTCGATCTGCCCGATCGAGTCTTCCGACGCGAGCGAGCCGTTGGGGAACGTTCCGGCGCTGCCGGCCGGCCCGATCAGGTTGACGTTCGCGATGCGGAGCGATGACGTCGACGTGTCGATGAAGCCGACCTGGATCGTCGCGCCTTCGGACGCGCCCGACTGGAAGTTGAAGGCGGGCGAGTTCGGGTTCGAGGCAGCGGCCACGAACTGGCTGATCTTGAGGAACGAGGTGACGCCGACGTCGAGCGTTCCGGCTACGCCGAACCCGATCGTGACGCCGTCGACGACGGTCGCGGCCGCGGCACAGCCGGCGGTCAGCGTGATCGTCGAGGTGGTGACCGTGTTCGCCGAGCTGTTGAAGAACGAGACGATCAGCCCTTGCGTGCTCGAGTCGAGCTGGGCGACCTGCACCTCGATCGTGCCGTCGGCGACCGTCGCGTTCGAGGCCGTGGCGGCGAACGAGATCTGGGTCGGGTCGATCAGCGTCCCGCCGCCCGCGAGGTCGGCGTTCGACGTCACGACGGCGTTCACGTCGACTTCCTGCTGGAAACCCGCGTGCGAACCGTCGAGCAGGTTCTGCCCGTTGAAGTTCGTGTTCTGCGAGATGCGGTTGACTTCGAGCAGCAGCTGCTGCACTTCGTCTTGCAGGTTGGTGCGGTCGTTCGTCGACGTGATGTCGGACGCGCCTTCGACCGCGAGGGTACGGATGCGCTGCAGGATGTCGGTCGTCGTCGAGAGCGCGCCGTCGGCGACTTGCGCCGCGTTGGTCGCGTCTTGGACGTTCTCCGCGCCCTGGTCGAAGCCGTTGACCTGCGCCTGCAGGGATTCGGCGATCGCGAGGCCCGACGGATCGTCGGCCGCGGTGTTGATGCGAAGACCGCTGGACAGCCGGTCGACGGCCGTTCCGAGGGCCTGTTGATTGATATTGAGGTTGAGATTTGCTTGGTTCGCCAACAGGTTGTTGGCGATTGAAAGCCCACCAATGCCGGACATGTGTTTCCTCCGTGATCACACGCGTGTAGAACGAGAGTGCTTTCTGACTCGTTCTCAATTGGTGGTTCGGCTGCTCCGGAAGCGAACTTTAGTCGCAGCCGGGCGGCCGCGCCGAATGCGCTACTCTTGCGCTACTCTTTGGAAGGCGCGCGCCGGCCCTTGCCCAGATCGGCGACCTTCGCGCGCTCGGCCGGAGCCTTCGGCTCGGGCTCGCCGGCGGCGGCGCGGTTGGTGCGCTGGATCTCCTCGTACACCTCCGAGCGGTGCACCGGAATCGTCCGCGGCGCTTCGATCCCCAGCTTCACGGTGTCGCGGTCGACCGCGACGACGACGATTCGTACGTCGTCACCGATCATGATCGCTTGATTGAGCTTGCGGCTGAGGACGAGCAAAATGCCCTCCGTGGCTATAGACGGAGGGCGGCTTTCCCGCTGGCGGTGCTAGGCTCCCGCCGTCGCGGCCGGCGCTTTGCGCGGGATGGGGGTCCGGACCGAGTATCCCCCGGTCTCGAGGGTCACTTGCCGGCCCGTCCGGGTCCGCAGGTTGACCACGATCGGGGCCAGCAGGTTCATCGTCATCTCGACCGCGCCCGGGCTGGCCACCACCACGCACAAGAGCGTGAAGTCCTCGGGCCGGCCCAGCTCGAGCGAGCTGATGGCGTAGGGCGGGAGGCGCGGCGCGTAGTCCGGGAAGATCTGCCAGGGGTCAGCCGACGGCAGGGCGATCGCCGGGTCGTCCAGGCTCTGCAGCCAGACGAACCGCTCCCGGCCTTCGAGACTCAGGGCGATGAAGCGGCGCAACGACGCGAAGCCCGGCAGCCCCCAAGGGAAGTCGAGCACCTCGGACTCGCGGTACGAGCAGGTGCCGAACCGGGGCAGGTTCACGGTCACGACGGGGTCGGCGGACTCCACGATGGTCTCCGTAACGCTCAAATCAGCCTCAGCTCGTCTCGGTCGTCAAGTAGTCGAAGAGGGTCTTGGATTCCAGCTGGTTCGTCGTATCGTACGCAGCCTGGAGAGCCGTCTGCACAGCGGTGAACTTCGTGGTCGCCGCAGCGACGTCCACGTCCTCGATCCCCGACTCCACATTCGTGTTATCGGTAATGGACGTCTGGAGTTGATCCCCGATCGACGACAGCGTCTGGATGCTCGAGCCGATCGCGGACCGGGCGTTGAGCACCGTGTTTAGGACGTTGCCGATGTCGCCCAGCTGCGTCGAGACGTTCTGGACCATGTCGGCCTGGTTCGAGCTCGTCGTGCTGGCCAGCTGCAGTACCGAGGTCAGGTTGCCGGCATCGGTCGCACCGGGCGACGCGACGTCGCTGATGTAGAACGAGCCCGTCCCGGTCAGCGTGATCTTCTGCGTGCTCTCGTCGAACGCGGCCGACACGCCGGTCTGGGCGGAGACGGCGTTGATCGCTCCGACCACGCTGTTCGCTCCTCCGTCGAGCGGCGCGTTGGCCGGGACGGTGATCGTCTTGGTCGACTGCACGCCGTTGACCGTGCCGTTGATCTGCAGCGAGAAGTTGCCCGAGCTGTCGGGGACCGGCGTCGTCGCGAACGTGTTGGCCGCGTTGAGCGTCGTCGGTGCTGGCGAGCCCGCGCCGTACACCACCGCGCCCGGCTGGTTGATGGACTCGGTGCTTTCATCGGCCGCGGTATCGTTCTGCAGCGTATCGCGCAGGTTGATCAGCGTCTGGAACACGCTGGGCGAACCGTCGGAGCTGTCGAAGTTGAACGCCGACTGGAAGGTGGTCGAGGTCGCGAACTGCTGGTCGTTGTAGACCAGCTGCCCCTGCGCTTGCTCGTTGCCGGTGAAGGTGACGTCGGTGACCGGGCTGCCCTGCGCGACGACCGGCGGATCGGAGCTCGTCGACGTCCCGGCGAACACGTACTGCCCGTCATACTGCGTGTTGCCGATCGAGATCGCCTGTTGGAGCAGCTGATCGACCTGATCGGCCAGCGACGAACGCTGGCTCGCGGTCAACGTATCGCTCGCGCCCTGCGTCGCCAGCGTCTGCGCGCTCTGCATGACCGAGGTGAGGCTGCTGAGCGCGCTGTCGGTCTGGGTGAGCTCGTTGACGGCGCTTTGGACGTCGGTCGACTGCTGCGTCGTGGTGTCGATCGTGACGTGCAGCTGCAGGTCCTGAGCGATCTCGCTCGGATCGTCGCTGGGCTCGGTGAGCTGCTTTCCGCTGGAGAGCTCCTGGCCGAGGTTCGCGTACAGGGCCGTCTGGTCGTCGATCGCAGCGGTCTGCTGCGCGTAGATCGTCGAGGTCGCGATGCGCATGTTCCTTGTCCTTGTGCTCCTACGAAGTGGTCGGGATCAGGCCGATCGCGGTCTGCAGCAGCGTTTCGATCACGTTGAGCGTCCGGGCCGCGGCTTGATACGCGTTCTGGTACTTGACCAGGTTCTGCGTCTCTTCGTCGATGTTGATGCCGTCGATGCCCTGGCGAACCGAGTCGATGTTCGACGCCAGCGCGGTCTGCGACGTGGAGCCGGTCGTGGCGTTCGCCGTGTCGGTGCCGATCTGGGTGACCAGCGAGCCGTAGTAACCTCCCAGCGTCTGCGAGGGCGTGGCCGCGATCGAATAGTTCGCGGCGTGCGCCTTCGTCGCGGTGAAGCTGATCGAGCCGGTCGTCCGGTCGACCGCGGTCACGACGACGTTCTCCGCGTTGGCCGTGCCGCCGTCGAGGGTGAGCGTCTGTCCGACGCTCACCTGAGCGAACGTACCGGCCGGCGCCGTCACCGTCACGTTGCCCGCCGCGATCGCGGCGGGAGCCGTGTACTGCAGCGGCGGGACGCCGACGTTGGTCGCGAACATCGAGACCACCGCGTTCGCGGCGCTGTTGTCGCCGGTGCCGAGCGCGTTCGCGGCATCCTGAACGACACCGCTGATCTGTCCGGCGCCCAGCACGCTGAGCAGCGAGTGCGTGGTCGTTCCTTGGGCAGCGTTGACCGGAACGACGGCGTTGGAGTCGGTGATGGTGAACTGCGGCGACGACGGGCCGGTCTGCTTGGCGAGCAGCTGCGGTCCCTCGTTGTTCGGGTCGCGGGTGAAGACGATCTGCTGCCCCGTGCTGTCGTACGAAGCCGTGACGCCGAGCTGCGCAGCGTTGAAGCTGCTGACGAACTGATCGACGCTGGCCGCGTTGCCGCCCGGGCCCCAGTTGTAGTCGAACGTCTGGTTCACGCCGTTGACGGTCACGGTCAAGTGGCTGCCGGCCGGACTCGGCCCGGCGGCCGGGTACGCGAACGTCTCCGAACCGGTGGTGCCGTCATAGATGGGCGTCGACGTGTCGACGGTGTTGTTTCCCGAGTTCATCGCGACGGTCAAGTCGCCGGCGGCCGTCGAGGTCAGCGCCGTGGGCAGCTGCGCGGCATTGACGATTCCGACCTGAATGTTCGTCGCCGTGATCGGGGTGTTGGCCGCAACCGGCTGCAACAGGTCGGCTCCGGGGTTGCCGTTCGCATCGTAGGCCGACGTCGTGATGTGGTTGATCGCGGTCGCACTCGCGCTGGCGAAGTTGTTGAGCTGCTCGCTGTAACTTGCGAGATTATTATTGTACAGATCGAGGTACGCACCGAGCTGGCCGCTGCCGACCGCGACCGGCGCCGGATTCGACGGGTTCGGATCGCCGGTCATCCCGACGATCAGCGTCGGGTCGCCCGCGGCGTCCGTTCCGACGACCGGGGCGGCGAGATGGTAGGCCGTCGTGTCGTTGACGACGGCCTGGCCGCCGATGGTGACCAGGGTCGACCCGTTGGGCTGCACCGACGTCTGCACCGAGACGAGCTGCGAGAGCTGGTCGATCAGCTCGTCGCGCTGGTCCTCGTAGGTATTGGGATTGTCGCCGACCGCGGTCGCGGCCCGGATCTGGCCGTTGAGCGCTGCGATCTGGTCGATCATCCCGTTGGCCTGGTTCACCACCGAGCCGGCTTCTTGAACCGCGGTCGTCTGCGCGCTCTGCACCGCCGCGCCGACCGAGTTGAGCTGGGCGACGAACGTCTGCGCCGCGCTGATCACGTTGCCGGCCGCGGCGCTCCCGCCCGACTGATCGCTCGGCGTCGCGGCGAGCGCCGTGAACGCGGTCTGCAGCGCCGAGAACGCGGTATTGATCCCGTTGTCGGGCTCGCCGAACGCCGACTGCAGCGAGGTGAGCTGCTGCTGCTCGGTCGTGTAGTAGTTTTCCGCGGCGTTCGCGCCGCGAAACAGCCCGTCGTACGAATCCTGATGGATGCGCGTGATCGACGAGACGACGACGCCAGTGCCCTGCGATCCCGAGCCTTCCGACGTCCCGTAGCCCGCCGATCCGACGGCCGGCGAGGCCTCGTCGAGGTTGACGATCTGCCGTGACGCGCCGGTCGTGTTGACGTTCGAGATGTTGTTGGACGTGACGTCCGACGCTTCCTGAAACGCGTCGAGCGCGCTGCCCGCAACGGTCAATCCGAAGAAGCTCATGCGCGGCGGCTCACGATCACGCTGCCTTCCGGCGGGGGCACGACGCCGCGCCGGCGGTAGGTGCCGGTCTGCTCGGTGCCGGCGCGCTGCAGCACCGCGACGGTGCGGGCCAAGCGCTCCAGGCCGGCCAGGATCAGCGACTTGTTGTTCGAGACGGTCAGCCGCAGCTCGGTGCCGCGCGTGCCGAGCTGCTGCACGGTGCCGTGCATCCAGCGCCGCAGCGAACCCGGCGCATAGGCGCAGACTTGTTCGAGCGTGAGGTTGCCGAAGCCGGCGCGCTGCATCGCGATGCGCTGCGCGAACGCGGTGCCGTGCAGCACGCGCTGCGCTTCGAGGCGCCGCTCCGCCGCCTCGATAGCGGCCGGCTCGTTGCGCACGAGCGCGTCGGTGAGCCGCAGCGCCGCGACGTTGAGGCCGGCGAGCAGCCGGTTCTCCTCGCCCACGAGTCGCGCGAATTGTTGCCACTGGCTCATCGCGCCACCTCGGCGGCGCGCGCCGCGGTCAGACCGCGGCGGCCAGAATCAATAGCCCGAGCAGCCTCTCGACGATCTGATCGGTCGAGACGTAGTACCGGCCTTCCGAGACTTGGCGGCGCAGCTTCTCGACCAGATCCGGACGGTAGAACGGCTCGGCGACGGCCGCGCTGAACAAGTCGCTCAGCGACGCGGCTTCGTCCGACGGATCGAACGTGTCGGCCGTCTCCACCGAGGCCGGCGCGACGGTCGATTTTCGCTTCAGCGTCCGATAGGCAGAAACCGCAGAGGCGATCTCGGCCCGAGAGATGATCATGGGTTACGACGCCTCTTTTCCGCGCATCCGTGCTACAAGGCGTATCGTCGGCTCCCCATAGGGACTTTAGTCCTATTACCCGTGCCGGCGTCACAGCTCGCTCTCCTGCCCGACACGCGCCGAGGCGGCGCTGCCGGGATCGGCGATGACCGCGCCGCGCAATTGTTGTTCGAGCATCTTGCCGATGCCGAGCGAGCCGGTCTTGGAGAGCGCCTCGGACCTCTTCTCGTCGAGCATCGCCTCGAACGTCTCCTCGGCGTTCGACGTCTTGCCGGTCAGCGAGGTCGACGGCGCGCTCTTGCGCATCTCCTTGAAGAGCATGTCGACGAACAGCGACTCCATCTGCTGTCCCGCCTCGTGCAGCTTCGAGAGCGCCTGCTGCTGCTGGTTCGTGAGCGGGCGCACAGCTGGCGCGCCGCTCGCCGCGCGTGTCGGATCCATCAGATGATCTCGACGTCGGCCTGGAGCGAGCCGGCCTCGCGCAGCGCTTGGACGATCGCGATGAGGTCGCGCGGCGAGACGCCGATCGTGTTGAGCGCGCGCACCACTTGGGCCAGCGTGGCCGCGCCCGAGATGTAGACCAGCTTCTTGTTGCCTTCGGCCGCGGTGATGCGCGTGTTCGACTGCACCGGCGGCTGGCCGGTCGTGAACGGGCTGGCAGGGACGACGGTGTTGTCGGTCGCGATCGTGATCGACAGGTTGCCGTGCGCGACCGCGCACGCGGCCAGCGTGATGTCGCCGCCCATCACGACGGTCCCGGTCCGCTCGTTGAGCACGACCTTGGCGATCTCGTCGGCCTGCAGCGAGACCTCCCCCGCGTCGGACAGAAAATCGACCGGGTCGCCGGCGTAGCGCGCCGGCAGGATCACCCGGATCGTCTCGGCGTCGAGCGCGCGCGCCGTGCCGCCGCCGAAGCGCGTGTTGAGCGCCGCCGCGAGCTTCGCGGCGGTGCGGTAGTCGGGCGACGTGAGGACGTACGAGAAGCCGGCTTGATCGTGCTGGATGTTGGTGATCATGTCGCGCGCGATGATCGCGCCTTGCGGCACGCGTCCGGCGGTCACGTGGTTCTGCGTGATGGTGTTGGGGCCGGCATAGTTGTTGGTGGTCGCGCTGAACCCGCCGACCGAGACCGGACCTTGCGCCGTGGCGTAGACCAGATTGTTCGCGGCGCGCAGCTCGGTCATCACCAGCGTGCCGCCCTGCAAGCTCGTCGCGTCGCCGAGGGCCGAGACGGTCACGTCGGCGGTGTCGCCGGAGTGCGCGAACGGCGGCAGCGAAGCGGTCACGATCACCGCCGCGACGTCGCGCGTGCGGACGTCGGTCGAGGTCGTCGTGAGCCCGAAGCTCTGCAGCACGTTCTGAATGGTCTTGGAAGTGAACGCCGCCGAGGCGGTGTCGCCGCTCTGGTTGAGACCGGTCACGATGCCGTAGCCGACGAGCTGGTTGGCGGTGACGCCTTGCACCCGCGCGACGTCCTTGAGGCGAACGGGCTGCGCGGCGGCCGGCGCGGCGAACAGCCCGCTCGAGAGGGCGACGATCAGGACTGCTGCGGCGTGCGTGCGCTTCATCTTCATCTCGCTCTAGAACAGCCAGTGCACGATCTTGGACAAGATCCCGGGATGCCTCGCATCGGAGTACTTGCCGTCGAAGTTGGCGTGCACGTCGGCGACCTGCGTCGACAGCACGGTGTCGGTGTTGTCGATGTCCTCGGGACGGATCACGCCGGTGACGTGCAAGGTCTGCTTCTGACCATCGACGATCAGCGCTTGATCGCCGGCGATGCGCAGCGCTCCGGACGGCAGGATCTCCGTCACCTGCGCTTCCATCGAGGTCACGAACGAGTTCGAGCCGACGTCCGAATAGTTCGTCGACGACTGCCGCGCGGCGTTGAGCCCCGAGGTGAGCCGCACCAGCGGCAGGTTGAAGATCCCGGTTCCCGCGCCGCCGCTCGCCGCGTAGCTGTTGTTGACGTTGGTCGCGTTCTGGCTCGCGGTGCTGACCGAGAAATTGAAGCTCACCTGCACCAGGTCGCCGACCTGCTGCGCGCGATGATCGGCTCCAAGCCGCAGCGGATGACCGGGGGCCGACGGCGGCGGCCCGGGCTGGTACAACGAATCGGCCGCGGCGGGAGCCGACAGCACCGCGACGATCGTCGCGGTCAATAACGCGCGAACCATCAACGTTCTCCTCCGGGCAGCGTGAGCTCGACACGGTTGGGCGCGGTCACGATCCCTGCGATCGCCCTCTGCGTTTGCGGGTTGACGACGGTGACGGTATCGCCGATCGCGCCGCCGGTGCGCGCGACGACGTCGGCCATCAGCGCGACGAATCCGTCGTGAATCACCAAGATCGCCGCCTGACCGGCCTTGACGACGGCGTTGGGTATCGTCTCCTCGACGTACAGCGCCGCGCCGGCGGCGGTCGCGACGTTGAGCCGCCGTCCTACCAGCACGTCGACACCGACGGCCGGCCGTCCGTGCGACGGAAGCCGCGCCAGCGTGACGTCCCCCGGTGCGAGCACCGCGCCGGGCGCGAGGTCGTGCGAGGCGACCGCAGTACGGACGTAGGTCGTCACCCGATAGCCCGCGACGACCGTGCGCGCCAGCTTGCCGTCGATGCGAATCGCGATCGGCACGCCGACATACGAGGACGAGACGAACGGCGTGCCGGCGGCCTCGATGCTGACCTCGCCGGCCGGCAGCCGTTGGTCCGTCACGCGGTACGCGGCGGCCACCGACCGATCGGGACCCGTGACGATCCCGTGCGCGATCCGGTCGGCGACCACCGCGACCTGCGTCCCCGTGACGACTTGGAGCGCTTGCGCGCCCGCTAGAGTTTGCGCGTCCGCTTTCGCGGCCGCGCAAACACCAAGCTGCGCGCAGAGCGCACAGACCGGGATTACAAGCGACAGCAAGAATCGGAAGCGCTTCACGGTCAGCTCTGCTTCATCTGCACGGCGTCCGACAGCATCTGGTCGGCCGTGCTGATCGACTTCGAGTTCGCTTCGTACGCGCGCTGAGCGGTGATCATGTTCACCAGCTCCTCGACGACGGAGACGTTGCTCTGCTCGACGTATCCGCCTTGTAGCGTCCCCGCGCCGTTGAGCCCGGGCTGCGAGAGCGTCGGCGCGCCGGACGCGCCGGTCTGCGTGTAGAGGTTCTGGCCGTACGGCGCCAGACCGGCCGCGTTCGTGAAGCGCACCAGCTGGATCTGCCCCAGCGTCTGCGGCTGCTGCTGGCCGGGGATCTGCGCGGTGACCGTTCCGTCGGCGCCGACCTGCACGCCCGTCGCGTTGGCCGGGATCGTGATCTGCGGCGAGAGGAAGTAGCCGTCGGCCGTCACGATCGAGCCGTTCGCGTCTTCCTTGAACGAGCCGTCGCGCGTGTACGCGGACGTCCCGTCGGGCAGCGTGACTTGGAAGAACCCGTCGCCTTGGATCGCGATGTCGAGCGGGTTGTCCGTCTCCTGCAGCGTGCCTTGGGTGAACGTCTTCTCCGACGCACCGACCTTGACGCCGAGCCCGACGTCCTGACCGACGGGGACCACCGACGACCCGACCGGGGTGCCCGGAACGCGCAGGTTCTGATAGATCAGATCCTGGAAGCGCGCCTCGTTCTTGCGAAAGCCGGTCGTATTGACGTTGGCGATGTTGTTGCTGATCGTGTCGATGTTGTACTGCTGCGCCATCATCCCGGTCGCAGCGGTGTACAGGGCTCTCATCATAGCGGCGCTCGCTCCTAGTTGGTGCTGCGGCCGACGGTCTGCACCGCCTGTGCGACCGCGGTATCTTGGGTTTGGATCGACTTCTGGTTCGCTTCGAACCAGCGCTCGTTGGCGATCAGATCGACCATCGATCTCACCACGTCGGCGTTGCTCTTCTCGACCGAGCCTTGCAGCGCGGACGTGTTGGTCGCGGCGTGCGCGCCGCCGTTGCCGGACTCGACGAACCGGTTCGCGCCCTGCGGCCGCAGCGCCGTCGGGTTGTTGAACTCGACCAGATCCAGCTGGCCGTAGCTCTTCCCGTCAACGCTGATCGCGCCGCTCCGGTCGATCGTCACCTTACCGGTCTGCGGCAGCACGATCGGCGCGCCGCCCGCGCCGAGCACCTTGTCGCCGTTCAGCGCCGTCAGCGTTCCGTTCTGGTCGACGGTGAACTCCCCGTCACGCGAATAGGTCAGCCCGCCGTTGCCGTCCCGCAGCGCGAAGAACCCCGGCCCCGACAGCGCGACGTCCAAATCGTTGCCCGTCGCAGCGATCGCGCCTTGGGCAAAATCGGCCGGCGTGTCGTAGACCTGCGCCCCGCTGCCGAGCGCGCCGATCGGCTGCTGCGCGGTCGCGTTGCCCGGGTCGGTCTGAAACCGGTACAGCTGCGTGGTCGGCTGCGCCTGAACTTGCAGCAGCGTGCGCTTGAAGCCCGCGGTGTTGGCGTTCGCGAGGTTGTTCGCGATCGTGTCCACCGCCGCTTGCGCGACGAGCGCCCCGGACGTCGCCGAGTACATGCCACGGACCAAAGTAAAAAACCCTCCGCACGAACGCCAGATTCAAACGGCTCCGTCAATCGATCCGGAACCGCGGCGGCCTCAACCGTGCGAGGGTTGTCCGGCCGCTTCCTCACTGATGTTCGGCGGTGCGACGACGCGACTTTAGGTCGACATGGTGGCGTCAGGGGTGGGGTGGCGCATACTGCTGTGTCGGGGACGCTCAGTCCGCCACATCCTGCGGCTTCCATCGCTCGGTTCTCCGCTCGTTCACGCCCTCCGGGCTCCACTCGCTTCGAAACGCCCCGCCGCAGCAGTATGCGCCACCCTACCCCTTCAGGCACGAATTGTTCGGCAGACGTCTCGGCGATGTTCACGATCCTTTCAATGGACCATGAACGTTCGCGTGTCGCCGGCAGGACCTACGGCGTCCACCGTTGCGGCGGGGCGTACGGGGCCGTCGCGGGGAATAGGGACGTGATGGGCTCGGAGGAGTTGCTCGGGGGACGCTATCGACTCGAGCACGTGGCCGGGCACGGCGGCATGGCCACGGTGTTCAGCGCACACGACACCGTGCTCGACCGCAAGGTCGCGATCAAGCTGCTGCAGCGTCGCAGCGACTCGTCCGGCGTCCTGCACGAGCGGTTCGATCGCGGAGCGCGGGCCGAGGCCAAGATCGTGCATCCCAACGTCGTCTCGGTGCACGACGTCGGCGAGAACGAGGACGGGCGGCCCTACCTCGTCATGGACTACGTCGAGGGAGAGTCGCTGGCGGAGCTCATCCACGACGGGCCGCTATCTTCCGAACGCGTCGCGGCGATCGGGATGGGAATCGCGCGGGCGCTCGCGGCGGCACACGGGCTCGACATCTTCCACCGCGACGTCAAGCCGGGCAACGTCATCATCGACCGCCAGGGGATCCCGCACCTGATGGACTTCGGCTTGGCGCGCGAGCTCTACGACGACGATCCGGGCGTCGCCGCACCGGGTGTGCTCCTCGGAACCGCCGACTATGTCGCGCCCGAGCAAGCGCGCGACGGCGCCGCGAGTCCCGCCGCCGATCTGTACGCACTTGGCGCGCTCATGTACCACGCGCTCACCGGAGCGCCGCCGTTCGAAGGCGGGGACGCGCTCGACGTCACGTCACAGCGCTTCGAGGAAGACCCGCCGGACCTGCGCGCCGCGCTGCCGGCCGCCGATCCGGACCTCATCGCGGTGATTCACGCGCTGATGGCACGCGATCCGGTCGAACGGCCGTGGGACGCAGCCGCGGTCGCGGAACGGCTGGGCGACATCGCGGCACGTCTACGCGCAACACGGACCGCCGGCGACGCCACGGAGCTGTAGGGCTGGTACACGGTCCGAGCTCATTCGAGATGGCGGGCGTAGACGACGTCGTTGCCGTGGATGAGCTTGGCGTTCAAGCCCGAGCCGGGATCGCATAACCGAATCTCGTCGGTGGCCTCCCACAGCGACGCGAGGTAACGCTGCGACTCGTCGACCAAATAGCGGCGGCCGTCGGCCAGCGTGACAACCGACGCGTCGTCGGCGACGTCGCCGATCGTCTGGTCGGTGCAGTTTGCATACGGGTCGGGTGGCCGAAATGCCGCCGGCGGTCGCGTGACCGCCGCATGCGCCTGCGGCACGGTGTGCCCGATCGACGCGACGCGCGCCGGCGATCGTGGTCGCGGCGTCGGTCTGGACGACATCGTTGCCCGCGGGATCGGCTTGACCGCGGGCGTCACCCGCGGCGTCGGGGAAACAGTCGGAGCTGTCGTCGCAACCGGCGACGTCTGCGCCACGACTACCGCTGATACCGATGGGGACGGCTCGGGTGTGCTTCGCGCGATGGACGTCGGTGTCGGTCTCGGTGTCGGCGGCTGGTTCGTCAGGGCAACGATCTTCCAACCCCATCGCTGGTCGGGTAGCCACGCGTACCGGCGCCCGCGCATCGTAAACCTGACGCTGCCCGTCGCCGGATCGTAGTGGCTAGCCGTGACCCCCTCGCGGGTGCCGTCGGGGTAGACGAGGCCGTCGAACGTCTTGTCGTTCACGCGGATGCCGTCGAGCAGCCAGCCGGCATTGCCGCGCGTGAACGTCCAGGTGTCGCGCCGCGTGAACAGCATCCTGACCTTGCTGTCACTGACCAGCGCGTACCTGATCGTGAGATCGACGTTGCGCCCGCGAACGCGATCGACGTGCGGCCGAACGTCCGCCGCGGCGGCGATGTCGAGAAATCGCTCCAGCGCAGCATGGTTGTCGATGAAACTCGGCGACAACAGCATCCGCGCGCCGCGCGTCGGCCCGGTGCCGTTGCGGGCGAACACCGCGCCGACGATGCGCCGCAGCTCCGCCCGCCCCGGAAGCGTTGCCGCTGACACTGTCGCCGTCGTCGCGACGCGAGACGCCGTTCGCGCATGCCACAGCACGGTCGCCAAGATCGCAACGAGTCCCAGCACGCCCCCAACTATGACGGCGCGCTGAAAACGGCGGTCTTCGCTCTGATGGTTCATCGTTCGTCGCACCGCGATCTCGGGGTGCTTCGTCGCCACGGACGGCCACATGACCGCCCGAGCGCATTACGTCCTACGTTTGACGCCCCCTCACCCCATCCCGCCCGCGTTTCTCTCCAAGTGCCGGCTGAAGGGGCGGGGCGGGCCGTAGTGTCCCGTCGGGGCGTTTCGTAGCGAGTGGAGCCCGGAGGGCGTGAACGAGCGGAGAACCGAGCGAACGGAGGCGCAGGATGCGCCGCAGTGAGCGTCCCCGCCGGGACACTACGGCCCGCCCCGCCCCTTCGGCACCACCGTGCCGAGAAACGCGAGCCCTTCCCTACACCTGCATCTGCGAAACTTGCGTGTAGGCGTCGAGGAGCTTCGAGCGGAGCGCCATCGTGAAGTTGAGGGCGAGGTTGGCCTCTTCGACCGACGTGACGACTTTTTGCATGTCGTTGGTCTTGCCGTCGGCGAGATCGCGGGTGGCTTGGTCGGACGCGTTGATCTTGTCGTTCACGTCGGACAGCACCGCGTTGAGCGTGTCCTTGAAGGACGGCGCGTCGGCCTGGCCGATCCCGGCGGCACTGTCGAGCGCGGGGATCGGGCCGATGTTGGGGCGCTCGTCGAGGTTGGTGGCGGCGCCGATGTCGGGCACGAACGTGCCTGGGACGACCTTGGAGATCGTGCTGGCGTAGTCCATCAGGCTTTGAGCAGACCCAGCGTCGAGCCGTCGATCGAGCGCGATTCCTGGATCGCGGTCACGTTGGCCTCGTAGGCGCGAGAGGCGGCCATCATGTCGACCATCTCCTTGACGACGTCGACGTTGGGCATGTGTACGTAGCCGTTGGCGTCGGCATCGGGATGGCCGGGATCGTAGACCAGCCGATCCGGGGTCTGGTCGTTGACGATGCCGACGACTTGCACGCCGGCGCCCGACGCGGCGTCTCCGCCCCCATCGCCGGCGCCGTCAGCCGAGGCCGTCGGGGCGTTCTTCTGCGCGTACACGACCAGCTGTCGCTTGAACGGGCCGCCTTCGGCGGTGCGCGTCGTGTTGACGTTGGCGATGTTGTTGGCGATCGTGTCCATCGCGAGCCGTTCGGCCGACAGGCCCGACGCGCTGACCTCGATCGAGGTGTAGAATCCCATGGCGCTTAGAAGTGCTCCTCGATGGCGGCGCGGATGCGCGTGTACTGGTTCTGCAGCAGCTGGCCCATCGTTTGAGCGTAGCCGGAGTTGAGCGACAGCTTCGCCATCTCTTGATCGACGTCGACGTTGGAGCCGTCGAGGCGCATCTGCTGTGTCTGGTCGACCGTCGTGGTGATCTTGAAGTCGGCTGGGTCGTACGCGCCGGCGAGTGGGATGTCGAGGGCCGAGGTCGTCACCAGCGGCAGGTCGTCGCCGCTGGCCGGCGGGCCGTCGACGGCGGCCAGCGCGTCCTTGAACGACACGTCGGTGCGCCGAAAGTTCGGCGTGTTGACGTTGGCGATGTTGTTGGCGATCGCGCCGTGCGTCGCGCCCGCGCCGTCCATCGCGTCCTTGAGCATGCCGACGGTCCGGCCGAACAGAAAGTCGCCCATTCACCTCACCCATCGGCTACCGAGCGACCGGAACTTAGCAGTTCGTGGACGACGGGCTAGCGCGCGAACTGGGCGGCGTGGAGGTCGGCGTAGCGGCCGCCGGCGGCGATGAGGCTCTCGTGGGTGCCGGTCTCGCGGACGACGCCGGCCTCGATGTAGAGGATCTTGGTCGCGCGGCGGATCGTCGAGAGGCGGTGCGCGATGATCAGGGTGGTGCGGCCCGGCAACAGGCGGTCGAGCGCGTCTTCGATCAGCGCCTCGGAGTGGGAGTCGAGCGCGCTCGTCGCCTCGTCGAGGATCAGGATCCGCGGGTCGCGCAGGATCGCGCGCGCGATCGCCAGGCGCTGGCGCTGGCCGCCGGAGAGACGGATGCCGCGCTCGCCGACCAGCGTGCCGTAGCCGTCGGCCAGCCGGCGCACGAACTCGTCGGCGTTCGCTTCGCGCGCGGCGGCCAGCACCTCGTCGTCGCGCGCGTCGAGCCGGCCGTAGCGGATGTTGTCGGCGATCGTGCCGTTGAACAGCTGCGTCTCCTGCGGCACGATCGCGATCGCGTTGCGCAGATCGCCCAGCCGCACGTTCGCGATGTCGGTGCCGTCGACGGTGATGCGGCCGCCTTGCGGCTCGTAGAAGCGCGGCACCAGGTTCACGATCGTGCTCTTGCCGGCGCCCGACGGCCCGACCAGCGCGACGACCTCGCCGTGCAGCATCTCGGCGCTGAAGTTCGACAGCACCGGGCGGCCTTCGTCGTAGGCGAAGCTGACGCGCTCGAACCGCACGTCGCCCACGACGGCCGGCAGCGGAAGGGCATCGGGCGGATCGTTGGGTTCGACCGGCAGGTCCATGATCTCGAACACGCGGCCGGCACCGACGAATGCGCGCGCGAAGTCGGCAAAGAAGATCGAGAAGCGATTCATCGGGTTGATGAGTAAGCCGGTCGCGGTCCAGAATCCGAAGGCCGTCGCGGGACTCAGATGACCGACGGAAACCTCGCGCGCGGTCAGCGCAATGATCGCGCACAGCGCGAGCATGACCACCGTCGCGAGCACAGGCGCCTGCGTCTGGTTGAACTGGGTGACCTTCATGTACGCGCCGAAGTAGCGCTCGTTCGCGGCCGCGAAGCGGTTGCGCTCGAAGTCCTCGCGACGGAACGCTTTGACGATCCGCTCGTTTTGCAGCACTTCGATCAAGTTGCTCGACAGGTCGGCGATGCGCTCCTGGGCACGCTTGGTGCCGCCGACGATGAGCGCGTTGAACCGGCTGACGACGAACGCGATGATCGGCGCGGTCACGAACAGCACGGCCGACAGGAACCAGTCCAAATACAGCATGTAGGCCAGCGCCGCGACGAACGTCACCGTCACTTGGACGAACTGCGGCAGCGAGATCGAGATCGCGTCCGTCATCAGTCCCAGATCCGACGACATCCGCGATTGGAGCTCGCCCGGACGCCAGCGGTCGAAGTCGCGCAGCGGCATCCGGGCAATCCGCTCGAACATGCGCGCGCGGAATGCCGCGACCATGCGTTGTCCGCTGTAGGCGGTCAGATACGCTTGGCCGTACGCGGCGGCATTGCCGATGATCTGCGAGACCAGGATCAGCGCGACGACCAGGCCGAGGATCTCCCAATGAGGGTGCTCGACCAGCACGTCGCTGCGCAGGTACACGGCCACCTGTGCCAGGGTGATCGGCGCCACCCCGGCCAGAACGCCCAACAGCGACCCGCCGATCAACCGCGGATAGTACGGGCGCGCCTCGCGCAACAGCCGCCGGAGGGTCGGGTTCACGGCGAAACCTTCGCCGTGGCTCCCAAGTACCTTGGGTGCGAGTTCACCAACCGTGAGGTGGCCATCTCAATCGTGGATTGTTTCTTTCATAACTCCGTCCCGTCCGTGGCCCCGTGCCGCGGCTGCAAAAAGCCGATCTGCGCGACCTGCCGCAACGAGAACGGCGACTGCCCCAGCTGCGTGCTGGCGGCGCGTATCGACGCCGCCCGCCAGACCAACGCGATCAACGGCGGGGTCGGCCCGTCGTACGGCACCTACGCCGAGCCCGAGCCCGGGCCGGCCTACTCCGCCGCGCCTCCGCCGCCCAGCCCGCCGCCCCAGGTGCAGCGAACCGCCGCCGTGGCGACCTGCCGTCCGGAGACGCGCGCGCTCGTCGCGCTGAGCTATCCGTTCTGGCCGCTCTCGCTGCTGGCGCTGCTCGACTCGAAGGGCTCGCTCTTCGTGCGCCGTCAGGCCTGGCAAGCATTGGGCTTCAACGCCGGCATGTTCGGCTTGTCGGCCTTCTTGTCGGCGGCCGTGTCGGTCCCGCTGCTCGGCTGGTCCGTCTGGCCGCTGCTGACGTTCATCGCGCCGATCTGGGTCGTGGCCAGCGTGATCTACGCGATCAAGGTCTGGCAAGGCGACGACGTCAGCGTTCCGATCGTCAGCGATTGGGTCGACGCGCGCCTCCCGGCGCAGCCGCACGGTTAACGCGACGCCGTCTGGTGGGTGTTCGGCCCTGCGGGCCGAGCCACACGCCGCGCGCTGCCGACCCAGGCTTCGACCTCGTCGGTCGCGCGTGGGATCGCCGCTGAGAGCACCTCGACGCCGGTCTCGGTGATCAGCACGTCGTCTTCGATGCGCACGCCGATGCCGCGATAACGGGCCGGTACGGTCAGATCGTCGAGTTGGAAGTACAAGCCCGGCTCGACGGTCAGGACCATCCCCGTTTGCAGCTTGCCGAACTTGTACGTCTCGGCGCGCGCCGCGGCGCAGTCGTGCACGTCGAGGCCGAGCATGTGGCTGACGTTGTGCAGCGAGTAGCGCTTGTAGAACAGGTTCTCGTCGCGCAGCGCCTCGTCGGCCGAAGCCAGAATGCCCAGATCCTCGAGCCCGCGCGCCAGCACGGTCATCGCGGCGCGGTTCGGATCGAGAAAGTCGTTGCCCGGCTTGCAGGCGGCCAGCGCCGCTTCTTGTGACGCCAGTACGAGCTCGTAGATCGCGCGCTGCTCGGGAGTGAAGCGTCCGCTGATCGGCAGCGTGCGGGTGACGTCGGCGGTGTAGAGCGTCTCGGCTTCGACGCCCGCGTCGAGCAGCAGCAGCTCGTTCTCGCCGATGCGACGGTCGTTGCGCGTCCAGTGCAGCGTGCACGCGTCCGGTCCGCTGGCGGCGATCGTGTTGTAGCCGACGTCGTTGCCGTCGACCCGCGCGCGCAGGTTGAACACGCCTTCGACGACGCGCTCGGTCTGCGCGCCGGGTAGCGCGCGCACGACGTCGTCGAAGCCGCGGTGCGTCGCATCGATCGCGCGCCGCAGTTCGCGGATCTCGAGCTCGTCCTTGATCAGCCGCATCTCGGAGAGCGCCGTCGCGAACTCGGCGTCGCGCTCGTCCTGCGCCGCGGCGGCAGCGTCGAGCTCGGTATCGATCCCGCGCCGTACACGGTACGGTGCGCCGGGAAACGCCGCGCCGAGATCTTCCGCCAGCGCCGCCAGCGGTTTGGTCGCGATGCCGTAGCGTTCGGCGGTCTGCTCGACGCCCAGCCGCGGTCCCACCCACAGCTCGCCTTTGGCGCGATCGGTGAAGAACGTCGCGTCGGTCTTGCCGGGATTCGGTTCGCAATAGAGCGTCGCCGCGTGTCCGCCGTCGGCGGGGGTCAGCACCAGCACGCCATCGGGCTCGACGTTGCCGGTCAGATAGTAGAAGTCGGTGCCGGGACGAAACCTGTAGGTGGTATCGTTGGCGCGCGTCTTCTGGTGTCCGGTCGGCACGACGAGCGTCTCGCCGGGGAACGCGCGCGCCAGCGCGTCACGCCGCGCGGCGAAGCGTTCGACCCCGTCGACCGGTGCGACCGGCGTGCGTGGCGGCGTCGCCCAGCCGGTCGTCATGAAACGCACCAGGTTCTCGGGGTTCGTGCCGTCGTGCGCTGCCCGCGCGGGTTGGTCGTTCATGGTGGAGGTTTCGGCACGGCGCAGGGTGGCGCCCGCGACAATCAAGCCGGAGCGCGTACCTCGCGGGCATAGCGCTCGAGGAACGCGCGCGCGACGTCCTCGTGCTCGACGACCGGCGCCGGGTACGAACGCGGGCCGAACAGCGCCAGCTCGAGCTGCGGCTCGGCGGCGTCGGGCTCCGGTTCGAACAGCGCCGCATCGGGCAGGCCGGCCAGCTCTGGGATCCAGCGCCGAACGTACGCGGCGGCCGGATCGAAGCGCCGCGCCTGCTTGCGCGGATTGTAGATGCGCGGATACGCGGCCAGGTCGGCCCCGACGCCGGCGACCCACTGCCAGTTGCCGGCGGCCAGCGCCGGCTCGTCCTCGGTGAGCAGTCGATCCCACTCGTCGCGGCCGACCCGCCAGTCGACGCCCAAGTCGAAGCACAGGAACGAGGCGGCGATCGCCCGCACGCGCGGATGCATCCAGCCCGTCGCGCGCAGTTGCCGGATCCCGGCGTCGACCAGCGGGTAGCCGGTGCGGCCGCTGCGCCACGCGTCGAGCTGCGGGTGCGTGCGCGCGAACGTGAAGCCGCGCATCTTCGCCTGCAGCGGCTCCTCGGTCAGCGACTCGTTGTACCAGGCCAGCTGCAAGAAGAAGTCGCGCTGCGCGAGCGACCGCAGGAACAGCTTGAGCGACGTGCGTTCCTCGACCAGCAAGAACGGATCGCGCGCGCGCTCGCAGACCGCGCGCACGACTTCGCGAGCGGCGATCGTGCCGAACGACAGCGCTACCGACAGCCGCGACGTCTCGCCCGAGCCCGGCACGTTGCGCGCCGCACCGTACTGCAGCACCGGTCCGGCCAGGAACGCCGTCAGTCGGGCGCGGGCCGCGTTCTCTCCGACCGCCTCGTCGACGCCGGCCTGCGAGCCGAACTCTTCGGGCACCGGCAGCGGCTCGCTGGCGATCTCGACCGCGGCGAACGTCGCGCCCGGAGCCGCTTCGACCGGGATCAGCGTTCGCCACCGCGTGTGATACGGAACGAAAGACCGGTAGCCGTCGCCGCGATGGTGCGCCGCGGCCGAGTCCTCCGGCGGCACGGCCGGCGCGTCGTGAACCGGAACCGCGCGCAATCCGCCTTCTTCGAGCATCGACTGCAGCTCGCGGTCGCGGCGCACGCTCTTGGCGTCGTAGCCGCAGCTCCACCCGACCGCCGAGGCTCCGACGGCGCGCGCCAAGGCGCGCAACACCGGCCCCGGGTTTCCGCGCCGCACGATCAACGGCGTGCCGCGCGCCCGCAACGCCTCGTCGAGGGCGCGCACGGCCGCGCAGTAGTACGCCGCGCGGCGCGGCGAGCGACGCAGCCGGCCCGCCGAGTCGCCGTCGATCACGTGCACCGGCACGACCGCGCCGTAGCGCGCAGCCGCCGCCAAGCCGGCGTGATCGGTCAGCCGAAGGTCACGACCGAAGGCGAAGACGGCTCGCATGGCTGCGGCGCCGTCGCTGTTGCGATCTATAGGCTCTGAACGTAGGCGGCGACGTCTTGCACGTCTTTGTCGTTGAGCGGCGACGGCCACAGCTTCGGCATCGGCGGCGTGGGATTGTGGATCCACGCGATCGTCTGCGCGTAGTTCTTGCGGCTCTTCTCGTTCTTGAGCGACGGGCCGACGCCGCCTTCGGTGCCGGTCGCGCCGTGACAGGCCGAGCAGTTCGCCGAGAAGATCGTCTTGCCGCGCGCCGGATCGCCTTGCGGTGCCGCACCGCTCATCGCCGTGCTCGCCGCGGTGGTCGACATTGCCGCGGGCGCCGAGGTCGCCGTCGTGCTCGTGGTGGTGGTCGACTGATCGCTGCCCTTCGAGCAACCCGCCACGATCAGCACCGCGATCGCTCCGGTTGCCAGGAACGCTACTGGCTTGTAAGGCATGCGGTTCCTTTCTCGGGGTGCCGGCATCGTCCCCACCTCGGCGCCTCATCACTCCCCGACGGGAGAACGTTCTCCTCTGTTCGTACACACGACGCGTGAGCCGGGTCTTCATCCGTTATGCGTTGCCGCGTGACGCCGAGCGGCTCATCGCCGACGGCGTCGTCGGAGGCGGCCCGCGTCCGACCGGCGAGCCGTGGCCGGTGCGCGTCCAGAAGTGGCTCGCCGAACAGCAGGCCGGTCGGCGGCTCATCCTCGTCGCCGAAGACGTCTCGGGCCTGCTGGGCACCGTGCAGCTCGTGTTCCGCTTTCCGGTCGGCTACTCGGACCCCGAAGCCGCCAACGGCACCGATATCGCGATGGTCGAAGCGCTCAAGACGCGCACCGACGCGCCGCCCGGGGTGGCGAACCAGTTGATCGCGGACGTTCAGAACATCGCGCGCAAGAGAGGCGTGAAGACGCTGACGTTCTTGGTGCAGATGGGGGACAATCGGGGGATTGCGCAAGCGAAGTCTTGGGGGTTTTCGGAGTTTCGCATCATGCCTGAACAAGGACGGATGCTGGCGTTCTTTCGCAAGTCGATCGAATGACACCGGCGTCGTAGTCGCCGGATGCGGTGATGCGTGGTTGCGGGGACGCTCGCTCCATCGCATCCTGCGGTTCCGTGAGCTCGGTTCTCCGCT
>Ga0302324_100003981_pt1 | contig 33016 bp, 28 predicted proteins | sample Palsa_T0_1_FD_201949 | JGI IMG/M metagenome (GOLD analysis project Ga0302324, IMG submission 201949) | Peat permafrost microbial communities from Stordalen Mire near Abisko, Sweden - Palsa_T0_1 | ecosystem: Environmental > Terrestrial > Soil > Palsa > Peat permafrost | place: Sweden: Abisko... | reverse complement strand
GTGGGAGGACTTCTACAATTTCGACCGCCCGCACGGAGGCTTGGGCGGCCAAACTCCCTACGAGCGACTGCGCCAAAAGACCGAAGCCCACGTGTAATCGGCCATCGTCAGTTGCACACCTAGCGCCATCACCCCCCGTCATGCATTCGACCCGCCACACGAGGGTGACCAGTTTCAGCGACACTCGGTCCGTGGCCACATGCCCGAGCTGCGCCAAGGAGCTCCCCGGCGACTTCCGGTTCTGTCCGTTCTGCGCGGCACCACTCGGCGCGACCGCGACGGCCTCAGGCCGCGAGGAACGCAAGGTCGTTTCGGTGCTCTTTTGCGACCTGGTGGGTTTCACGGCCGCCTCGGAGCACGCCGACCCGGAAGACGTTCGCGCTCGGCTCCGCCCATATCACGCCCGGCTCCAGCAAGTCATCGAAAGCCACGGCGGCACCGTCGAGAAGTTCGTCGGCGACGCGGTTATGGCAGTGTTCGGCGCGCCGGTCGCGCACGAGGACGACGCCGAGCGCGCAGTACGGGCGGGCTTGCGCATCCTGGAGGCTATCGAGGAACTGAACCGCGGCGACGAGAAGCTGCAGCTCCAGGTCAGGGTGGGGATCAACACCGGCGAGGCGGTGGTCGCCCTGGGCGCCCATCCCGAGCGCGGCGAAGGCTTTGTCACCGGCGACGTGGTCAACACCGCTTCACGCTTGCAGGGCATCGCCCCGATCAACGGGGTCGCGCTGTCAGAGCCAACCTTCCGCCAGACCGAGCGCGTGTTCACCTTCGTCCGCCTCGAGCCGGTGCAGGTCAAAGGCAAGGCCGAGCCGATCCAGGTCTGGCAGGCGCTTGCCGCCCGGTCTCGGTTCGGCGCCGACGTGATCCGGGCGAGCCCCACGCCGCTGGTGGGCCGGGAGTTCGAGCGGCCCCAGCTGATCGCCACCTTCGAGCGGGCCGCGACCCAGCGTTCCTGCCAGCTCGTGACCATCGTGGGCGAGCCGGGGGTGGGCAAGACCCGCCTCTGCACCGAGCTGTTTGCGTACATCGAGCGGCGGCCCGGGCTGGTGCGCTGGCGCCAGGGCCGCTGTCTCCCCTACGGCGAGGGGATCGCCTTCTGGGCGCTCGGGGAGATCGTCAAGGCCGAGTGCGGCATCCTCGAGTCGGACTCCCCCGAGGCGGCCTTAGCCAAGCTCGACCAGGCCATCGTCGAGCACGAACCCGACCGCGCGTGGCTCACGGCACGGCTCGCCCCACTGGTGGGAGCAGGCGGCGAGCCGGCGTCGCAGGAGGAGTCCTTCACCGCCTGGCGGCGCTTCCTCGAGGGGTTGGCGGCACAGAACCCGACCGTGCTCGTGGTCGACGACCTGCACTGGGCGGACGAGCCCATGCTCGCCTTCCTCGAGCACCTGGCCGACTGGTCCACGGGGGTGCCGCTGCTCCTGCTCTGCACCGCTCGACCCGAGCTTCACGAGCAGCATCCGACCTGGGCGGCGGGCGTGCGCAACGCACAGACGATCAACCTCGCACCGCTCTCTGACGAGGAGACGGCCACGCTCATCGCTCTGCTCCTCAAGCGGACCGTGCTGCCCGCTGCAACCCAGCAAGCTTTGCTCGACCGCGCCGGGGGCAACCCGCTCTATGCGGAGGAGTTCGTCCGCCTGCTCAGCGACCGCGACCTGCTGAGCGGCTCGCTCGAAGTGGTGCTCCTCCCCGACTCGGTGCAGGCCCTCATCGCCGCCCGCCTGGACACGCTCTCGGCGGAGCGGAAGAGCCTGCTCCAGGACGCCGCGGTGATCGGCAAGATGTTCTGGGCCGGGGCGCTCGCCAGCATGGGAGAGCTCGACCCCCGCGACGTGGAACTGGCCCTGCACGAGCTTGGTCGAAAGGAGCTGGTCCGTCCTGCTCGCATCAGCTCGATGGAGGGTGAGCAGGAATATGGCTTCTGGCACCTCTTGGTCCGCGACGTCTGCTACGCGCAGATCCCGCGCTCGAGCCGGGCCGCCCGGCATCAAGCCGCCGCCGCCTGGATCGAGCGCCAGGCCGGAGACCGGGTCGACGACCTCAGCGACGTGCTCGCATATCACTATGTCCAAGCGCTGGACCTGGCCCGCGCCGCAGGCGAGGAGCGAGATGTCCCAGTGCTGGAAGCGGCCGCCCGCCGCTTCCTCACCCTGGCCGGGGAGCGGGCTCTGCCCATCGACGTGGCCAGCGCCGCGGCCAGCTTCACCCGGGCGCTCGAGCTCACCCCTGCGGACGATCCCGAGCGGGCCGCTCGGCTGGAACGATGGGCCGAGGCGGCGCGGCAGCAGGGGCGCCTCACGGAGGCGAGGGCGGCGCTGGAGGAGGCGCTGACGTTACATCGCGACGCGGGTGCAACCGTGGCTGCGGCGCGGACGCTGACCGCACTGGCGAGCCTGCTCAGCAGAGCCGGCGATCCGCGCTCGCGGGAACTCCACGCCGAGGCGCTGACGCTGCTCGAAGCCGAGCCGCCGGGCCTGGAACTGGTCAATGCGTATACAGCACTTGCCAGTTCAAAGGAAGTTGATGCCGCCTACCCCGAAGCGATCGCCGCCGCCGAGCGGGCGCTCCAACTGGCGACCGACTTGGGCCTCCCGGAACCGGTATACGCCATGGGTGTCTGCGGAAGCGCCCGTGCCAGTCTCGGGCAAGCGGACGGATTGGCCGACATGCGCCGTGCGCTCGCGCTCGCCGTCGAGCAGGGACGGGGCCGCGCGGCCGCCTCCCTGCACAACAACCTCGCCGTAGTTACCTGGCAATATGAGGGTCCGCCCGCCGCGCTGGAGCTCTGTGGCGCAGGCATCGAGTTCTGCGAGCGGCGCGGCATCGCCTCGGTTGCGCTCGCGATCGCGGCCACGCGACTGACCTTCCTGGCTGCCTGCGGCCACACCGAGCGTGCGCTCGCCGACGTCACATCGGTGGCAGCGCAAGCCGAGGCGGCAGGCGATAGGGCTCTGATCGAGGCTCGCTCGGTGCAGCTGACACTCCTGGGCAGGCGTGGCGAGGGAGCTGAGGCCGCCGCCGCGGAGCAGCTGGTCGCGACCGCCCGCGAGACCGGCGAGCCACAGTCTGTGGCGATGGGCTTCGCGGCGGCGGCCCAGCTCATGCTCGCGGGCGGCCACACCGAACGGGCACGCGCGCTGCTCGAGGAGCTGGAGCGGACCAGCGGCACGCGCGCCGACTCGTACTACGCAGCAGCGCTGCCCGGGCTCGTCCGCTGCGCGCTCTCCCTCGGCGACCCGGCACCGGCCGCCCGGCTCGTCGCCGGCGTAGAGCCGCGTACCCCGCTACAACAGCACGCGCTGGCCACCTCCCGCGCCGCACTCGCGGAAGCCGCCGGCGATCATGCCGCCGCGGCGGCCGCCTATGCCGACGCGGCTGCGCAGTGGCGCCAGTTTGGCGACGTGCCGGAGTTCGCCTACGCACTGCTCGCCCAAGGACGCTGCCTTGTCGCCCTCGGCGCCACCGAAGCCAACGAGCCATTGCGCGAAGCACGAGAGCTGTTCATCACGATGGGCTACGCCCCGGCCCTCAGCGAGGCGGACGCCGTGTTGCGGCTGGCGGTGGCGCCAACCTCGCAGTGACAGCCGGCCGCCATCAGAGCTAGGACTCGCTGGCAAGCATGAGGTTCTTCTCATTGTCATCGACGCTGAGTACCAACTGGCCGTCGGTGAGAGAAGTCACGGTGTTGAAGGTGCCGTGGTGAGCGCGATCTCGGCATGCCCCGAATGGGCCGACGGCTCGGTCGCCGCGTGGGTCTTCGGCACATTAAAGGTGAAGGTGCTGCCTTGCCCGAGAGCGCTCTTGACGGTCAGCCCGCCACCCTGCAACTCGACAAAACGTCGCGACAGGGCGAGCCCCAGCCCCGTGCCCGGCTGCACCTTGGACTTGCCGGCCTGCTCGAACTCCTCGAAGATTCGCGCCTGATCGGCGGGTGCGATCCCCGCACCGTCGTCGCGCACGCTGATGACCACGTCCTCGCCGTCGTCGCGCGCGACGACGTCGACGTGCCCATCTCGATTGGTGAAGTTCAGCGCATTCGAAAGCAGATTGAAGAGAATCTGCTTGAGCAGCCGCTCGTCGGCTTCAATGATCCCGATGCTCGGGTCGACGTCGAGGCGGAGAATGATTCCTTGGCGCGTGGCCCGCTCGCGCATCAACGCCACCGAGTTTTGCAACACCTCCGGCAGCGAGAAACTGGCCACCTCCAAGTCCAGCCGTCCCGCCTCGATTTTCGAGAGGTCGAGGATGTCGTTGGTTAGCGTCAGGAGGTGCCGTCCCGACGTGTGGATGTCATTGACGTACTCCATCTGCTTCTCGTTCAGCTCGCCGAACATCTGGTCCTGGAGCACATCTGAGAAGCCGATCACCGCGTTGAGCGGGGTGCGCAGCTCATGGGACATATTTGCCAGGAACTCCGACTTGTGCTTGCTCGCAGCCTCCACCTCCCTTACGAGCCGGCCGAGCTCGTCGTTCATCCGATTGAGATCGGCTGCGAGCGCCCCCAACTCGTCGCGGTTATCGACGTGGACGTGCTCCGAGAAATCCCCGGATCCGATCGCAGCCAGGCGGGCCTGCATCTTCTTGACAGGACCGACAATCGTCCATGAGAGCACGATGCCGAGGACCAGTGCGAGGACGGCGCTTCCGGCGGCGACACCGATGAAGAGGTGTTGCGAGGCGAGGTCCGCATTGGAGTCTTGCGCGATCAGGGTTGCTTCAGAGCTTTGAGTCAAGGTGACGAGAGATGTCGCGTCCGGGAAGAGACCGGCGCCGTTGTAGGGCTCAAGCGGATCCAAGAGCGGCTGGTCGGGCTGATAATCGCCTTGCTCGTCGCCCCCGACGCTATTCACGCCTTCGATCAACGACGTCATCGCCGGAGCGAGGGCTTCGTATTCCGACCTTATCCTCGCGAGGACTGTGTTCTCGTCGTTGGGCGGGACGAACCCCAACGCGTTGACCTGTGTCAGCGGCGCAATCAAGGAGAGCGCTGCCAGGATCTGTCCGTCCGCAATGTAAAGGGCGGGCACGCCATCGACGTCGGGCTTCGCCGGGCAGCGGACCGACGGCTGCGAGAGGCAGATCACAGGAAGGTCGCGGTCGGTCATGAACCCCGCGAGTTTGTTCGTATCGACCTCGAGCTGTAGATACTTGGCCAGCCGTTCCGGCAGCTGTCCGAGCGCATCTGCGCGACTGTTCGACTGGCTCAGGACGTTGAGGCCCAGGGCACCCACCGTCACCAAGAGAACAACGACGAGAGCAAATGCGGCCAGGAGCTTGCGCTGAACACTCGCTGGGGCGCGCGCGGCAGCGCGAACAACTGGGTTGTCAGTGAAGGTCGGCACAGGCGAAAACGCTCATGAGCGCTCTCCTCGCATCATCCGTCGGCAGATCGGCGCACGTACGGAAGGTGCTATCGATTCCGCGTGTCCCGCCCTGGTCACACGCTTATCCTAAAGGGCTCATGACGCCGTGGTCAGTCTAATGGCCGACAGTTTTGCTGTCCATTGGGTGACAGCGCTGCCCTTGTCTGAGACGCAGAGTCGGGTTACTGATGTGCCGATGGGCATCCTTGGTGACGGAGGCTTCGAAGGCTGATGGGCGAGCGGCGCGACCATGGAGCCGCAGCGGAAGGACCCCGGTCCGAGGTGTCGGCTTTGGTGCGGCGCCGAGCCCTGGCAGGTGGCCGGGTGATGGCGGTCGCACTCTGCGCGGCGCTCGGCATCGCTGCGTGCGGAGGAAGCGCCAGCGTGCCCACTGCAACTCCCTCAGCCTCGACCGGCAACGCGCGTTTGACGATTAACGTGACCTTGACTGGAGCGATCGGCGTAACGGGCCAGTTGATCCAACCCGTGACCACGACGTGTGCGGCATTCGCGCAGGGCCGGGACCACATGTTCCTGATCCCGTCCGGTCCGACCAACACGACGCTGGCCGGCATGGTTTTCCAACTGACCGCGCCGATCGCCCAATACGCAGGCCCGGGGGACTACAGCTTGAGTACCGATGGTTTTGCAGGAAACCAGCTCGCCACCGAGGTTACGGTCGGCCCGGTGAGCGCGCCGGAGACGTTCAAAGTCGAGGCCGGCGGCTCCGCTCCCGAAGAAGCAGCGACAGTCAACGCCGACGGGTCCGGCTCATTCACGTTTCTGTACTGGTGGGACGAAGACATTGGGCTGTTCGCGAAACAACCATTCGAGAATGGCACGGTGACATGGACATGCGCGTCCCTCTCAAACTGACCACGCTCTCGGATCGCGCGGTCGGAAGTCTGGAGATGCCGCGTCAGCGTGGGGCTCGCGCTTTCGGCCGCGGCCGACTCCGGTCGTGCGCCTGGGTGGCGGCTGTCGCCTCCTGGACGGCTGCCGGTATCGCTGCGTGTGGGGGCGGAAGTCCCAGCGTGTCCAGCACAACCACGTCACGGACGGCGGGTACCGCGCGGCTGACGATCAAGGTCACATTGACCGGGGCGCTGGCTGAAACGGGCCAGCTGATCCAACCGTTAGCCACCACGTGCGCGGCATTCGCGCAGGGCTGGGAGCACACATTCCTGATCCCATCCGGGCCGGATCACGCGACGCTCGCGGGTAACGTATAACGATGGCTCAGCCAATCAGGAACCTGCCCCCCGGCCAACCTGACGATTGGCCGGGGGCGATTTGCTTGACAAGGAGAAGACAGATCCTTCTCCCTCGGGAGGCCGGTTGAACCGGTCAGCCTCCCCCTCGTCCTCAGCGGGCTGGGGAGGGCGCCGCCCGCAGCCAGGCCGTTAGGGCGAACCTCATCCTTGCGCCGCGACGAAGATCATCCCCTTTGGCTGGAGGTCGGCACCCAGCAGGCTCACGTGAGCGATGTGACCTGTCCATATGTCGAGCTGCCCCAAGGAGTTGGGCGGGAAGGGTGGAGTGTCGGCACAGGTCGCTGGAGCCGAGTTGGCGTCGCACGGGGTGACTGCCTCAAAGGCATCACCGACTGAGAAGTCACCATGAACGGCGTCCACCGAGTCGTGGGCAGCATCCGTTGCGTAGAGGGTGCCATCAGAGTCCGTCGCCCAGGCCGTGTCATCGACGGACTCCGTCAGATCGAGCACCCAGAGGCGGGGATGCGCGGCCGCGGGATCGGGGACGTAGATCTGCTCCTGGTCGCCCTGACTGTCGAGCATGAAGCTCCCGGCGAAGCGCGGGCTGGACGAAGGGACGACCTCGTTGGAGTCCGGGTCGGTGAGGCCCAACCGGACGCGCTGGCCTTCGGCCGAACTCCCGGTGTTGGCGACGGTGGCGGTTGCCTCGTCGCGGAAGACCGATCGAACGACCGCCACGTGGTCTCGAGCGTCCAGTGTCACCGCGTAGACGGCGGGATACGACGCATTGGGAGCGGGCGGCGCGCCGTCGCTCGTGCCTGGTGCGGACGCGCTGATCAGGATCTCGCCGTTGTCGATCGAGATGGCATCCGTGCCGCCGAAGTGAGGCAGTGGGCTCAGGTTATAGAAGAAGTGCTGCACGGCATCTCGACCGTGCGCGGTTGGGTCGATTGTGAAGATGCTGGAGTTGGCGTCCTCGTTGACCGTTGCGATGACGCCGGCGATCGACGGGTCGGCGGTGAGCCCGTCACAGTGCCCGCGGATATCCCATTGAGCGACCGCACCACCACTGGGGCTGATTTCGACGATGGTGCTGTCCACATTGCCGCTCGGGCTCGGGGTGCCTTGTGGACCAACGTCATTCTGAAAAGTCACGAAGAGATTGCCATCCAGCATGGTGATGTCATCGGGTTGGGTGAGCGGCTCGGAGGTGGGCTTTCCCGAGCCGGCCGGAGTAAAGGTGTGACGCAGACTGCTGCCGACGATCAGGACGTCCGCGCGATATGGCGACGCAACGCGTGGTGCGGTATGCGTGCCTGCGGCAGGGCTCGCGCCCAGCGCAATTGCCGCCGCCGCAACGGCCGGAGCGGAAAGAAGGCTGATCGCGGTCTTCAACAGCATTGGTCCGTCCTCTCACTGTTCGGTCTCGAAACGTCGGCATCGTGCATGCAGCCCGACGAGGCCGGTCACCATATCCTCGCAGCCAGCTTGGTGAGGATCGACGTCGAGAGTCGAGGACGAACCGATTGGGAAGTGGTTATGAAGTGGTCAAGGCGCGCTGGAGCTCCGCAAGTAGGCGCCGCGCTGTGCACCGCGTGGGTGTTGATGCACAGCCCGCTGGCGAGCAGGACGCCAATCGCAGCTCCGGACAGGAAACTGACCCTCTTCAGGGGCATCTCGCGACCTCGATACGCGCCCCTGACATCTGCTCGGATGGTGACAGCCGCTCGAGCGCTCGTTGCGGCTACCGCCTTCGCGTACTCAGGCGTTCCTTCGGGGTGTACGAGTGTGCAACCGCGCTGAACATCTCCGGCTGAACATGCGAGGCGCCCATCAGCGCCGGGCATCACAGGTAGGTTGGTGGGTCGAGCGACCGCGGAGAGCCCACCCAGCGCGGTGTGGGATCGATGGTTGGTTTTGTCCCGGCCGCTACAGTCAACGAGTGATCGGTTGGCAACGGCCGCGCTCGGGGCGCGGCGGCGGGGCGCATGTGAGGAGATGACCGTGGCACCTCCTGTTGAGGCCGTAACCGTCCCCGGGTCGGCCGCCGTCGAGACGCATGGGCTGACCAAACACTTTGGTCAACAGCGTGCGGTGGACGGACTCTCCTTCGCGATCCCCCGAGGCGTCATTGCCGGCCTGGTTGGACCCAATGGCGCCGGCAAGACCACCACGCTACGGATGCTCCTCGGGCTGGTGCGTCCGAGCGGGGGGAACGCGTCGGTGCTGGGTCACTCGATCCGCCATCCGCGCGTCTTCATGCACGACGTCGGCGCGCTCATCGAAGGACCGGCGTTCTATCCGACGCTGTCAGGACGCACGAACCTCTCGACACTCGCAACCCTCGGACGCCACCGGAACGCGGACATCGACGGCCTGCTGCGGACGGTCGGGCTCGCCGATCGCGGGCGCCACAACGTCGGCTCCTATTCACTTGGGATGAAGCAACGTCTCGGGATAGCGGCCGCACTGCTCTCCGACCCCCAACTACTGATCCTCGACGAGCCGGCCAACGGCCTCGATCCACCCGGCATCATCGAGATGCGCGAACTGATGCGACGGCTTCGCGCGAGTGGGAAGACGCTGCTCGTCAGCAGTCACCTCCTGGCCGAGGTCGATCAGATCGCCGATTGGCTGATCGTCCTGGTTGCAGGCAAGGCGGTTTATTCCGGTCCTGCGGCGAGTCTCCCCGGCCGTCAAACCTCGGAGCTCGTGGTGGCGGCGGAAGACCCCGCGAAGTTGGAGGTGGTTGCGAAGATTGCGCGGGATCGGGGCTATACCGTGGTGATCGACAACGCGCACGCCCGCATCGTGGCCGAGTCGTCCTTTGCCGGTGAGCTGAACCGGCTGGCGATGCAGGCGGGGGTGACCCTGGTGGAATTGCACCAGGTCCAGTCAACGCTCGAGGAGAGCTTCCTTCAGATCATCGGGAGCCGCGACTGATGTTCGCGGCGTTCATGTCGGAATGGCCGAAGATCCGCCGGCGCAGCATCCTGCTGGCGCTGCTCGCGATGGTGGGCTTCACAGCACTCGCTGTCGGCGTGACGTTCCTGCGAATCCACAAACGTTCCATCGAGCAACAGCTGCTCATCCGAACCGACGTCGGCCTCATCGGCACGCTTGAACCGGCGGCGATGCTCGTGTCGGTGATCGTGATCATCACGGTAGCTGCAGTCCTCGGGGCCGACTGGACCCAGGGCACCTGGCGCAACCTGCTGGTGCAGGAGCCCGGCAGGGTCCGACTGCTCGCCGGAAGGGTGCTTGCCCTGATGGTCTACATGGTCATCTCGGCGGTGCTCACGATCGGCATCGGCACGCTGGTGGCGATGATCATCGCGCCGCACGAGGGCATCAACACCGCGGCATGGTGGGACGCGACCGGCACCACCGACTATTTCGATTTTCTCGGCAACCTCGTGCTCGCTGTGATCGGATGGACGATCTTTGGGACGCTGGTCGCCGTCCTCGTCCGCAACCCGGCGGGCGCAGTGGGCGCGGCGATCGCGTGGATTCTCGTCATCGAAGGCCTCACCACGCAGGTGTGGTCGACGGTCGGAGAGTACCTGCCTGGCCGCATTCTCTCGGCCGTCCTCAACGGCGGCCAGCCATCGCTGTTCGGTGCCGGGTCCTCGACCACAGTCGCATACGGCACTGCACTCGTCATCGCGGGTGTGTACGCGGTCGCCATGTCAGTTGGCGCGGGCGCGAGCTTCTGGTACCGCGATATCACCGCGTGACCGGCGCACCCGCTCCGCACGGCGCCGCTCGGGCCAGAATGGGGCGTCGAGCACGGTGAACAGGACGAGCCCCACCGCTGTCGTGCCCAGGATGTACCACGGCCACGGACCGAGCAGGGTCTGGATGCTGCCCGGAGACGGGGAACGCAGGTAGTCGTAGTTGCCACCGGTGACCGCGTCGACGATGCCCACCGCGGCGAGCACCGCCACGCTGACGGCGATGACCCGCACCACCGCCCCGGGTTGTGGATGTGCCCGCCGGCCGACCACGAGGAAGGCGGCGGCGAGCACCAGGCCGATGTGATCGCCATAGAACTCCAGCCAGTCGTATGACGGAAAGACGATGGCGTGATCGGGAGTGATGATGCCCTGGACGGCGCCGGCGATGGCCCAGAACCATGTCACCTCGACGAGGATCGGCCTCGGCCAGATCAGCGCAGCCGCGGCAACGAAGGCGCCGATATCACAGAGGTAGAGCGGCAGGCTGTAGCCGGCGCCCCAACTGCCATTCCCCACCTGATAGACCTGATATTCGATCTCGTTGGCGACGAGGAACAGCGCGAGGACCCAGGAGACCACCGTCACCCAGCGACCCGGACGCATCCGGGCGAGCGGCACAAGCAGGGCGATCGACACCACGGTGACGGCCATGGCGATAACGTGACTGGGGCTCGTGAACTGGTGCACGGCTGGACCGCTTGGCGATGCTCCCGCGTGGTTGCTCGGTCTGTTTCCTCCCAGTACGGATCACTCTACTCGGGCCGGCTGGCTCCGTCCGTCCGGGAGCGCGCAACTCCTCGCTGGCGCCCCGGCTGGGATCAGTTTGAAGCGAGGGAGCCCAGTCGACCGAGCGCCGCGGTCGCGAGCTCGTGCTGCCACTCGACGACCTTGAGCACAATACCGAAGTTACGATCGACCACCTTGTCGATCGCGGGAATCAGCGCCTCGGCGTTGGGGAGCATGAAGACGCTGAGCGGAACCAGAACCGACGTGATGCTCTTGACAACCTCGGTGGTCGCAAGAGCGATCTCTGTCGATCGGTCGATGCCCTCTGCGATAGCGGCGGTGGTGGTGCGGTAGTCGACGTGTTCGGTCATGGCGGTTGTCCTCGTGGGCGTTGGATCCGATACGAGTCGGGTTGCCCCGACCCGTATCGATGGGTTATGCAGCTTGCTTGGCAGTCCGGGTCTTGGCCGGTGATCCACCAGCGACGTTGATGAGCCGAAGGGTCATGTCGCGCTGGGTGTCGAGCACCTGGGTCGCGAAGTCGAAGGACTTCTGCACCATCTCGGCGGGAGTCACCTGGCCACTCTCGAGAGTTGCGGGCATTTCGCGCACTGCCTCGAAGAGCTTTGCCTGTACCTCGCCCACCGTCTGGATCGCGGTCAGGAACTGCTTCTGCAGGTCGGTCACGTAGGTCTGGTAGTCGGTCATGGGTGGTCTCCTGTGCATCGAGGCTGTTGTCTGCCGCTAAGTATACCAAGCAGTCGCTGCTTATGTCAACCTTGCATCAGCTTGGCTCCCCAAGCGCTAGGATTGGCTCATGCCGAAGTCCACGCCGCCCTTCAAGTCAGTCGGAGACTTCATCCGCACGCAGCGGGAGTTGATGTCACTGTCAATGCGCCAGCTCGCGGGGCTGGCCAAGGTGTCGAATCCGTATCTCAGCCAGATCGAACGCGGTGTGTACACGCCGTCAGCCCAGGTGCTCAAGGGCATCGCGGACGCGCTCGACATGTCCGCAGAGACCCTGTATCGGGAGGCCGGCCTTCTCGATGACTCGCTGGAACGCCCCATCTTGACGGTCGAGGACGCCATCCGAGTGGACGGTCGGCTCACCCAGGAAGCCAAGCAGGCGTTGATCCAGGTCTACCGAGGCTTGATCGCCACCCAGCAGCCGTCAGCGGATCGCGCGACCCCGCCGCGCCCGCCGCGCAAGACGGCCGCCAAAGCCGCGCCGACCAGAGCGAAGCCGAAGTCCCGATGAGGACCGTCGGTCAGGAACTCTTCGCCGCTGCGCCGCTTCGAGCACGCTGGGGCCGGCGCGCCAAGGATCTCGCTTTGAAGCGTCGAGCCTCCTCGCCCTTTGCGTAGCTTCCGGGCGCCGGATCGCCGAGCGGGACGCGCGGAGGCTTGACGAGTTCCCCAGACCGTTCCGCGGCCCACGCCACCCAGTCGTCCCACCAGCTCCCGCTCACACGTTCTGCTCCCTCGCGCCACGCGTCGGCGTCGACACCGCGATCCGCACTCGGGCGAGTCCAGAAGGCCGCCTTCGGGTTGCCGGGCGGATTGACGATGCCGGCAACGTGTCCGCTCGACGTCAGCGTGTAGCGGACCTCACCGCCGACGTGTTGGGTGGTCAGATACGATCCCTTCCAGGGGGCGATGTGGTCGTTCTCCGCGCCGAGCACGTACATCGGCTGCTTGATTTTCCTGAGATCGACTGGGGTGCCGGCGATCCGAAACGCACCTGGGCGAATCAGCAAGTTGTCGACGTAGCAGGCTCGCAGGTATTGCGTATGCATGGCCGCGGGCATGTTCGTGCTGTCCCCATTCCAGGCAAGGAGGTCGAATGCGGGTGGGGTCTTGCCCATGTACCAGTTGTTGATGACGTAATTCCAGACCAGGTCGTTGCCGCGCAGCCAGTCGAACGTCTGCGCCATCGCGGACGCTTCGAGATAGCCACGCTGTTTCATGTTCCGTTCGAGGCGCGTCACGCTCGTGCGGTCGGCGAAGACGCCGAGATTGCCGGGGATGCTGAAGTCGACGAGCGTATTCGTGACGGTCATCCAGCCCACTCGTGCGCCCTCGCCCTTGGCTGCAAGGTGGGCCAGGCCGATCGTCGACATCGTTCCACCGAGACACAGACCGACGATGTTCACGACCGGTGAGCCGGTGAGCTCACTCGCCTGGTCGAGCGCCGCCAGCAGCCCGAGCTGCAGGTAGTCGTCCCAGGTGACTTCCCGCATCGACGCGTCAGGGTTGCGGTAGCTGATGCAGAACACGGTGAAGCCGTGCTGCACCGCGTACTCGATGAAGGATCGGCCGGGCGCCAGATCCATGATGTAGTACTTGTTGATCCATGGTGGGCTGCACACGATCGGTCGCGCATGGACCAGATCGGTCTGCGGCTCGTACATGAGCAGCTCCATCAGCGAGTTGCGCATCACCACGCGCCCAGGTGTCGCCGCGAGGTTCTCGCCGAGACGGAATGATGTTGCGTCGACCTGACGTGGCCGTCCGCCATTGTGGAGCAGGTCGTCGACGAAATTGCTCGCGCCGGCGATGAGGCTCTGACCACCCGTCTCGAACGTCTCCTTCAAGACCGCGGGATTCATCCACGGCACATTGGTCGGAGCGAGCGCATCGAGCATGAGATTGAGTGCGAACCGCGCCTTCTCGCGCTGGACGGCGGGAGCGGGTGATGCATCGACCAGCTGCCGCGCCCACTGCACGGTGCTCAGATAGCTTTCAGCCAGCGTTCGGAACGCTGGGTTCGCCTGCCATGTCCGGTCCGCAAAGCGGTTGTCGCCAGACGCAACCGGCTCAGCCTTTCCCCGGCCGAATGCGCGCCGTGCAGCTCGGGCCGCGACCGCCGCCTGCGCGGCCGAGAGATCCAGACCGGCCTTCGCGACGTGCAGCGGGTGACGTATCGCGTCATCGAGGAACACGCTGCGCCAGGCTCCGCCAAAATCGCTCTGGTCCACCTTGGCGAGCAGCGCCTCATAGGCGGTGTCCTCGCCGGCATCGTTGCTCACAAGCCGATCACATGAACAGGCCGCCGTTCACGGCGTACAGCGCCCCGGTGATGTATGACGATTCCTCCTCGAGGAGGAACCGGACCACGCGAGCGACCTCGTCTGGCCGGCCAAGTCGCCGCATGGGGACCTTCTCGATGATGCCGTCGAGGATCGGCTGAGGAATCTTGGCCACCATCTCGGTGGCGATGAATCCCGGAGCCACGCAATTGACGGTGATCCCCTTGCGAGCCGTTTCCAGCGCGAGGCTTTGGGTGAGTCCGTAGAGCGCTGCCTTCGAGGCCGCGTAATTGGCTTGCCCGATGTTCCCGGTCTGGCCGATGACCGAACTCAGGTTGACAATCCGCCCACTGCCTCGTTCGAGCATGTGGTCCAGAACGGCCTTCATCATGTAGAAGGAGCCCGAGATGTTGATCCGCATCACCGCATGCCAGTCCTCAAGGGACATCTTTCGAACGGTCTTGTCGACCGTTATCCCTGCGTTGTTGACCAGGAAGTCGACCTGACCGTAGCCGGTCAACACCTCACTGACCACGCGGGTGCAGTCCTCGGGGACCCCCACGTTGCCCTGATGCACGGAGATCGAGGCGCCTTGAGCGGAGAGCTCGTCACGCAGGGCCGCCGCGGACTCGGCGTCGCGGTTGAACCCGGCGGCCACATGCGCGCCGTGACGGGTGAGCTCCTTGGTGATCGCAGCTCCGATCCCGCGGGTGCCACCGGTGACGATGGCCACCTTTCCGGAGAAGAGTCGCGATGTCACCGATTCGCCGGCGGCCGGCTCCACGACAGCCATAGTGCGCTCATCGTAGCCCCGGGCTCGGGCGTTCGGCATCAGGCTCGTATGACTCGGTCGCCGGCTGGGGCACGATGGAGTGCTCGGCCCGAAATCGCTTCGATGCTGATCCGCACCCAGTGCTCGTGCGGCGAGCGCAACCAGGAACGCACGTGGCCACGACGGAGGACCGCGAGCTCGTCCGGATGGGTGACCTCTCGAGCGACACCCCGGACGAGCACGCTCCAGCCTTCATGATCGCCTGGGCTGCTCTCGTCGGCCTCAAACGCCAGACGTCCGCGGAGGCTCAGCCAGCTGAGCGTGCTCCCCTTCGCCGTACAGAAAACGATGTCACCGTCGAAGAGCGCGAAGTTGACTGGAATAATGGTCGCCATACCGTCTGCTACGTAGCCGATGCGGCCGACGACCGAGCCGCGCAAGAGCTCCAGGCATTCCTCGCGCGTGAGGGTCTCGAGGTGGGGCTCGTGAAGCTCGCTGATCTGCGTTGTCTCCAGACTCATATCTCTCCTTCGAGCGGCCGCGCTTGGTCAAGCATGACGAACGTGTGATCGCGATCCATGCGCCCAGCATCGTCCCGGCGCACGCGCGCGACCAGTGCCGAAGGTCGTCATACGCCATGGTCATTCGGCTGTGGCAGCGCGGCCGAACACCGCGCGACGACGCCTCTGGGGTGCCCGGTTGGCACAGCGGCGAGTGACTCGGCGTGGTTACGTTTGACGCGAAGGGCGCGTTGGCGCGGGCAAAGCGTCATCATGCGTGCTGGATCGCTGATCGGCGAACCGGTACCTCGGAAGGATTGAAAATGCACGTCGACCGAAGACTCGCGCTCATCATGGCGGTCACCGCGGGGATGTTCGTGGTGGCAGGCTGCGGTTCAATCGCAGCCGTATCTACGCCAACGCCGGCGACCGGGAGCGGCGAAACGCTCGCGCAGATTTGCGCCGCAAATCCTAGTAATGCGCTCTGCGCCGCGACCGCCACCGACGCCCCGACCGACGCGCCGACGCCGACACCGGGCAGCTTGGAGGGTCCGATTGGCACGGTCTACACGGACACGGATGCATCGGGCGACGTGATGAACGTGACCCTCACGGGCGTGACCGACCCTGCGACGGGAGCCGATATTTACACGACCCCGGACAACGGCAACCGGTTCGTCGCCGCCAAGTTCAGTTTGACCGGGACCTCAGGTACGTCTTCTGACGATGCCAACAGCGACGCGGTTGTGATCGGCTCCGACGGGCAGACCTACAGCCCAGACTACAGCGATGTGCGCGGCTGCACGAACTTCAATGAAGGCGAGTACAGCGTCGGTCCTGGGCATACCAGCGTCGGCTGCGTCGTCTTCCAGATCCCCAACGGCGTCAAGGTCGCGCAGGTCCAGTGGGGTGGCGTATACGGCGGAACCCCGGCCACCTGGGACGTCTAGGCGTTACCAAACCTTGTTCCGACGATTGAGGGGGTAGTCGCTCCAGGAGGTCTGGAACGTCGCCGGGCCGTGCACTGTCGCCGGCAACGTGTGGGCGAACACGAGCACTCGCGTCCCCGGACCCTGATCGAGCGCAGGAGACTCACGAGCCAATCACCGCTCGAGTGCGGCCTGCCGGTTCATTCAGTCGTCCATTCGCGTTTTCGCAGCGGTTCGCCGAAGATTGCCGCAAGGAGCTTGGTGCGTGGGTCGTACGCGGCATCGACAAGATCGTCCGTCCAGCTCCAGATCTGCGGGAACGTCGCCCGCGCGAGTCGCAGGAGGACGCGAGCCCGGCGCGGATCCCACGGGGCGAGCTGGAACACCGGATTGCCGTCGTCGCGGCGCTCGCGATCGAAGGCGATCGTGGTGTGTGCGAACTCGATGTGCTGGCGATCCCCGCGAACGTAGGGCATCAGAAAGTTCAGGCCGCCGAGCAGCGCCGACCGAACGCCCTCGTCGACGAGGTCGGGCCCGAACAACGTTATTTCGATCAGTGGATGCAGCGCCGTCACGTGGTACTCGAGCGCGTCGCGCTGGACGAAGTCGAAGGTTCGCCCGTCACGCACGCCATCGGGTCCGGGAACGAAATTACGATCCACGAACTCGCGCAGGAGCGCAGGCGTGGACGCGCGCGCGTCGCCGTCGCCGCTCACCGTTGCGGCGATCGCCCTGATCACGAGCCGGCGAGCCATCCAGTTGTTGGTGCGAGCCGTGTTCTGTGAAGCGAGGCGACTGTAGAAGCGATCCCCACTGATCAGGAACGTCGCGACCCACCGCATGAGCAGCGCTTCGTCGTCGGGTTGCAGCGAGCCCGCGACGAGATCGATCGCATCGAGGAGTGGCAGGAAAAACCACTCATCGATGGGATTGCCCGTCGCCGTGTAGACGCGGGCCCAGGCGAGGAGTGCCGATGCCGCGGTTGCCAGGCTGTTGGAGGCCAGCGGCTCGGCGGCGGTGCACGACGCCACCGCGAGGGCGAAGATCTTCGGGAACGGGAGCTTGGCCTCGTCCGAGCGCACATGTCCCGGATGGCCGTTGAGAGTGCCAGCGAGTTCGAAGCGTTCGATCGGCTCGACGACCAGATCCAGCGACTCCGCAGCGACCTGCCAGATCCGTCCGAGGTCGGTCGGCACCGACGCATCGCCATGCGACCGGTTCCGCCACTCCGAGAGATAGCCCCAGTTGAGCCTTGGGCTCACGGTTCGAGCGTGTGATGCCGGATGCCGCGATCCGCACCAACGACAACAGCGGCGACTTCGGTCGATGACGCGAACGCTGCGCCGTCACAACCCATATCGGCGTTCAGAGTACCTGCTCACCGCCGGGGGCCATGCGCTCCAGGGTGTGATCGTCGCCCTCACCGACTGGGGTGACCGCTGGGCAGCGCCTTATGCGGCCTGATCGGAACGCCAGGGGCTTCGACCGGTGTGCGTCGGCCGATGACAATGCGCGCTTCGCAGCGTTTGCATTACGTGTGACAGCGCGCGCAGGGTGAGTCGTGGGCCAGCTGAAATATTCGGCGCCCGACACAGGAGGACAGTCATGCACGCATATGACTTCACCATCGTCGCCCCGCACACCAAGGGCAGTCTTGCGACTCTCGCGGAGGAACTGGGCCGCGAGAAAATCAACATCGAGGGGCTATACGCCGTCGAGAACAACGGGGGTACCATCCTCCACCTGCTGACCACGGACAAGGCTGGAACCACGCGCGCGATCAACAAAGTCGGATACAAGGTGACTCGCGACATGGAAGTGATCGTCGAGCGCATTGACAATCAGCCCGGCGCGCTTGGCAAGATCACGCGTCGCCTCGCTGACGCGGGCATCAACCTCACCACCGTCTACGTCGCCACCGACACGCGCTTGGTGCTCGGTTGCGAGAACATGACAGCGCTGGAGAGCGCCTGGAAGGACGTCGCGGCGGTCGCGTCCCGCTAACTCCCTTTTACTGAACCGGTCGGCCTTCGGGCCGGCCGGTCCCTTTGCGTCCAGCGGTCAGGTATCAGACCCGACCGACGCCGCCGAGTGACTCGCTCGGTGCGGCGAAGTAGCAGAGTCCACAGGTCACACACTTCGCGCTCGGGTGGACTCTGGTGGACCGCTTCGCCTGACGGAATCGCGGAAATGTGAGCGGTATGAACCGCCCCCCGCCGCACCTGGCGCACTGCAGGGACGGTATACGAGGCAGGTCTCTGGTCATCACGTTCCGCCCTTGTGCTCATCGCTTCCCCGATCGAAGCCTGCATCAAGCATCGTGCGCCCGTCTGTCCGATGGCGGACTGTCCGTGCATGTTGGTTCCGATGGCATGACTCGTGGGCTTGTCGCAGGAAGGCGTGAGAGCGCCGCACACGGTGCCCGGGTGGATGGGAAGCTGCGGGGTCAACAGGCGAGTTAGGCGCGCATCCGCTGGTCGCTGCTCCCCATCACCGGACGGGTCGGCGGGTGGCCTGCCCGACATCGAGTGGAAGGTGCCGGATCAGTGGACCCGTGGCCAACAGTGACAAGTCCGCCGGGCGACTGTCGGTCCGCAAACGTACCGACCGAGGCGTGGTGGTTTGGCCGGAGCGGGCGCCGCTCACCCCTGGCCGCGGAGCCACGGTGCCTCCTCCCGCCCGAGGAGCCAGCTCGTTGCCGCGGCAGCTGCTGTCAAGACCAGCGCGATGACGAGCGGTATCGCAACCAGGCGGTGGAGGACGAGCGCAGCACCGATGACTGCACCGACCAGCATCACCGCGACCGCGATCAGGCGGCGCCCTGCCCTGGATCCCAGACCCCCCGCGAGCGCGCTGTCGGCGGCGACGCCCGTGATGGTCAGGGTGAGCACGGTGGTGGTCAGGTCCGGGACTGCGAGCCTGCGAGCGGACGCGTTCTGGATGCCCATCGCCACGGCGAGCACCACGATCAGCGAGTAGCGGAAGCCGCTTGGGATCGGCACCGCGGTCAGCGCAGCGAGGATCACGCCGGTGAGGAGGAAGATCGCCTGGATCGAGGCGGCGGTGCTGAAGAGATGCCCTCGGTGATGCGCGAGCCGCGATCCGACCTTGCCGCCGGACAGGGCTCCCACTGCAAAAGCAACGACGGCCAGAAGCGACGCGGCGATCGAGAAGCCGGGCGCGCCCACCAGCGCGAATCCGAGGATGACGACGTTGCCGGTCATATTGGCGACGAACACGTGACCGAGGAGCAGATAGCTGAACGCGTCGACGAGGCCGGTGACCATGGTCATCGCCAGCAGCAGGGGCGGCAACGGGCCGTGCCGCGTGCCGGGCCCGGGCACCAGGACCTCTCGGATCTCGGTGAGAAAGGTGCTCATCGGGTGACAGGAGGGACCTTCACAGCCGGCCAATGGTGCCACTCGGCGTCGCGGCGAAGTGCTGCAGCGCCAGGCAGCTGCAGTGTCTAATCGCTCCGAGTGACCACGCCTGATCAGTCGATGCGAAAGAAGAGTCCGTCGTTGCAGACGCCGGCACGGGAGACAACGCTGAAAACCTCGCCGTCGGGCCCCGAAGACGCGGCCTCGCTGGGCGTGTCGCTGACCAATCTCGACGAACCGCTGTTTGACGGGGCGGGAGCAACCAAGCGAGACCTCATCAACCATCTCGACGGCGTGGCCGACCGGATCATCCCGGAGCTGGCGGATCGTGCGCTCTCGGTGATCCGTGTGCACCGCGGTCAGGAAGCCTTCATGCAGAAGAACCTGCCCTCGTATACGCCTTCCTGGGTACAGCGGGTGACGATGTGGGCGGAGTCGTCGAAGCGAGATGTGACCTACGCGCTCTGCAACGACCGCCGGACGCTGCTCTGGTTCGGGAACCAGCGCGCTGTCGAGTATCACCCGTCGCTCGTGCGCGTCAGCAGCCCGGAACACATGACGCATCTCGTGCTCGACATCGATCCCCCGAACGGCGATGCCTTTCGCGAAGCCGTGCGCGCCGCACGCGTTGTCCGGCAAGTCCTCTCCGATGCAGGCCTCGATGCGGTGATCAAAACGAGCGGAGCGAAGGGCCTGCACCTGTTCGTGCCCATCGACAGCAGCGTGTCCATAGAAGAAGCTGCGTGGGCCACCCGGGCGATCGCTGCACGGGCCGAGCGGTTGGATCCCAGCACCGTCACCACCGCCTTCATCAAGGAAGACCGCGCCGGCAAAGTGTTCGTCGACTCGACGCGCGTCGGCGGCGCGACGGTCGCCGCTGCGTACAGCCCGCGTGTGCGGCGAGGTGCTCCCGTCTCGTTCCCGCTCGACTGGGGCGAGTTGGATGACGTTTCGCCTGCTGACTTCACCGTACTCACCGCCGTGCGTCTGCTTGGCGATGGCGACCGATGGGCGAGGCGGATGGCGGCGCCACGGCAGCTGAGCGCGCAGCTCCTCGAGGAGGGCAGAGCTCTCCCGATCGCTCGCGTCCAGGCCATGCATGAGGGCAAGCGACGGGCGCGGGGAAGTCGGTAGTCGGTGGGCCTGCCAGGGCGTCCATCATCTCGAGAAACGCACGCTTCCGCTCCTGGACCCGCTATGCGAGCGGATGCGACATGAAGAATTGCCACATGGTGTTGTTCGCATTGATGGCATTGGACTGTGGGCCGAGAATCGCGATGAAGGCACGAGAGAGAACGCCATTACCGGCACCGGGCGTGTTGCCGGGCACGGGTTGGGAAAACGCAGTCCGCTCACCGGCGCGATCGCCGCCACGACCGTCGAGAGATCACACCCGAGCTGGCTCGCCATACGTGCTCCGCCGGAGAAGCCGGTCACGTAGATGCGCGTCGTGTCGACGCAGAGACCAGCCTCGAGTGTACGCATCGTCTGCTTGAGAAAGTCGACGTCGTTTGGGGCGTTCGCAGGTGCACTGCTTCCACCAAGCAGTGGTTGACCGGGGACGTTCCAGTCAAAGCCGGTCCCTTCCGCGATCGCGGCTTGCGGGTACGCGACGATGAAGCCGTCGGCGTCGGCCGTACCGTTCATCCCACTGAAGGCCGCCTGCGCTGCCGCCGTCGACGCCGAACCATGCAGATTGAGGATGAGCGGCGTTTTCTGACGGTCGTCATATCCGGAAGGCAGGTGCAACAGGACGGTGCGTTGCCTCCCTCCGGAATCGACAGTCATCGCCGCTGGTCGCCGCTCCTCCGGTGCCGAACTTATTCCGAGTCCGGCGTCCCCAGATCGTCGACCGTGACACCGTAGAGGCGCGCCAGCCGCCGCAGGTTCCGCGGCTGGGGCACCGGGCCGTCCGGGTGCTCCCACTTCGATACCTGCGAGGCAGTGACGCCGACGATCCGCGCCACTGCTTCCTGAGTCAGCCCCCGGGCCAGGCGCAGGGTGCGAAGACGCTTTTTCACGTGGTCATTCCACCACCTGCCATCCGACGCTCAGGTACGGGCTCTGTCACGAACCAGTAACTCTTATTCCCCTTGGGCATTGCACTTCGAAAGCCCATGGGGTTATGGTGTGTTCCTCTCGGTCTCATCGGTGGCGAGTGCACCCGTCACGGTGAGCCAGGGAGCGCGCGAGCACCCTTTGGGGAACCGGCCCCCGGCCGCGGACCCCCGGTTGTCTGGCGCCGAGCGACGTCGGCGTCCTTGGCGTCAAGCCGATTACCTCGAAACCCATTTCCCTTCCGATGGGAGCCCCCGGCGGCGCGTCGGGGGCTCTCTCGCAATCTGCGCGATATTGTCGCGGATGACCGGGCGGCCGCCGCGTGCTCCTCGGGCGATCGATGCTGGCGAGGATGCTGTCGGCTTACCTCTTCCTTAGCTCGATGGGCTGATCGCAACGAGGAACTCGCTGTCCGCGGCAATGCTGCCGGCGAGTTGCGCACTGAAGCTCTGCGACGCCAGCGCAGCTGCGTCCTGCACGCTGCATGCGAGTGACATCGGATTCAGCCCAGCAATGGAGATCGTTTGCTCGTTGACTTCGCCGGCGCCGGCGGGGGAGAACGATTGGCGGGTGATCGCTCCATTACCGTAAAACCCGGATACGGCAAACACCAAGTCGTTGAGCGATCTGAGGGGGGAGGAGGTGCCGACGGATACGTTCGTCCCACCGGAGATGTTCGCCGTCCCACCCGTTGCAGCGGCCACGGCGTCGACGGGAACCGAAGCACTTTGACCACTGATTTCCACCACTTCCAGAACGCCGGAGCCGGTGCCGAAAGGTTCGTTGACCGTGACATTGTCACTGGCCGCTGCGCCTGGAAGTCCGATGTACACATCGCCGATCTCAGTGTCGCCATGCGAAGTCACGCTTGACTGACTCGCGAGTTGATCGAAGCTGGTCCCTGACGAGTCGGTAATCGAAAAGGCCCCATCCTTGGTGCCGGCGCCACCGCCAAACGTGGCGAAAACAAGGAACGCGTCGCCGGCATTCCTGCGCGTGAGCGTCACCGTGACGGTGGGGGCGATTCGGGCTGCCGAAACGATTTGCACGATCTGGGGAGGCCCTGATGGCGACGGCGTTGGCGTCGGCGCTGGCGTTGGCGTTGGTGTTGGAGTTGGTGTTGGAGTTGGAGTTGGTGTTGGAGTTGGAGTTGGTGTCGGTGTTGGTGTTGGAGTTGGAGTCGGTGTTGGAGTTGGCGTTGGAGTTGGCGTTGCTGTGGCTGTCGGCGTCGGCGTCGGTGTTCCGCCAGTCGACGGAGGCACCGGCAATGCTGCGCCCAGTTGGGAGACTTGTGCCGTTGTCAAGCAATTGCTGTACGCGTTGGGACACGCGTACGTATTCGGCAACTCGAGGGAGCTCGCGCCCCATTGCCCCGCGGTCTGGATAACGCCGGCGAGGGCACCGACCAACGAGATGGCGGCAGTCTGGTACGTGATGGGCGGACCCGCGCTGGTGATGGCGGCGTACATCGTCTGATAGCCGCCGGTCCCGGTCTGATAGCTCTGACGCAGGCTGTTGTTTTCCAGCGAGAGCCCTGAGAGACGTGCGTCGGTCATCGCCTCGTTGGTAAACGCCATGTCGGTGGTGGTTGTCCCGTTCGAGTTGATGACCTGATACGGATTGAACGTGTAGTCGACGGTGGTGTGCGGCCAGTAGCTCCCTATCGCGCCGCCCGCGCATCCATAGGTGACTGGTCCGATATCGCAGAGTTGGTTCTGCTCGTCGACGCTCGCGGTATATCCGGCAGCCAGCAGGGCGGTAACGTCCTGCGTGCTCGATATGTCACGAATCATCGGCTCAGCCGAGAACGTCATGTTCGGTGTCATGGTCACTTCAGCGATCTCCGGCGCCGTGTCGTACTTCGCCCCCAGCTCGGCGACGAAGGAGTACCACGCCGACTGGAACGCGGCCGTCCAGAAACGCGGGATACACTCCTGCTGAGTCGTCATTTGCGGATTGGTCAGCTCAACGCAACTGCCGCCCAGGTTCAACGCCCAGGAGGGCGACTGCGCTCCAGCGGTGACTCGCAGCTTGAGAACCTCCTGGACCAACCCGGGGTTCTGGCCGGCATAGATACCGCTGTTGGTGTTCCACGCGTCAACATCGGCGATGGCGGCATCGATCGGGTTGTTGCTCGTGATCGGCCCATCTGGTGTGGACTGCAATTGGTTCCACCCAACCGACCCAGACGCGTCACTCGAGATGACATATCCAGCCAGGCTCGGCCGATAACCTGCCGGGATGCTGTTACCGTCGCGATTCAAGAGCCCGTGGATGGCCGGCTTCATGCCTTGAGCCGCGGAAACGATGAGCGTGAAACCGGCGAGGAGCAGCGCTGCCAAAGAGAGGCAGATCGCGACTTTCTTCATGGCCGGGTCCCCCTCCATCTAAGGCAAATCGACCGCCAGTGTAACGAGTGCTCAACTTCCGCGTGTCCAGCCGTCGGACTTCGCGCAGCGTATGGCGCGTTGGGGACGATTCGGCGCGGTGACGAGGACCTGCGCAGCGGGACTCAGCGCAATGGCGTTGCCAGCCGGGCTGGCTCGTTCGCCTTGGGCATTGCAATTCGAGAGTCCATGGGGTTATGGTGAAGTCTCCCTCCACTCATCGGCGTTGCCCGGCGCGGGCTACGGTGAGGAGAGGTCGAAATCGCCCCCCTCTTTTGGAGCTCGCGACCGACGCCGCGGGCTCCTCTTCATAAGCTCCCATGTGAGCCCGCGGAGACGGCCGAGGTCGTGGGTTCCTCCCTGCCATCGATGGTGTGCGTCACCAGCCGGCGTGGCACCAGTATGAGCGCGAGGAGTGTGATCAAACCCAGCCCCAGCAGCAGCGGATAGTAGGGATATGGCGCAAAGCGGAAGACGATCGAATGCCTTCCGGGCGTCACGCTGACGCCGACGAAGGACGGCGCAACCATGATCGGCTGGGCGCTGACACCATCGACGGTGACCTGCCAGCCCGGGTCGTCGGTGGTCTTGAGCAGCACGACCGCCGAGCGATTCGCGATCACTTCGCCGCTGAACACGCCGTCGTCGAGCGCAGCGGATTGTGCGATCACCGTCCCTGCCGGTTCTGACGGTGTCCCTGCGTCGGCGGCGAGCGTTGGGGCCGCGGCGTGCGCGCCGTTGAAGGCAACCGTTGGAAATCGCAGCTCGCGCAGCGCGTCGGACTCCATGAAGCCGGCCGTCTGCGGGCCGATGTCGTCGCGGTTCGCGACGATCGGTGAGCCGACGGTGTCGACGACTTCGAGGTAACCGCTGGTTGCGACTTCCCACAGTGTGTGGCGGCCGCTCCGCGCGAGGAGATATGCCGGGACTGGTGGAGGATGATCCGCCGGCAGGATCAGATACCTGATGTTGAACAGGTCGTAGTCCGCGAGATTGCGCTCGTCGAAATGGGCCTCCACGTCCGACGACAGCGATTCCGTATTGAGCCATGAGCCGACGGCATCGACGTCGGCATTTTCGAGTTCGAGGTAGACAGGGGTATCTCCGATCGTGTAGTCGCGGCCCCAGTTGGCCTTGGTACCGGCGTACGCGCGCCCGTCTCCGGCGGCCTTCACCTTGTCGATCAACACGTCGAGATCGGCGCCGTCGGTCCGATCCGCCTGCTGCTGCATAAACATCAGCTGTGCGCCGTTCGCGTTGTAGGCGGCAACCTGACTCCACGCAGGAAAAAGAAGCGCCACGCCGGCTACCGCGATGACGCTCGCAGCCGCCGCCACGCGGATGCGAGGAACCACTCGAGCGAAACCCGTGAGCAGCGGGCGGATCAGCCACATTGCCCCGATACCGGCGAGCACGAGCCCTGCCAGCTGCACGCCGATGATGTAGCGGTGCAAGGGCAAATCGCTGCTCCCGGGAAGGATCGTCAGCGCTGCACCGAGGGTGGGACGACCGAAGTACAGCAGGAGGCTGAGTGCCCAGGCCGCGATGACCGCGCGCGCCCGGACGTCGCGCCGCGCCCGTGAAAAGCAGACCACAAGGCCGACTGCCACGAGCAGGGTCACGATTGGGAAGCGACCGCTGTCGTACAGCTGGCCGGTGACGAGCCAGCCGAGCACCTGAGGCGCCCCGTACGAGTTGAAGTAGAAGGTGCCCTGGTAGTACTCGAGGTTGCCTGACCACGCCGTCTGCGAGATCAGTGGGACCAGTACCCAGGAGGCGATCAGCAGCGCACCGCCTCCCACGATCACGGCGCGCATGAGTCGCCGCCGCAGCTGCGACGGATTGACGAGAACCCACGCCACGAGAACCAGCAACGCCAGGTATCCCGTGAGAAAATGGCACGCGATCGTCAGCGCGATCACCAGCGCCGCAAGGGCGTAGTGACGGCCGTGGCTCACCGCTCGCCAGCTCAGCCCCCACGCGAGTGGGAGGAGGAGCATGCCCCAGAGTTGTGTCCACAGACCGAAGCCGCTCCATGTGTAGCTGCTGTCCTGGAAGCCGTATCCGGCGACGCTGACAAGAACGGGCGAAAGCAGCGCCGCGCAGGCGGCGATCCAGCGATCCCAGCCAAGCAGGCGCGCACCTGCGTAGACGCTGAGCGGCCACAGTGAGAGCAGGAGGTAGAGGCTCCAGTAGTAGACGTTCGCGGTGCCGAAGATCGTCGCGACGAGCGCTCCGATGATGTGAGGGAGGCTCTGGTAATGGAGAAACTGCGCCGAACCCAGGCCCAGGTCGGGAAACCATGCTCCCAGCGGCAGCCTTCCCTGGTCGATATCGTGGAGCGCCACCTGCATCATCGCCATATGCAGTGAGCCGTCATTGAGATTCGGCACCTCTGTGGTCTCGGCGCGCAGGACCACGAGGTTGAAGACGACGGCCGCGGCCACAAGACTCCCCGGTGCACAACGACGCAACAACGTTGCCGGGTGATCCCTACCCATGCGTGGTCGGGCAGAGAATCGGACGATCACGGCATCGACAATTCGTCGAACCATGCGGACGGTCAGGGGCGGGGGCTGGACGCGGCCGGCTTGGGGGTGGCGAGCGTCCCCGGTGGAATGCGGTCGGCGAGCGACGGTTCGAGCAACACCGCCGTCTGCAGATCCGTGTCCCCCTCGGTGACGTCGCCCTGGGAGCGCAGCAGGAACCCGAGGTTGAGATACGCCGTGGCGTCCTTCGGTTCCAGGCCGATGACCTGACGGTAGAGCTCCTCGGCCTCGAACGGCGATGGAGCGGTGCGCAGTATGGCGAGATTGAAGAGCGCGGGTACGAAAGTCGGGTCAAGCTGAAGGGCGGCGCGGTAGTTCACCTCCGACGCGGCGGATTGCCCCATCAGTTCCTCGACCAAGCCAAGATCGTAGTACGCGTATTTGTTCTGCGGGTCATCGGCGATCGCGCTCTTGTAGTCGCTCGCCGCCTCCGTGAGATTGCTGGCGGCCTGGGCGGCAAGACCCGCGTTCAGGTCGTTGGCGGCGATCTGTGCGTCCGATTGCGGCGCCGCCGACGTCCCACCGCAAGCCGCGAGGATTCCCATGCCGGCAACCAGTGCGGCTGCAACGGCATGACGACGCCGGTGGCGCCGGAGTTGCGATACGGAGCCGGGGCGGGTCATGGCGTCCATCAGGCGTGGCAAAGCCTTGCACGCGTGCGCTGCAATCTCGACAACTTTCAAGTGCTTGTCACGGCCTCTCCACACGACCGCTCCGCGCCGCAGGAGCGATGTGGAGACGCTCAGTGGCCTCTGATCCGGTCAGTTCCCGACGCAGATGTAGCTGACGATGTCGAGGTCACTCGAGCCAATGAGGGTGAAATCGGCTCCGTCCACGTTTTCGACCTGTATGGGCTCAACATTTTGCGTGTCGTTGGCCGTGCAGACATAACTCGACTCGCTGGTGAACTTCACCGTGTCACTCAGGCTCACCGTCACCGAGTCCGGGCTGCCACTCACCAACGACGCGGTTCCGTAGACGATGTGCGCTCCGGCCGCGGTGTCACCGTCGCTGTCCGTGATCGGGACGGTGCCGGCAGGGCCGGTGGCACCGCTCGGGCCCTGAGGACCGCTCGGGCCTGTCGCGCCCGTCGGGCCCTGCGGCCCGCTCGGGCCTGTCGGACCGCTTGGACCCGTCGCGCCGGATGGGCCTGACGAGCCCGTGCCTCCTGGGTCGCCCGTAGCTCCAGATGGGCCGGTGGGGCCCTGCGGACCACTCGGTCCCGTCGCGCCGGTCGGACCCATGGGACCGGATGGACCGGTGGCGCCCGTCGGACCACTGGCTCCGGTCGCGCCCGTGGCGCCGGTTGGGCCGCTCGGGCCGCTCGGGCCGCTCGGGCCACTTGGGCCGACTGGACCACTGGGACCGACTGGACCCGACGCTCCCGTTGCGCCGCTAGGCCCGCTCGGACCCGATGCTCCGGTTGCACCGGTGGGACCGCTCGGACCCGAGGCGCCGGTGGGGCCGCTCGGGCCCGACGCTCCCGTTGCACCGGTGGGACCGCTCGGACCCGACGCTCCGGTTGCACCGGTGGGACCGCTCGGACCCGACGCTCCGGTTGCACCGGTGGGACCGCTCGGACCTGACGCTCCGGTTGCACCGGTGGGGCCGCTCGCTCCGCTGGGACCCGTTGGCCCACTCGGACCCGTTGGTCCTACGGGACCCGTCGGCCCGACGGGACCACTGGGACCGACAGCACCCGAAGCACCGCTCGGGCCGCTGGGCCCAGCTGTGCCGGTCGACCCTGCCGGGCCGCTGGGTCCCATCGGGCCACTAGGGCCGCTCGGCCCCTTTTCGCCTGAAGGGCCACTCGGTCCACTTGGACCGGCGGGCCCGATGGGACCGCTGGGGCCGATGGGACCGAGGGGGCCGGTGAAACCGGTGGGCCCAGTCGGACCGGATGGACCGCTCGGCCCCTTAGGACCCGTCGGCCCCTTCGGACCGGTGGGCCCGGTCGGACCGGTGGGCCCGGTCGGACCGCTCGGCCCCATCGGACCGCTCGGCCCCATCGGACCGGTGGGCCCCGTCGGACCGGTGGGCCCGGTCGGACCACTGGGACCACTGGGACCACTGGGACCTTTTGGCCCGGTAGGCCCGGTAGGCCCGGTAGGCCCGGTTGGACCTTCGCATGGCTTCGTGCACGCTCGCACCGTCGTCGAGATCGGGCTGACAAGACCACTCAACACGGGGACACCAGCCAAGGCTGTTGTGGCCGCGACGGCGAGGACGCTGAAACAAAGCGCCCTACCAACGTTTCGCAGCGTAGAACGGCGAGGTCGAGACGATCTCGAAGCCCTGATCCGTCCCCTCTCTTGGCTAGACACGTGACCCCCCTGACCCTCAGCGGCTGAGGGCAAATCGATCCGAATCGTAGCGTATTCGCGGTTCAGAAATGTTCACCGGCGCCCGTCGGCGCGAACAGCCGCTCACAGGTCCACCGCGGCCTGACGACATCGGAAAGTCCTTGGCTCGAGTACGCACCGCGCACTGAAGACAATCTCCGAAGGCTCGGCCTGGGCGGCCTATGCCAATGCCGTCCAGCCGGTAACGGCGAGGTGGTCGTCAGCTACCTCCCCTGAACACCCTGCCGGCAATCCGGGGCAAGGTCAGTACAGGTCGCGGCAGGATTCAGTACGACATCGAGGCTAATTCAGTACTCAACACCGATGCGATCCTCCCCTCGAACGGCCTAGAATCGCGGCAATCAGCCCAAATGAATAGGGTTGGAGAGCCAATCAGAGGGGGCGATCCATGCGGTTGCGTGCGGCAAAACGCAGGCTTCGGGCGATGTGGATACTTCCCATCGTTGCCGGCGCCGCAGCCGGCAGCCTCTCCAGCCCGCTCCCGGCCCAGGCGGCCAAGCCGGGCACGATCGAGATCTGCAAGTCGGCCGCAAACGGCATGACCGGGCGCTCGTTCAACTTCACCTGGGCAGACCACACCGGCGCGGGTGGCACGGTCAGCGTCGTGGGCGGCGGCTGCAGCGCCGCGATCAGCGTCGCCGGCGGCCAGGTGACGGTCACCGAGGTGGCCACCCCCGGGACCGTGGTCCAGAAGATCACCCTGTTGCCGGCGGGAAGGAAGGTTTCGCTGACGGTGTCGACGAGAACCGCGATCGTCAGAGCCCCAGCCGGTGGGACCGAGACGGTCATCACTTACGCCAACAGGGTGCAGGACGGACAGTTGAAGGTCTGCAAGCAGGCCGCATCGAACAGCACCCAGCTCATCGGGGAGCCGTTCAGCTTCTCGGTGAACGGTGGACCAGCATTGACCGTCGACGCGGGTGCTTTCGGCGCACCGCACTGCAGTGCCCTGACGGCCTATCCGGCGGGTACCAACGTCAGCGTCGAGGAGCTGCAGCCGGCATCGAACGTGTCGGTCAGCGAGATCGATGTCAGCCAGCCTCCGGCGACTGACGTCGTGACCAATCTCAGCGCAGGCACCGCCTCGCTGACCCTGGGATCCGGCGTCAACATCGTCACCTTTACGAATCAGATCAACGTGACTGCACAGCCGGGCTACGTCGAGATCTGCAAGTACGCCACTGACCAATTCGTCTCGGGTTACTACTCATTCTCGATCACCGATGCAGCCGGGCTGACCTACGGTCCCTACAGCGTGTTGGTGGACCAGTGCACGACGGCCATCCAGGTGACGTCGGGCCCCGCGACGATCACCGAGATCCCCGAGTTCCCCTACTACCTGGGGGAATTCAGCGTCTTCCCCTCCGATCGTTGGATCTCGGACAATCTGACCAATCAGACCGCGACCGTGGAGGTGGTGGCCGGCGACCAGAGCACCGAGACCATCGCCTACTTCCTCAACAGCACCCTGCTCGGCCAGGTGAAGATCTGCAAGGCCCTGGACAGCGCCACTAGCGATGCCCTCGCCGGCAGCGTCTTCTCCTTCTCGTACACGGATGCCGCCGGTGAGGGAACGACGAGCATCGTCGCAAACACCTTCGAGAACGGCCCCGCCTGCGTGTACGTCCCGACTCCCGGTAACGAGGGGCTCCCGCTCGGCAGCGCTGTGTCGATCACCGAGGTCGGACAGCCGGACGTTGCGCTGCTCACCGTGGGCGTCTCGCCCTCCGGGGCCGACAACGGCAGCACCACCACAACTGCCAGCCTGCTGGTCCAGCCGGGCACGACGACGGCAACCTTCACCAACCGGGCGGAGGGCACTCTCGAGGTCTGCAAGGACGCGGCGGACCCGCAGACCGAGGGCAACGGCAGCAACCCGTTCAACTTCGTGGTCAACGGCTCGATCAACGTCACCGTGAACGCCGGTCAGTGCTCGTTTGCGATCGCGGTGCCGGCCGGCACGGCCACGGTTGACGAGTTGCCGTCCACCAACTTCCACCTGGTGTCGGTGACCGCTGTCGGGCCGACGGATGACAACCGGTTGCTCTCGGGATCCAACCCGGTGACGGTGAGCGTCCCCTTCGGCGGAGTCGGCAACGAGACGCTGATCACCTATACCAATGCGGTCAACACAGGGCAGTTCAAGATCTGCAAGACGACCAGCGAGCCCCAGATCATCGGGAGCGTGACCTTCACGTTCATGTGGTCCTACACGGTCGACGGCGCCACCACGAGCGGGACGGTGGGCCTGACACCCGGAGAGTGCTCAGGGCTCCTGGCGACAATCCCGGTGGTCGACTCGTCCGGGAACCCGGTCCCGGTGACGGTTGGCGAGGCGCCGACGGCGGGCGTGTTCGTGAACACGATCACCTACGCCGGCAACGGCTCGCTCGTCTCGTCCAGCACCGCGTCCGGGTCAAGCAGCTTTGACATCGGTATCGGCGTGAACTCGATCACCTATGACAACGAGGTCACGCCGTTCTGAGGACGGGTGGCTGCGCTCAGGCGGACTGAGCATGCGACGCCAGGTGGGGTCCCGCGCCCCCGGGACCTCATCCTGGCTTCCTCCTGGTTGGTGCTCCCATCAACGGGCGGCGTCGCCGGGCAGGTTGATCAGTCGTCGACTGGACGTCCTGGGACAAGGCAACATCGCGCGTGCTATCGTCGGCCCCCGGCGGATTGGGGACTATTGGTGCGACAGAGCCATTCGGTAAGGGGAATGGAGATCGGAGGGGTAGACAACTACGGTGGGCGGCGATGGCGCACCCTCCGAATCTGCGCGACTTGCGTCGGGGTGCTCGCCCTGGCCGATGTCTCCGTCGGCGTCTACGACGGGGCGACGGCAGCGCTCATCCCGCCGATGCTTGTTTTCGCCGGCACGCTGCTTCCCTGGCGCCCACTCGCGGTGATTGCGGCACTCTCGTTCGCAGACCTCGTGCTCCTCTACGCGGTTGAGAAGCCCCAATGGCAGATTGAAGTGGTCATTGTTGGCGTGATCGCCGTCGTTGCAGCGGGGGTTGGGGTCTGGTTGCGCGGCTCCTCGGTCGCACCTGCTCGTCCTGCTCCTCCTGACCATGCTGGGCCGAGGCTCAACGGGCACATCATGCTCACCGGGCGACTCCATCAACCGTCACACGCTGAGCAAACCGACGCCGCCTTGACGAAGCGATTGGCCAGCCTCAGCCGCCGTGAACAGGATGTGGCGCGTCTCGTGCTCGACGGCCTTTCCACTCGCGAGATCGCCAACCGGCTCTTCATCAGCGAGCGAACTGTCGAGACGCATCTGGCGAACATCTTCGACAAGCTCGACGTTCACTCTCGTGGCGACCTCGTCGACGCCCTCCTGAGTCGCAAGCCGCTCAACGGCAAGGTTCGCGCCGCCGGAGGCGCCCATCCAAGTCGGCGGTCGCGTCGGCGCTGACGCGTTCGCTCAGAGCAACGCACCTGACCGGGTCAGCCAAGCGATCGGGGGCTGCCGCGACGGTACGTGTCGATACGTAGGTACGCCAGTCCTCCTCCGTCGGTAAAACCCGCACCGTTGCATCCCCATCGATGCTTCGGGACGCCGCACTGTGCCGACACCGGTCGTGGGCGGTTAGGTCGGGCTCCGCGCACCGCCAGGCGAATTGGGCATCACGGTTCGGGCTCGACTCGTCGCGGCGCTCGTGTCCAGCAAGCCCTCCGGCACGAATGTTTGCCAGGTCAGTACACATAACGCCAGGACTCAGTACCAAACCCCCAAGAATTCAGTACGAAATTCAGTACGGATACGCTTGTGAGCAGGCTCTCCGGCTCCCTAGGATCACGTCGATCAGCCCAATTATTCAGGGCTCCAAGCGCTATCTCGTCAGCCAGAGGAGGGCAATCGATGCGACTACGGATGAAGCCACGGGGCCTGCGGGCTCTGTTGCTCCTCCCCACCTTGACCGTCGGCTCCGTAGCCGCGGGCGCGTTTACCCAGTTGCCGGCGCACGCGGCGTCGCCGGGAACCATCGAGATCTGC
>Ga0302324_100003979_pt1 | contig 33029 bp, 29 predicted proteins | sample Palsa_T0_1_FD_201949 | JGI IMG/M metagenome (GOLD analysis project Ga0302324, IMG submission 201949) | Peat permafrost microbial communities from Stordalen Mire near Abisko, Sweden - Palsa_T0_1 | ecosystem: Environmental > Terrestrial > Soil > Palsa > Peat permafrost | place: Sweden: Abisko... | reverse complement strand
CCGCTCGTGACGAGAATGACCTCACGTAGCACGTCGGTGAGTCCGACGCCAACCAGGCGATCGTTGTCGTGCAGATCGACGGCGATGATGCCGGCGGTGCGCGGGCGTGAGAAGGCCGTGAGCGGCGTCTTCTTCACCGTGCCCTGGCTGGTCGCCATGAATACGAAGTGCTGCTCGTCAAATTGTTTGACGGGCAGCACGGCGTTGATCTTCTCCCCCTCCTCGAGCGGCAGCAGATTCACCATCGGCTTGCCACGGGCATTGCGGCCGGCCTGCGGCAGCTGATGCACCTTCAGCCAGTACACCTGACCGCGGTTCGAGAAGCACAGGACTGTGTCGTGAGTGTGAGCAACGAATAATTTTTCCACGAAGTCTTCATCCTTTACGGCGGTGGCCGCTTTGCCGCGACCGCCGCGGCGCTGTGTTTGGTATTCGGCGACGGGCTGCGACTTGGCGTAGCCCGAGTGGGAGAGCGTCACGACCACATCCTGCGGCTCGATGAGATCCTCGGTCGTGAGATCCAGGTGATCGCGGCTGATCTCGGTGCGGCGCGCATCTCCGTAGTTGTCGCGAATCTCGGTAAGCTCATTACGCACCACCTGCGTCAGGCGCTGCGGGCGCGCGAGGATGTCGGTGTAGTCGCCGATGCGTCCGAGAAGTTCCTGATACTCGCTGACGATCTTCTCTTGCTCAAGTCCCGTCAGGCGATTCAGGCGCATGTCGAGAATGGCCTGTGCCTGCGCCTCGGAGAGGTGGTAGCCGCCAGGGGTCAGCCCCAGATCCGCGGCAAGCCCCGCGGGTCGCGTCGAGACGCTGCCCGCGCGCTCCAGCAGCTCCGGCACGATGCCGGCCGGCCAGGCGCGCGCCTGCAGGGCTTCGCGCGCCGCCAGCGGCGCGGGCGCCGCCTTGATGACGGCGATGATGGCGTCAATATTGGCAAGCGCCACCGAGAGTCCTTCGAGTACGTGCGCGCGCTCGCGTGCCTTGGCGAGTTCGTGAAGCGTGCGCCGCGTGACCACTTCGCGGCGGTGCCGGATGAAGGCCTCGAGGATCTCTTTCAGCGACAGGAGCTTCGGTTGCCCATCCTGCAGAGCGACCATGTTGATGCCGAACACGGTCTCCATGGGCGTCTGCGCGTAGAGATTGTTGAGCACGACCTCGCCGATCTCGCCGCGGCGCAGTTCGATCACGACGCGCATGCCGTCCTTGTCGGACTCGTCGCGCAAGTCCGCGATGCCGTCAATATCCTTGGAGCGCGCCAGGTCGGCGATGCGCTCAAGGAGGCGCGCTTTATTGACCTGGTAGGGCAGCTCAGTAACGATGATCGCCTGGCGGTCGCCGCGGCCGACGTCCTCAAAATGCGCACGGCAGCGCACCGACAGCCGTCCGCGGCCGGTGCGATAGGCGGTCGCGATCTCCTGTGCACCGTTGATGATGCCCGCAGTGGGGAAATCCGGCCCCGGGATGTGCTGCATTAGAGCGGCGAGCGGCAGCGTGGGATCATCAAGCAGCGCGAGGCACGCGTTCACCACTTCGGTAAGATTGTGCGGCGGTATGTTGGTTGCCATGCCAACCGCGATGCCGGATGCGCCATTGACGAGCAGGTTCGGCACGCGCGCGGGCAATACCGACGGCTCCGACTCCGATTCGTCGTAGTTGGCGACGAAGTCGACGGTCGCCTTGTCGATGTCCGCAAGCAGCTCCCCTGCGATCTTCGACATGCGCACTTCGGTGTAGCGCATCGCCGCCGGCGGATCGCCATCGACCGAGCCGAAATTGCCCTGGCCGTCGATGAGGAGATAGCGCATCGAGAAAGGCTGCGCCATGCGCACCATCGCGTCATACACGGCCGTGTCGCCGTGCGGATGGTATTTGCCGATGACATCGCCGACGACGCGCGCGGACTTCTTATAGGGGCGGTTCCACTCCGTGCCGAGCTCGCGCATGGCATAGAGCACGCGCCGATGCACGGGCTTTAGGCCATCGCGAATGTCGGGCAGTGCGCGCCCGACGATCACGCTCATGGCATAGTCGAGGTAGGACTGCCGCATCTCGTCTTCGAGATTGACGGCCTGAACTTCGCGGGCGATTTCGGGCATGCAGACTGGCAGTGGAAAAAGGAAATTTTAGCACACCGAGGCACTCCAAAGCGCACTGCCGAGTGTGTCGCCGGATGCGAACATGCAGCAGCAGCGAGCCACCCTCGATATACTCGCGGGCCTGTATTTCTGCGGTCCTTGCGTGTTATGGCTCCTACTGCTGCAGCTGACTTGCGCGGCGCGTCCGCAGCGCATGCGGACCCTGCCGAGCTCGGCAAGTTTGATGCGCTCGCGCCGCGTTTTTGGGATCCGGACGGCGAATTTCGCCCGCTGCATCTGCTAAATCCGGTGCGCGCCAGTTTCATCGCCGAACGCGCCTCGCTGAGCGGCGCGCGCGTGCTCGATGTCGGCTGCGGCGGCGGTCTTTTGTGCGAAGCGCTCGCGCGCGCTGGAGCACAAGTCACGGGCATCGATTTGGCCCCGGGCATGATTGAGGTTGCGCGCCTGCACGCCGCCTCGCAGGCGCTGAAGATCGAGTACCGCGTCCAGGATGCGCACGCGCTCTGCGCAGCCTCCGCCGAGACGTTCGACATCGTCACCTGCATGGAGCTCCTCGAGCACGTGCCGCAGCCCGCCGCCACCACCGCGGCGCTTGCGCGCCTGACGCGCCCCGGCGGTGCGCTTTTCATCTCGACCATCAATCGGAACCTCAAGTCCTTTGTGCTCGCGATCCTTGCGGCCGAGTACCTGCTGCGGCTCATCCCGCGCGGCACGCACGAGTACGAGCGGCTCATCCGCCCGGCGGAGCTTGCGCGCTGGGCGCGCGCGGCGGGACTTGCGGTGCGCGACATCGCAGGCATCGACTTCAGTCCGTTCACGCACAGCGCGCGCCTGACGCGCGACCCGGCAGTGAACTATCTCGCGCACTTCGAGCGTTTGAGTTGACCTCGCAGCTCCTCATGGCGGTGGCGCTTGCGGCACTCCTTGCCGGCGGCGCGCTCGGCATGCTGGCGGGCTTTCTCATCGCACAGTGGCGCGCGGCGCGGCAGCTTGCCCAATCCGATGAGCGGCTGCGCACCGCATTTGATTCCGTGGCCGCCGCGACGCTGCGCGCCAACAGCGAGGCGTTTCTGCGCCTGGCGCATGAGGCTCTGGGCCGTGAGCAGGTGATCGGCGCCAACGCGCTCAAGGAGCGCGAGACCGCTATCATTCAGCTCATCGAGCCGCTGCGCGTCGCGCTCGAGCGCACCGAGTCACAGGTGCAAACTCTAGAGCGTGAGCGGCGCGAGGCATTCGCGGGGCTCAAGGTGCAAATCGAAAATCTGGTCGGCAACAACGCCCAGCTGCAGCGCGAGACCCGCTCGCTCGTGGATGCGCTGCGACGTCCCGAGGTGCGTGGACGCTGGGGAGAGTTGACGCTGCGGCGCGTGGTGGAGCTTGCCGGGATGAGCGCGCACTGCGATTTCACCGAGCAACTGCACGTTGCGGGCACGACCGGCGTGCTGCGACCCGACCTCGTCGTGCATATGCCCGATGGACGTGACCTCGTGATCGACGTCAAAACGCCGCTCGATGCGTATCTTTCAGCTCATGAGGCGGCAAGCGACGAGGACCGCCAGCAGCACTTGAAGCGCCACGCGCAGCAACTCGACGCGCACGTGCGCCAGCTCTCCTCCAAGGCCTATTGGGCACAGTTTCCGACGAGCCCCGACTTTGCCGTGCTATTCCTGCCGGGCGACCAATTCTTGAGCGCAGCGCTTGCCGAGCGCCCTGACCTCGTGGACGAGGCGCTGCAGAGGAGAGTGATCATCGTCACGCCCTCCACCTTGATCGCGCTGCTGAAATCCGTTGCTTACGGCTGGCGCCAGGCGGCCGTGGCAGAGAACGCCGCGACCATCCGCGATGTTGGCCAGGAGCTTTACCGGCGGCTCGGAAACTTCACCGGACACCTCGCCCGCCTCGGCCAGAAGCTCGATGCTGCGGTCGAGATTTACAATGAGTCGGTGGGCTCGCTCGAGCGGCAGGTGCTGCCGCAAGCGCGGCGCTTCCCCGAGCTTGGCGTCAGCGCTGAGGAGCCGCTGCCCATCCTCGAACCCGTCACGCAGCGCGCCCGCCCCGCCATAGGAGCCGCACCGAGCCCGCCCCCTGCGGCCGCGCGCGACTCGTGAACGACACGGCAAGCGCATTTGATCCGCGCGAGTGCGCGCCGCACGCGCACGAGCTCTGCGGCCGCGTCATCGCGGTGACGGGCGCCTCCGATGGGATCGGCCGCGCCGTAGCGCTCAGCTGCGCGCAGCACGGCGCGCAGGTCATCCTCATCGGCCGTGCCGCGCAAAAACTGCAAGCACTGCATGCAGAACTCGAACGCACTGGCGCCGCGCAGGCGACGATTGGCATTCTCGACCTTGAAAACTCGCTCGCGCACGATTACGACGCGCTCGCGGCGGCCATCGGCGCGCGGTACGGCCGGCTTGATGGGCTTGTGCACAGCGCCGCGATCCTCGGGCGGCTTGCGCCGATTGAGCATTACGACGTGCCGACCTGGTGTCGCGTGCTGCAGGTCAATCTCACTGCAGGTTTTGCGCTCACCCAGGTGCTGCTGCCGCTTCTGAAGGCCTCATCCGACGCATCGGTGCTTTTCACAACAAGCAATGTGGGACGCCACGGACGCGCCTATTGGGGCGCCTATGCGGTGTCCAAATTCGGCGTTGAGGCTTTGGTGCAGATCCTCGCGGCGGAGCTTGAAAATGTCTCCCCGGTGCGCGTCAACGCCATCAATCCTGGCCGGGCGCGCACCCGCATGCGCCGTCAGGCTTATCCCGCCGAAGCACTCGAGTCGCTACCGGAGCCCGCCGCGCTTACCGCTCCCTACATTGCGCTGCTCGGGCCCGCAAGCCGTGGGGTTAGCGGGAAGAGCTTTGACTGCCAGCACCCGCGTCGATGAGTGCATCCGTCTGCTCAGGCGTGAGCTCGCGAAATTGTCCGCGGGCAATATGACGCGGCAGGCCCAATGGGCCAAAGCGGATTCGCAGCACACGACTGACGAGAGCGCCCTGACGCTCAAATAGTTGCCGCACATCCTTGCCGCTGCCACCGCGCGCGATGAGGGTGTACCAGCGGTTCGCGCCTGCGCCGCCTGCGGCTTCGCAGCTCGCGACGCTCAGTTCCTCGCCACGATCAAGAACACCGCCCATCACGCCTTGGCGTTGCGCGTCGGTGAGCTCGCCGCGCAGGCGCACGCTGAACTCACTTGGCAGATGATGCGCGGCGCGCTGCAACTTCAGTGCAAGCTCGCCATCGGAAGTCAAAAGCTCAAGTCCGCCATCGATACGCGGCATGGGGCTCACCGCGACAAAGCGCCGCCCGGCGCGACTTGGCAGGCGGCTTGCCATGGCGCTCTCCTCCTGCGGCTGCCCGAGCGTCGTGCCGGGCGAGCGATGGCACATGAAAATGCGCCGCTGCGGAACGGCGTGGCGGCGCACGGGGCGGCCGTCGAGTCGCACCTGATCGTCAGGGCGTACGCGCAAACCTAACGTTGCAGGGGTGCCGTTCACAGTGACTCGCCCGGCGCGGATCCACGCTTCGGCCTCGCGGCGCGAGGCCAGTCCGAGCTGCGCCAGCACCTTCTGCAGCCGCTCACCGCGCGGCGGCGCACTCTTGCGTGACGCGCTCAGCTTTCGAGGTCGGCGCCGGCGGCGACAAGCTCATGCGCCCCGGGCGCAGCGTCCGCGCGCTCCTCCTCCTCCGGGCTGTCATCATCCAGGGATGGCGCCGCCGCGCGCACCCCGGCGGGAGCTTCGGCAGACGGCTCATCCCCCAGATCGAGCTTCAGATTGATGTCCGCCATGGCGGTGAGCTCTGCCAGCGGCGGCAGCTCATCGAGTGTCATAAGCCCAAAGTAATCGAGAAACTCCCGTGTCGTGCCGAGCAGCTCCGGGTGGCCGGGAACATCGCGCTGGCCGACGACACGGATCCAGTTGCGCTCGATGAGCGTCTTGACGATGTTGGGATTGACGGCGACGCCGCGCACCGCCTCGATCTCGGCGCGCGTAATGGGCTGGCGGTAAGCGATGAGCGCGAGCGTCTCGAGCAGCGCACGCGAGAAACGCGGCGCGCGCTCAGGCCAGAGCCGCGAAATCTCCCCGGCAAGCGCTGCGCGCACCTGCACCCGAAAGCCACTCGCGGTTTCCTTCAGTTCGATGCCGCGCGCCTCATAGTCCTCGCCCAGCGCATTCAGGTGTGCGCGAATGGTGCTCGGTGCCGGGCGCACGTGCTCATCAAAGAGCTGCGCAATCTGCATGATCGTGAGCGGCCGCCCGGCGGCGAACAGCGCCGCTTCAATGACGTTTTTCACATTCGACTCGTTCATGAGCTGCCCTCGCTGGCAGGGGAATCCTCGACCAGGTGCAGCGTCGGCTGAGCGGCGGCGGCGCGCACATGCAACGGCGCAAACTCCTGCGCCTGCACGATATCAATCAAACCCTCGCGCACCAGCTCCAGCAGCGCCACAAACGTCACCGTCGCGCCCATGCGCCCTTCGGCGACCCGGAAAAGCTGCGTGAATTCTACGAAACGGCTTGTCGCGAGTGTAGTGAGAATTTCGCTCATGCGTTCGCGCACCGACAGCGGCTCGCGCTGCACGTGGTGGCGTGCGAAGAATTCCGCACGTACCACGACTTCCTTGAAGGCGACCAGCATCTCCTGCAGCGTCGTCTGCGGCAAAAGCTCGACGACCTTGCGATTCTTGACCTCGGCGCTGGCGCTCCACACGTCGCGCTCCAGGCGCGGCAGATCGTCAAGATTCTCCGCGGCCCTCTTGAAGCGCTCGTACTCCTGCAAGCGTCGAATGAGCTCGGCGCGCGGATCTTGCGCCGCCTCCTCGCCATCGGTCGGGGCGCGCGGCAGGAGCATGCGCGACTTAATTTCGGCGAGCGTCGCCGCCATCACCAGATATTCGCCGGCAAGTTCCAGATGCAGCTCCTGCATCAGGGTGATGTATTGAACGTACTGACGCGTGATCTCGGCGATCGGGATGTCGAGAATGGCGAGATTGCGGCGGCGGATGAGGTAGAGCAGCAGGTCAAGCGGGCCCTCAAAAGCCTCGAGGAACACCTCGAGCGCCTGCGGCGGGATATATAGGTCTCGCGGCAGCTCCATCACCGGTTCGCCGTTGACGACCGCGAAGCTCATCTCCACCTGCTCCGGAGATGGCGCGGCCGGCGCCGGCGGCGTGGGCGCATCATTCGAGGCTACGAGCTTCAGGTCCGGTTTCACAACCTGCCTCCTCAACCGGCGCGCAGATGCATGGCGCGGCGCACGTCTTCCAAGGTCTGACGTCCTACCTCTCGTGCCTTCTCCGCGCCCTCCGAGACGATATCGCGAATGAGATCCGGGTGCTCCTCAAATTCCTGACCGCGCCGGCGCATCATCGTCACCTCTTCAACGATCTTATCAATGAGGGGCTGTTTGCAGTCGAGGCAGCCGATCCCGGCGCTGCGACAGCCCGCGCTCGCCCACGCGCGTGTCGGCTCATCCGAGTAGATCTTGTGCAGATCCCATACGGGGCATTTGTCCGGATCGCCGGGATCCGTGCGGCGCACGCGCGCGGGGTCGGTCTGCATGGCGCGCAGCTTCTGCGCGACCTGCTGCGGATCCTCGCGCATGCCGATGGTATTGCCGTAGGACTTTGACATCTTGCGGCCATCAAGTCCCGGAACCTTCGGGGTCGGGGTGAGCAAAACCTGCGGTTCAGGCAGGATGGCGACCCCACCGCCTTCGAGATAGCCGAGGAGCCGTTCGCGATCGGCAACGGTGATGCGGTTATTGCTCTGTACGAGCGCCTGGGCGCGCTCGAGCGCTCCGGCATCGCCGCTTTCCTGGAACTTGCGGCGCAGCTGCCGATAGGCCGTGGAGTTTCGGCCGCCGAGGCTCTTCACGGCGCGTTCCGCCTTCTCCTGAAAATCCGGCTCGCGGCCAAAGATGTGATTGAAGCGCCGCGCGATCTCGCGCGTCACCTCGACATGCGCGGCCTGATCCTCGCCCACCGGCACGAATGCCGGGCGGTAGAGCAGGATGTCGGCGCTCTGCAGGAGCGGATAGCCGAGAAAGCCGTAGGTGGCCAGGTCCTTCTCCTTGAGCTCGCTTTGCTGATCCTTGTAGGTCGGGACGCGCTCGAGCCACGCGAGCGGCGTGACCATCGACAGCAGCAGATGCAGCTCCGCATGCTCCGGCACGTGCGACTGGATGAACAGCGTTGCCACACCGGGATTCAAGCCCGCGGCGAGCCAGTCAATCAGCACATCGCGCACATATTCCTGCAAGCGCGAAGTGTCCTCGTAGCCGGTAGTGAGCGCATGCCAGTCGGCGACGAAAAAGTAGCACTCGTACTGGTATTGCAGCTCGATCCAGTTACGGAGCGCGCCGTGATAGTTGCCAAGGTGCAGAGGCCCCGTGGGACGCATGCCCGACAGAACCCGGCGGGTTCCCGCGATGGCGCTCATGGCATCCGCTGCGTCAAAACGGGTGTTCGCAAGATCAGGCCACGTCGCGTAGGAGGGGAGCAGCGGCGGATTATAGCCCAGGCGCCTCAGGCGCGTTGCGCGCCGGAAATTGCCGCAAGCGGGCCCTTGCCGACACGCACCACGACCGGCGGGTTCACGGCAAGATCAAGCACGGTAGTCGGCTCAACTCCACAGTCGCCGCCATCGAGCACTGCATCGATCGCATGCTCGAGGCGCGTGCGGATCTCCTGCCCATTGGTGAGCGGCATCTCATCCCCGGGTAACATGAGAGTTGAGCTCATGAGTGGCTCATCCAGCTCCGCAAGCAGCAGCAGCGGCACCGGATGATCCGGAATGCGGATGCCGATCGTGCGCCGCCGCTCGTGCTGCAGGCGCCGTGGGGTCTCGGCGGTGGCGGGCAGCAAGAATGTGTAGGGTCCCGGTGTACAAGCTTTGATCAGGCGGAACTGCCAGTTCTCAAGCTTGGCGAAGCGGCCGACGTCGGCAAGGTTGCGGCATAGCAAAGTGAAATGATGATGACGGTCCGCGAGGCGGATGCGCCGCACGCGCTCGAGGGCCGCCTTGTCCCCGATGTGGCAGCCGAGCGCGTAGCACGAATCCGTGGGATAGGCGATGACCCCACCGGCGCGCACGATCTCAGCCGCACGGCGGATGAGGCGCGCCTGTGGGGTGAGCGGGTGTAATTCAAAGTACTGACTCACGATTCATCGCCTATCAGCTATGATACGCGGCCTTTGGCGGTACCCGCCGGCTTCTATACCGCAATAAATGCAGCAACTGCTCGAGTTCGCACCGCTCGCCATCTTCGCCATTGCCTATTACGCGGCGGGCCTCTTTACGGCCACCGCAGCGCTGATGGTGGCGATGGCGCTGCTGCTCGCGGTTGACTATGCGCGCGCGCGGCGCGTGCCGCCGATGCACGCATTGAGTGCCGGCCTCGTATTTGTGTTTGGCGCGGCGACGCTGCTGCTGCACAACCAGCGTTTCATCCAGTGGAAGCCGACGGTTTTCTTCTGGCTTGCAAGCCTCGCCTTTCTCGTCAGCTTTTGGGTGGGCAAACAGCCCCTCGTGCAGCGCCTGTTAAGCGCCGCGCTGCCCGGTGAAGTGCACGTGGCAGCGCCGGTGTGGCGGCGCTTGAACTGGCTGTGGATCGGCTTCTACGCGCTACTCGGCGTTCTCAATCTCTTCGTCGCCTTCAATGCAAGCGAGCGCGCCTGGGTCAACTTCAAAGTATTTGGGCTCACGGCGGCAACGTTTGTGTTCATCGGCGCGCAGATCGCATGGCTGTCACGGCACACGAGCGCGGCACAGGGCGCATGAGCGCCGAGCGCATCGAACGACTGCGCGCCGCGCTCGAAGCGCAGCTTGCGCCGCTTTCCCTTGAGATCAGCGATGACAGCGCGGCGCACGCAGGGCACCCGGGCGCGCGCTCCGGCGGTCACTTTCGCGTGTGCCTGGTGAGTGCCGCATTTCGCGGCCGTCCGCAGCTCGAGCGTCATCGGCTCGTCTACGCGGCCGTTGCACCTTTGCTGCAGGGCGAGGTCCATGCCTTGAATATCCGAGCGCTTGCGCCGGAAGAAGTCACTTGAGTATTATCTTGTAAGCTACTGAGATATAAATATGAATTACTATCGAGTTCTGATCCCATGCGCACTGGCGGTGCTGGCGGCCTGTCAGCCCAAGGGCGCCGCGCCCTCCTCCACCGCCGCAACTGCAGCGCCGGGCAGCAGCAGCGCTGCGAGCGCCACGGGCACCGCCGCGACGAGCGCCGATAACTCCGCGCCGGTTGCAACCGTCAACGGTCAGCCGATCAGCCGCGAGATCTTTGAGTTCTACGCCAAGGGCCTGGCGAACAAGAAGGCGATTGCCGATGTGACGCCGGAGCAAAAACAGCAGGCGCTCGACAATCTGATTCGCGCGCAAGTGGTTGCGCAGGAGGCCGTCAAGGAGGGGCTCGACAAGGACCCGACGATCGCGCCGCTCCTGACGCTGTCGCAGTGGAACGTGCTGCAGCAGGCGCTCTCCGAGCGCTACCTGAAGGACAAGCAGCCGAGCGAGCAAGAAGCGCGCGCCGAATATGAAACTCAGGTCGGCCTGCTGCCGCACCAGGAATACCACGCCTCCCACATCCTCGTGGCCACCGAAGCCTTTGCCCGCAAAATCATTGCGGAGCTTGAGAAAGGCGGCAACTTTGCCGACATTGCCAAGCGCGAATCGATGGATCCGTCAAAGAACAATGGCGGCGACATCGGTTGGCTCACACCGGATCGCATCATGAAGCCGTTTGCCGACGCCATGGTGGCGCTCAAGAAGGGCGAGTTCACCCATAAGCCCGTGCAGACCCAGTACGGCTGGCACATCATCCGTTTGGATGACATTCGCGATGTGACGCCGCCCAACTTTGATCAGGTCCACCAGCGGCTCGATCAGGTCGTGCAGGCAAAGAAGTTCAAGGCCTACACCGACGGTCTCATCAAGAGCGCACAGGTCGATAAGAAGCTCTAGCGCTTGGCATCGCTAGCTCTTCAGCAGATCAAGGAAGGCGGCCTCGTCGAGCAGCGCCACGCCCAGTTGGCGTGCCTTCTCGAGCTTCGAGCCCGGCTCGGCGCCGTGCACGAGATACGTCGTTTTTGACGACACGCTGGAGGAGACCTTGGCGCCGAGCTGGCGCAGCCTCTCCTGAGCCTCCTCGCGACTCATGCCGGCGAGCGTGCCGGTGACGACGATGGTCTTGCCGGCCAGCGGCGCCGGCGCCGCGGCTTTGCGCTCAAGGTTTCGCCAATGCACCCCGCGCGCGCGCAGGTTCGCGATCGCGCGCCGATGTTTCTCGGATGCCATAAATACGGCGACATGGCCCGCGACCACCGGACCCACATCGGGCACCTCTTCGATGGCCGCCGCATCCGCCGCCATGAGGCTCTCCAGTGATCCGAAGTGCTGTGCCAGCGCGAGCGCCGTGGCCTCACCCACGTCGCGGATCCCGAGCGCGTACAAGAATCGCGGCAGCGTCGTCGTCTTGCTGCGCTCGAGTGCGCCGAGCAAATTGTCGGCGGATCTCGCGCCCATGCGCTCAAGCTCCAAGAGCTTCTCTTTCGTGAGCACGTACAGCTCATCGGGCGAGCTGACAAAGTCGTGCTCAACGAGCTGTGCAACGATCTTGTCGCCGAGGCCCTCAATGTCGAGTGCGCGCCGGCTTGCAAAGTGGCGCAGCGCTTCCTGGCGCTGCGCGCGGCAGGTGAACCCGCCACTGCAACGCGCCACCACCTCGCCCGCCGCACGCTCGACCGGCGAGTTGCACACCGGGCACCTCGCCGGCAATGCAATGCGTTGCGCGTCGGCAGGTCGGCGCTCGGGAACGACGCGCACAATCTCCGGGATCACATCCCCGGCACGCCGCACGACCACCGTATCGCCGATGTGAATGTCGTTGCGCTCGATCTCGTTCATGTTGTGCAACGTGACGTTGCTCACCGTCGCGCCACCGACGAACACCGGCTTCAGGCGCGCGACGGGCGTGAGCGCGCCGGTGCGCCCCACCTGAAATTCGACATTCAGCAGCTGCGTGAGCTCCTCTTCGGCCGGAAACTTGTGCGCGATCGCCCAGCGCGGTTCGCGCGACACGAACCCCAACCGCTCCTGCTCCTCGCGCCGGTCCACCTTGTAGACGACGCCATCGATTTGATAGGGCAGCTCGGCGCGGCGCGCGAGAAGCTTGCGGTAGTACTCTAGGCAGCCGGCGAGCCCGCGCACGCGGCGCGCCTCGGCGCTGGTGCGCAGGCCGAGTTTGCGCAGCAGCTCTAAGAGCTCGCTCTGCCGTGCGGGCAGCGCCAGCCCTTCCACTGCTCCAGTGCTGTAAAAGAAAACCTCCAGCGGCCGCTGTGCAGTGATCTTGGCGTCGAGCTGGCGCAACGCCCCGGCGGCGGCATTGCGCGGATTGACAAACAATCGCTCACCGAGCTTCTTTGCATCCTCGTTCATGCGCGCAAAACCCGCGAGCGGCATGAACACCTCACCGCGCGCCTCAAAAAGCGCCGGCGGTGCGCGCCCCGCGAGCACGAGCGGCACGGAGCGGATGGTGCGCACGTTGGCGGTGACATCCTCACCGCTTGTGCCATCACCGCGCGTGGCGGCGCGCACGAGCCGTCCGCCCTCGTAGCTCAGCGTCACCGCCAGGCCATCGAGCTTGGGTTCCGCGGTGTAATCGATGTCCGCCGAGACGCCGAGGCGCTCGCGCACGCGACGGTCGAAATCGCCCACCTGTTCATCGCTGAATGCATTACCGAGGGACAGCATCGGCACGCGATGGCGTATGGCGCCGAACTGCCCTGCGACAGCGCCACTCACGCGCTGCGTCGGGGAGTCCGGCGTGATGATCTGCGGATGCGCAGCCTCGAGCTCACGCAGCTCCTGCATCAGCCGGTCATACTCGGCGTCCGGAATTTCCGGATCATCGAGCACGTAGTAGCGGTAGTTGAGAGCTGCGAGCTGGCGGCGCAGCTCGTCGGCGCGTTTCACGGCGGCGGGTCCGCGGTGGCCGCGGTGGCCTGCGCCAGCTCCTCACGAATGGCGGCGACGCGCGCCGCGCCGAGCGCCTCGCCGCGCTCATCCTGCAGAGCTCCCTGCAGGCGCTCGTTGAGATTGCGCGCGCTCGAGAGCAACTCCTCAAAGGCCTGCGCCGGCGGCAGCGGGCCGGGCAGCACTGCAAAAAGATGTAGCCCGCCGTAGCGCTGCGTGTCCATGGTTGCAAGATCGAAACTACCGGGCTGCGTCAGACTCGCTGCGGCGACGATCGCGCGCGGATCATCGCTGCCAGCCTTGTAGTAGATCGAGAGCTTGCCGTGCACGAAGCCTTCGGCCGCCAGAGCCTGGCGCAGCGATCGTCCGCCGAAGCGCTCGCCCACCGCCAGGATCCGCAGCGACAGGATCCGCCGCGACTCCTCCGGCGGCCACTCAACCACCGGTTCGATCACGGCAGCGGCTGCCGCCGGCGGCGCACTTGTAAGCACCACCGGTGCGGTCGCTTCACGGATTTGCAGCGTCGGCAGTTCGCGCAGTGGCTCGCGCGCGCGCATCTGCGGCAGCGGCGGCGGCGCGGGTGGCGGCGCGAGCGGCGATGGCTCGCGATGCTCGGGTCTTTCGCGCGGCAGCTGCCGCGGTCGGCGCAGTTCCCACCAGGCAAGACCGGCGATAAAGAGAGCTCCGAACGTGAGGAGTATCCAGCGCAGCTCTGACATGGGCGGCGTCGTCACACCGCGGCCATACGCAACGCGGCGTCGATGTCCACGCTCACAAGACGCGACACGCCCGGCTCGCTCATGGTGACGCCGATGAGCTGCGAGGCCAGTTCCATCGTCGCCTTGTTATGCGTGATGATGATGAATTGGATGCGCGCAGACATGTCGCGGACGATATCGCAGAAGCGCCCGACGTTGTGCTCATCAAGCGGCGCATCGACCTCATCGAGCAGACAGAAAGGAGCGGGATTGAGGTCGAAGATCGAAAACACCAGCGCCACTGCAGTGAGCGCCTTCTCACCGCCCGACAGCAGATGAATCGTGCTGTTGCGCTTGCCGGGCGGACGCGCCATGACGGCCACGCCGGCCTCGAGCACGTCTTCGCCGACGAGTTCGAGGTACGCATGGCCACCGCCGAAGAGTCGCGGAAATTTCTCCTTCAATCCGGCGTTGATGCGCTCGAACGTCTCCTGGAAGCGCGTGCGCGTCTCCTTGTCGATACGCCGCATCGCCTGCTCGAGCGTCGTGAGCGCCTCGAGAAGGTCAGCGTGCTGGCGATCGAGATATTCCTTGCGCTCGCTTTGTTCTTTGAGCTCATCGATCGCGGCGAGATTCACCTGTCCGAGCCGTTCCACATCCTCGCGCGTCGCGGTGAGCGCCTCCTCCCAGGCCGGCACGCTCGCATCCGCCTCAAGCCCCGCCTGGATCTCCGCGAACACAAAATGGGTGGCCGCGAACTGCTCGGCAATGGCTTCGCGTCGCACGCGCGTCTCGGATGCGGCCAGGCGCGCCTCCTCCATCGCCGTGCGCGCATCAAACGCGCGCGCCTCGGCGCTCACGCGCCGCTCATCGAGCGTGCGCAGCTCCGCCTCCGCCGCCTCAAGCGCCGTGCGTGCGCCGGCAAGCTGCGCGTCGACGGCCAGGCGTTGCGCGAGCGCCTCGGCGAGGCGCTCCTCGAGCGCGACGATCGGCGCATCACCGCTTGCAAGTTCGCGCTCAAGCTCGGTGCAACGCGCCGCAAGCTGCGCGCGCTGCTCCGACATGCGGTTCAAGCCCACCGTGAGGGAATTTTCGGCAGTACGCACCGACTCGCTGCGCACCAGAAGATCGCGCGCCGCAAGCTGCGCTGCCTGTGCCGCGGTGCGCGCGGCGGCGAGCGCTGTGCGCCGCGCATCGCGTTCTGCGTGCATCTGCGGCTGCTGCGCATCAAGTTCGGTAAGCCTCCCGCGACCGCCGCAGAGCTCACCGCGCGCGCGCTCCAACGCCGCGCGCGCCAGCGCAAGCTCGTTGGCGACACCGCGCTCCTCCTCGTCGAGTCGTGCGCGCCGCAGGCCCGCCTCTTGCGCGCGCGCCCGCGTCGCCTCGAGCTGCCCCAAAAGGTCCGCGTGCGAGCGGTGGGCGCCTTGAATCTTTGACTGTGCGGCGTTGCGCTCGCCTTCGGATTCGCTCAAGGCCTGTCGCACCGCGGCCAAATGCGCCTCCAGGGCGCGGGCACGCTCACTCGCCGCCGCACACTGCGTGCGCAGCTCCTTCAAACGGTGTTCGCGCTCAATCACGCCCGCGTGCGCATCCGAGCCGCGCGCGATGCGCAGCCAGTCGCGCCCCACCCACTCGCCGCGGCGCGTGATGATCGACCAGCCGGGCTCAAGATGGCTGCGTCGCGCCAGTGCCTCTGCGAGTGTCGCGGCGGTGAAAATGCGGGCGAGCTGCTGCACGATGGCGACCGGTCCTGCGACTTTTGCGGCGAGGGTATCGGCGCCCCGCGGCCCCGGCGCGGCGCTGTCTTCAATCAGCGTGATCCGGCCGCTGCCAAACGCATCGAGCGCTGCGGTGAACGCATCGAGACGTTCAACACTCACCGCTTCCAGATAATCCCCGAGGGCGCTTTCCACGGCGCCCTCCCACCCCTCGGCTACCTCAAGCGCGGCGGCCACGCGCGCGCGTTCGCCAAGGCCCGCCGCGCCGAGCCATTGCGTCGTACCCTCTGCGCCATGACTGAGCGCCGCCTGCTGCAGCGCCTCGACCGAAACGAGCTCGGCGCGCAGCTGCTCGCGCGCCGCGCGCGCCGTTTCCAGGCGCACTTCCACGGTCAGCTGTTCGGCACGCAGCGCTTCGGTGCGCTCGAGCGCCGCGGCGAGAGCCTGCGAGAGCTGCTCATTTATCGAGCGCGCGATCGCCTCCTGACCGGCGATGCCTTGCAGCTGCGCTTCCTGCTCCTGCTGGATGAGCGCAGCGCGCTCAGCGGCGAGCCGCTCGGCGTGTGCGTCGAGCCGGCGCTGCTGGTTTTCCAGCTGCTCGATGCGTGCGCCTTCAACCTGAGTGGTCTGTTGCGCAGCACCGAGTTCGCGGTTGAACTCCTCCCAGCGAGCCTGCCAGTGCAGCAATGCCTGCTCGGCGGTCGCCAGCTCGGCGGCGCGCTCGCTTTCCGCGTGGGTTGCGGCCGCAAGCTGCGGGGAGAGCTCGGCAAGTTCGCTGCCGAGCTTTGCAAGTTCGTGCTCATCGCGCTTGATGTGCAGCGCCAGCTCATTGAGTGTGGCATGGGCTTGCGTCAGGTCCCCTCGCTGGCGCTCGCGCAACTCGCGCGTGTGCTGAATACTCTGCTCGGTGCGCGAGATGAGTGCACCGACCTCATAGTAGCGGCCCTGCACGACCGAGACGCGTTCGCTCTGCTCGGCGTGCAGCAGGCGCTGCTTTTCGAGCGCCGCTTCGGCGGCGCGCTGTTCGGCGATCTCCGCCTGCATGGCAAGCTCGCGCGCGCGCACCGCGCTGTCGTGCACTTGCGCCCCGCTGTCAAGCTCGCGCAGTCGCAGCGCCAGGAGCTGCGCACCCAGCAGCCGCTCGCGCTCCTTCAGCGCCTGATAGCGCCGCGCGCCTGCCGCCTGCCGCTGCAGGTGGCGCAGCTGCTTTTCGATCTCATCGCGCACGTCCTGCAGACGCTCGAGGTTCTCGCGTGTCTCGGCGATGCGGCTCTCGGTCTCGCGGCGCCGCTCCTTATAGCGCGAGATGCCCGCGGCCTCCTCGACAAAGCAGCGCATATCCTCGGGCTTGGATTCGATGATCCGCGAGATCATGCCCTGCTCGATAATCGCGTAGCTGCGTGAGCCAAGACCCGTGCCGAGAAAGAGCTGCGTGATGTCTTTGCGGCGACAGCGCACGCCGTTGATGAGGTAGACGGAAGTGCCGTCGCGCGTGACCTGCCGGCGCAAGGACACCTCGTTGTAGGCGGAGTACGGGCCACCGATCTTGCCGTCGGCATTGTCAAAGATAAGCTCGACGGAGGCGGTGCCCACGGGCTTGCGCGCGCTCGAACCGTTGAACACCACATCCGCCATGGAATCGCCGCGCAGATGGCGCGCGGACAACTCGCCCATCACCCAGCGCACCGCGTCGATGACGTTGGACTTGCCGCAGCCGTTAGGCCCGACGATACCGGTTAAGTTGCTGGGAAAGCTGACGAGTGTAGGGTCGACGAAGGATTTAAAGCCGGCGAGCTTGATCTTGGTCAGCCGCATCTCAAAGATCTCGTGCCTCTAGCTTTGTGCGTGGCGGCGTTGCGCGCATGGGGTAGTGTAAAGTAAACGCGCATGAGTGCACACCCCACGAGCAGCCTCGAGACCTTCGCCAATCCCTCCCCCGAGCGCGACTACACGATCCGCATGCGCATTGCCGAGTTCACCTGTCTCTGTCCGCGGACAGGTCAACCGGATTTCGCGACGCTCTATCTTAAATACGTGCCGGATCGGTTGTGCGTGGAATTAAAATCGCTGAAGCTCTATATCGCCTCGTTCCGCAGCCGCGGCGCCTTCCACGAGGCCGTTACGAATGAGATCGCCGACCACCTCGTTGCGGTGCTCGCGCCGCGTTTCATCCGCTTGACGGCGCGGTTCAACGTGCGCGGCGGGATCTATACCAGCGTCGTCGTCGAGCACCGAAAAAGCGGCTCCGCAGGGGCTGCGGCATAGACCCTGTACATACCAAAGTCGGCCGGTATAATCCCGCGTCCTTTACAGAGCCCATGCTTTTTGAGGAGTGCTTGATGTCGGCCAAAAAACCTGCGCCGAAACCCGCCAAGGCGAAGAAATCCGCCAGTCGGCCGGCTGCCCGCAAGGAGGCTGCGAGCAGGTCCGTGGAGAAGGCCAAGAGCGTCCTCGCGCTGCGCCGGACTGCCGCAACCCCCAAGAAACGCACGAATGCCGAGGCACCGAGCGCACGCAAGAGCAGCGCGGCTGAAGCGCGTGCCGAGAGCCTCACCCGCCCGAGCGCGCCGCGCCCACTCAGCAGCGCCCCCGTGGCAAATCCCGTGATGCCCGTGCGCCTCACCCCGCCCCCGCCGGCCCAGGATGCGGACGAGAGCGAAGCGGGCGAGCCCGGGAGCCTCCTTGCCGGACCGCGTAACGTCCAGCCCTATATCTCCAAACGCGGCGAAGCGTACATGAGCAAGGAGCAGCTCGAGCACTTCCGCCAGATTCTGCTCAGCTGGAAGCGCGACCTCATGGTGGAGGTGGATCGCACCGTGTCCCATATGAAGGATGAGGCGGCGAACTTCCCGGACCCGAACGATCGGGCGACGCAGGAAGAGGAGTTCAGCCTTGAGCTGCGCACGCGCGACCGCGAACGCAAGCTTATCCGCAAGATTGACGAGGCCTTGAAGCGCGTCGAGGACGGCAGCTACGGCTACTGTTTGGAGACGGGCGAGGAGATCGGGATCAAGCGTCTCGAAGCTCGCCCGGTCGCAACTCTTACTATCGAAGCCCAAGAGCGGCGCGAGCGGCGCGAGCGGCAATACGGCGATCGCGACGACCGCTACCGCTAATTCCTCCTCGCCCGCGCGCACCACGGCCTACGTCGGCCGTTTCGCCCCCTCGCCCACCGGAGCGCTGCACCTTGGGTCTCTGGTTGCCGCGCTCGGCAGCTATCTTGAGGCGCGCCACCACGGCGGCCGCTGGCTGCTGCGGATTGAAGACCTTGACTCGCCACGCGTGCGCGCCGGCTGCGCCGCCGAGATGCAGCGCACGCTCTCGCAGCTCGGCCTTCATTGGGATGGGGAAGTTGAGTATCAAAGCCGCCAACTAAGTCTCTTTGAAGAGGCTATCGCGGAGCTCAGGCGCCGCAAATTGACCTATGCCTGCCAGTGCACGCGGCGCATGCGCGGGGAATTTGAAGAGAGCGCTTATCCGGGTACCTGCCGCGATCGCGACGTTTCCGCGCGCCCCGCCGCGTTGCGTTTTCGCGTTGATGCCGCAGAAACCGTGCGCTTCACGGATCGCTTTCAAGGGCCGTGCGAATTTGCGCTGCGCACCCTGGGTGATGTCGTGATCCGGCGCCGCGATGGAGTATTCGCGTATCAGTTGGCCGTCATCGTTGACGATGCGGCGCAGGGCGTTACCGATGTCGTGCGCGGCGCGGATCTGCTCGAAAGCACGGCCTGGCAGATTCCGCTGCAGCGCGCGCTGGGCTTACCCACGCCGCGCTACGCGCATCTGCCGCTCGTCGTCGAACCCGGCGGTGCAAAGCTCAGTAAATCTCTCCGTGCGGTGTCCCTGCAGCCCGAACGCGCCAGCCACGAACTCATCGCAGCCCTGAATTTGCTGCGTCAGGACGCACCGGCGGAGCTTTTGCGGGAGACCCCGCAAATGATCGTGAAGTGGGCGCTCGGCAACTGGAAACCGGCCAATTTGGAACGTGTCCAAAAAGCCACCGCGGCCGTCAAATTGGCTTAATTTGACCTTCGCGCCCGTTGTACTAAGGTATGCGGTGGGGCCGACCCGATGCCATGGAACTGCAGAAACAATAAGAGTCGATAACATCTAAGGGGACGTTGCGATGAACGAACCGCGGGTCATAAAAAAATATCCCAACCGGCGGCTGTACGACACCGTAGAAAGTCGCTACATCACGCTGGTGGATGTGCGCAAGTTGGTGGTTGATCGCGTCGATTTCGTCGTGATTGACAAGAAATCGCAGAACGACATCACGCGTTGCATCCTATTGCAGGTGATTGCAGAGCTGGAACAGGCCGCCGAGCCGCTCATGAGCCGCGACTTTCTCTCGCAGATCATCTGCTCGCACGATGCGCACTCGCACGACATGATTGGCAGCTATCTCGAGCAGAGCTTTAAGCTGTTCTCATCACATCAGCGCGACGCGCGTGAGCGCGCGAGCGATGCGACGCAGGCGGTGACGGGTTTGGCGCAGAAGAACTATCAGCGCTGGCGCGCAGTGCAGGATGAGATCTATCGCACGCTCATCAACGCCGCGAACGGCAGTGTCAGCGAGGCGCGTCCCGCTCCGTAGAGTTCAAACGCGCCGCGGCGATGCGCCCCTACGCCGCATCGACATTACGCATCGTCAGGCGCACGCGCCCCTGACGGTCGACCTCAAGCACTTTGACACGCACCACGTCGCCCTCTTTGAGCCGATCGCTGACGCGCTCGACGCGCTCCTCGGAGATCTGCGAGATGTGCACCAAGCCATCGCGCCCGGGGAGGATGGTGACGAACGCGCCAAAGTCCATCAGCCGCACGACCTTACCCTCGTAGATCCGGCCCACCTCGACATCTGCGGTGATGAGCTCGATGCGCCGCTGCGCCTCGCGCCCGGCGGCGCCGCTCACTGAGGCTATCTTCACGGTGCCGTCGTTCTCGATGTCGATCGTGGTACCGGTTTCCTCGGTGATCTGGCGGATCACCGCACCACCCTTGCCGATAACGTCGCGAATCTTCTCCTGATCAATCTTGAGCGTAATGATCGAAGGGGCCCAATCGGACATCTTCGCGCGCGAGCTGCCCAGAATTTTGTTCATCTCGCCCAGGATGTACAGCCGCCCGGCGCGCGCTTGATCCAAAGCGACGCGCATGATCTCCGCCGTGACACCTTCAACCTTGATGTCCATCTGCAAGGCGGTGACGCCATCCTTGGTGCCTGCGACCTTGAAATCCATATCGCCCAAGTGATCCTCGTCGCCCAGGATGTCCGTCAGCACTTTGAAACGGCTGCCCTCGAGCACAAGTCCCATCGCCACGCCCGCCACGGGCGCCGCGAGTGGCACTCCGGCGTCCATCAGCGACAAACTGGTGCCGCACACGCTTGCCATCGAGCTTGAGCCATTGGACTCGAGGATCTCCGAGACCACGCGAATCACGTATGGGAACGTCGCCATGTCGGGCATCACTGCCTTGATGCCGCGCCGCGCGAGATTGCCGTGGCCGATTTCGCGGCGCTTCGGCGAACCCATCATGCCGGTCTCGCCAACGGAGAAGGGCGGGAAGTTGTAGTGCAGCATGAAGGACTCGCGGCGCTCGCCCTCAAGGCCGTCGATGATCTGCGAGTCGCGGCTGGTACCGAGCGTGGTGACGACCAGTGCCTGCGTCTCACCGCGGGTAAAGAGTGCCGAGCCGTGGGTACGCGGCAGCACGCCCACCTTGACGGTGATGGGCCGCACGGTCACTGCATCGCGGCCGTCGATGCGCGGCTCGCCATTCAAAATTCTCTGCCGCACGATGTTGCTCTCAAGCCGGAAGAGCTCGCTCTCCACCTGCTCGGAAGTCCACTTCGACACCTCGCCGGCCCCGAGCGCCGCTTGCGTTTGGCTCTTCACTTCGTGCAGGCGATTGCGCCGCTGCAGCTTCTCGGTGATGGCGTACGCTTCGGTGACGGCAGCCTGCGCATGCATCGCGACCGCGCTTTTAAGTTCCGCGTTGTCCGCCTCAGGCTTCCAGCCCCAGCGCGGTTTGCCTGCTTCGGCGATGAGTTCGCGGATGGTGCGAATCGCGACCTGCATCTGCTCGTGGCCGAAGACCACCGCGCCGAGCATGATCTCCTCGGAGAGCCCGCGCGCCTCGGATTCAACCATCAGCACCGCGGCTTCCGTACCGGCAACTACCAGATGCAGCGCCGAATCGACGAGTTCCTTGGCGGTCGGATTCAACAGATACTTGCCCTCCTTGTAGCCGACACGCGCCGCGCCGATCGGGCCATTAAAGGGAATGCCCGAAAGCGCCAATGCCGCCGATGCACCGAGCAGCGCCGGCACATCCGGATCGATATCCGGGTCGACCGAGACCACCGTGGCAACGATCTGCACCTCATTCAGGAAGCCGTCCGGAAAGAGCGGCCGGATCGGGCGGTCGATGAGACGCGAGGTGAGCGTCTCCTTCTCGGTCGGACGGCCCTCGCGCTTGAAGAAGCCGCCGGGGATGCGCCCCGCCGCGTAGGTCTTCTCCACATAGTTGACGGTCAGCGGAAAGAAATCGCGCCCGGGCTTGGCCGTCTGCTGCGCGCACGCCGTGACGAGTACCACCGTGTCGCCGACCGCGACGCGCACCGCAGCGTCCGCCTGGCGGGCGAGCTCCCCGGTCTCAATGGTGACACTATGGGAGCCGTAGCCAAAAGTCTTACTAACAACGCTCACGCTTCAATCCTCGAACTGAAAAATCGGTGAAACACACTACCGCAGGCGCGCGACTAACGGTGGCGCGCCCTGCGAATATAGATCAGCGTCGCAGGCCCAGGCGCTCGACGAGCTCCTGATACTTCTGCGGCTGCGTGGCTTTGAGATAGTCGAGGTGTTTGCGGCGTTGATTGACGAGCTTCACAAGGCCGCGGCGCGAGGAATGATCGGCCTTGTGGCTCGCGAAGTGATCGCTCAAACCATTGATGCGCTCAGAGAGCAGCGCGACTTGAACCTCGGGCGAGCCGGTGTCGCGCGGACCTCGGCCAAACTGCTCGAGGATCCCATCCTTTTTCTGCTTGGACGAGGGCATTAACAAATCCTAATCTTTAAGCCATTGCAACCGCGGAATTCTACCCGTGGTAGGCTCCCGACGACAAGACAAAGAGCCTGCGCGGACGCACTTGGCCGCGCCCATCGGCTTCGCCCACGCCAAAAAAGCGGCCCGCTTCGTCGTAGAGGCGTACCCGTCCGCTCAGCGCCCCGTCCGCAGCCACGATCTGACCCTGCTGCAGCCGCTGCCTGCGCGGCGCATCCAAATGAAGCGCCGCCAGATGAGCGATACCAAAGTCCACCGGCAGCAGCGGCGGCTCACGCGCCGCGCCGATCGCCTCCAGGGTATGCATGGGTTCGCGCTCAAAGGGCTCAACATAGGCGCGGTGCAGCCGCGTCACGTAGCCGCAGGTGCCCAGGCAGCGCGCGATGTCCTCGGCCAGAGTGCGTACATAAGTACCCTTGGAGCAGAGCACTTCGAGCGCAAGCACCGCGCCGTCAAAGGCGATGAGCTTGAGCTCGCTGATCTCGATCTCGCGCGGCGCGCGCTCCACCTCCAACCCGGCGCGCGCGAGCCGATAGAGAGGCTGCCCGGATTGCTTCAAGGCGGAGTACATCGGCGGAACTTGGGGCTGGCGGCCGATAAAGCCGCGCAACACCCGCTCGATGTCGGCGGCGCCAGTGCGCGGCACCGCCTGGCGCTCGAGCACCTCCCCTTCGGCATCGCCCGTGGCGGTGCGCGCGCCGAGGCTGACGCTGAAGTGATAGTACTTGCGGCGGCTGATGAGCTCGCCAGCGATCTTGGTGGCCTCCTCAAGACAGATGGGCAGCATGCCGGTGGCGAGCGGGTCGAGGCTCCCCACGTGGCCTGCCTTGGCGGCGCCCAGCAGACGGCGTACCTGCTGCAACGCGGCGTTGGAGGAGACGCCGAGGGGCTTGTCGAGAAGCAGGATGCCGCTGCGCCGCGACTCTTCAGCGCTCGCCATCGTCGTGGTCGCGGGCGACCGCCTGATTGATAAGGTCGGTGAGCGCCGCCGCCTTATCGAAGCCGTCGTCGAACACGAACTGCAGCCGCGGCGCATAGCGCAAGCCGAGCCGCCGGCTCACCGCACCGCGCAGAAAGCCGCCGGCGCGCGTCAAACCCTCGCGAACCTCTTCGGCCGAGTGGGTCGATGCAAATGGCGTGAAGTAGACGCGGGCACTGCGCATGTCCGGCGCCAGAGCCACTGCGGAGATGGTCACGTTGCCGACCCGCGGATCTTTGACCTCGCGGCAGATGAGCTGCGCCAAAGTTCGCTGCAGCTCAGCCTCGATCCTACGATTGCGCGGATGAGGCGAATCGAACCGTTGTTCTGGCGACATGACGCCCTTACTGCAGCGTGCGCGCAACTTCGATACGCGAAAAGCACTCGATCTGATCGCCGACGCGCACATCCTGGTAGTTTTTGACGCCGATGCCGCACTCGGTGCCCGCACGCACTTCGTTGACGTCGTCTTTGAAACGCCGCAGCGACTCCAGAGCGCCCTCAAAGATGACGACGTTGTCGCGCAGCACGCGGATCGGGTTGTTGCGCTTCACGCCGCCCTCGGTCACGAGGCAGCCGGCGACGACGCCGAACTTGCTCGAGCGGAACACCTCGCGCACCTGCGCGATGCCCTGGATCTGCTCCTTGATCTCCGGCTGCAGCATGCCGGTCATCATCTGTTTCACATCATCGATGGCTTCATAAATGATGCTGTAGTAGCGCAGCTCGACGCCCGTCTCCTTGAGCGCCTCGCGCGCACCGGCATCGGCACGCACGTTGAAGCCGATAATGCGCGCCTTGGACGCTGAGGCGAGCTGCACGTCCGACACCGTAATCGCGCCCACGCCGCTGGCGATCACCTTCACCTGGATCTCATCGATCGAGAGGTTCGCGAGCGCATCGCGCAGCGCTTCAGCGCTGCCCTGCACGTCCGCCTTCAGCAAAATCGCGATGCTGCCGCTCTTCTCGCCATCCATCTGTGAGAAGACGTCTTCACTGCGAGTCGTCTGGCGCGCAAGTTTCACATCGCGGAATTTGCTCTGGCGGTAGACGGCAACCTCGCGCGCGCGCCGCTCATTCTCCACCACCAGTAGATCATCACCCGCATTGGGCGAGCCCGAAAGCCCAAGCACGACAACCGGCATCGACGGCAGCGCCTCCTGCAACGGCGCGCCGTTCTCATCAAACATCGCGCGCACGCGTCCCTGCTCCGAACCGGCGAGGATCACATCGCCCATGCGCAGCGTGCCGCGCTTCACGAGCGCCGTGATAACCGCGCCGCGGCCCTTCTCCATGCTCGACTCGATCACGACGCCCGAAGCCAAGCCGCTGCGTGGCGCGCTAAGCTCAAGCACCTCGGCCTGCAATAAGATCGCCTCGAGCAGCTGATCGATGCCCTCGCCGCTGCGCGCCGACACCTTGACGAAGATGTTCTGCCCGCCCCACTCCTCCGGGATGATCTCCTGCTTGGCAAGCTCGGTGCGCACGCGGTCAAAATCCGCATCGCTCTTATCGATCTTGTTGACGGCGACGACGATCGGCACGTTCGCAGCGCGCGCATGCTGAATGGCCTCAATGGTTTGCGGCATGACGCCGTCATCCGCCGCTACGACCAGCACCACGACGTCGGTCGCCTTCGCGCCGCGAGCGCGCATGGCGGTGAAGGCCGCATGGCCCGGGGTATCGAGGAAGGTGATGACGCCGCGCGGCGTCTCGACATGGTAGGCGCCGATGTGCTGCGTAATGCCACCGGCCTCGCCGGCCGCGACTTTCGTGCGCCGGATGTAATCGAGCAGCGAGGTCTTGCCGTGGTCGACGTGGCCCATCACGGTTACGACCGGCGGGCGCGGCTCCTGCGTGCCCTCCTCGGGCGCCACGCCCTGCAGGTCATGCTCGATCTGGTTCTCGCGCATGACTTTGGGTGTGTGCCCCATCTCCTCCACCACGAGCACCGCGGTGTCAGGCTCCAGGGGCTGATTGATGGTCGCCATGACGCCAAGATTCATCAACACTTTGATGACCTCGGTCGCTTTGACCGCCATGCGCTGCGCGAGCTCGCCGACCGTCGTCGTCTCGCCGATCACAACCTCGCGGTGCACGGGCGACGTGGGCATCTCGAAGCCGTGCAGGGCATCAGCCGGCGCCGCCATCGTGCGGGCTTTCATGCGGCGCTTTTTCTTGTAGCGCGAACTCACATCACCCGCGACGTGCAGCTCCTGGCGGCCGTAGCGGGTCTGTTTGTCGTCGATGTCCTCGGTGACGGCCTCAACCAGCCGCGGCTTCACCGGCTCCGGCTGCGTGCGCCGCTGCTGTTCGCGCGCGCGTCGCTCCGCCTCCTCGCGCGTGCGCTGCTCGGCCAGGCGCCGCGCCTCGTCCTGCGTCTTCTTGCGGTTGAGTTCCTCTTCGGCGCGACGACGATTCTCCATCTCGAGCCGCTCGCGTTCACGCCGCTCGTTTTCCAGCCGATCGTTCTCGCGCTGCTCGGCCTCGAGCGCCTCGCGGCGCTTGACGTCGATCTCTTCCTGCTGGTGGCGCGCCTGCTCCTCGAGCACATCACGCTTGATGTAGGTGCGCTTGCGGCGCACCTCGACGTTGACCGTGCGCGCCCGTCCCTGCACGCTTGCGAGCTTCAACTCGCTCTGCGTCTTTCTCTTCAGGGTGATCTTGCGCGGTGCGCCGCCATCCTCTTCACTGCCGTGACTGCGCCGCAGATGGGTCAGAAGCTCCAGCTTCGCATCATCGCTGATGCGATCATCGGGTCCGCCGACCTTGATGCCGGCTTGGTCCAGCTGCACCAGCAGCCGGTCCACCGGCACCTTGAGGACTTCGGCAAACTGCGAAACGGTTACTTCGGCCATGAGCTCCTCGCTCCCATCAATGACTGCTCGCTTCAAACCAGGGCGCGCGCGCCGTCATAATAAGCTTGCCCGCCTCCTCGGCGGCCAACCCTTCGATGTCGGAAAGATCATCGATCGACTGATCCGCCAGATCCTCGCGCGTGCGCACGCCGCGCCGTGCGAGCGCGAGCGCCAAATCCGGGCTCATTCCCTCAAGCAGCAACAGATCATCCGCCGGCATTGACTGGTCGAGACTCTCCTCGCTCGCGATCGCCTGCGTCAGCAGCACGTCGCGCGCGCGATTGCGCAGCTCCTTGACGATATTGGCGTCGAACTCATGAATGGCCATGAGTTCGGCCTGCGGCACATAGGCCACCTCCTCAATGGTCGAGAAGCCCTCCTGCGCCAAAATCGTTGCCACATCCTCATCGACGTCGAGCTGCTTCATGAACATGTCGACCAGACCGCGCGCCTCGGTCTCGCTCTTCGCCTCAGCATCCGACTCGGTCATGATGTTCAGTTCCCAGCCCGTGAGCTGGCTTGCGAGGCGGATGTTCTGACCGCCGCGGCCAATCGCCTGCGAGAGCTTCTCCTCGGCGACCGCGATGTCCATGCTGTGCGATTCCTCGTCGACGACGATGGAGAGCACTTCCGCGGGCGACATCGCATTGATGACGAACTGGGCGGCATTGGCATCGAAAGGGATGATGTCGACGCGCTCGCCCGCGATCTCGTTGGAAACCGCCTGCACGCGCGAGCCGCGCATGCCCACGCACGCGCCCACCGGATCGATGCGCGGATCGTTGCTGCGCACGGCGATCTTGGCGCGCACGCCCGGGTCGCGCGCCGCGCCGAGGATCTGTATCAGCCCTTGGCCGACCTCGGGCACCTCGAGCTTAAAAAGCTCGACCAGAAACTCCGGGGCGGTGCGCGTGAGAAAGAGCTGCGGGCCACGCGGCTCGGAGCGCACCTCCTTGAGGTATGCCTTGACGCGGTCCTGGGGTTTGGCTTGCTCGCGCGGGATCATGTCGGTGCGCGGCACGAAGCCTTCGGCGTTGCTGCCAAGATCAACGTAGATGCCGTTGCGGTCGACTCTCTTCACGACGCCGCTGACGAGTTGCCCGACGCGTTCGCGGTACTGCTCGACGACCTGGGCGCGCTCGGCCTCGCGCACCTTCTGCACGATGACCTGCTTTGCCTGCTGGGCGGCGATGCGTCCGAACGCGACCGATTCCATCGGCTGCTCGACGTAGCCACCCACCTCTACGGCGGGATCCATATCGAGCCCGTCTTCGAGACGCAGCTCGCGTTCGGGAACCTCGAGTTCCTTGGAATCGTCGGCAAATACCTTCCAGCGGCGAAAGGTGTCGTAGTCGCCGGTCTTGCGGTCGATGGCCACGCGCGCATCGAGCTCCTCGCCGTACTTCTTGCGGGTAGCCGATGCCAGCGCCGCCTCGAGCGCCTCGAAAATGATCTCCTTATCGACGCCCTTCTCGTTCGAGACTGCATCGACGACCATCAGGATTTCCTTGTTCACAACTACCTCCAACCGCAGCCCCTAAGAGCTACGGGGCAAGCTTTGCCTTGCCGATTTCATCCAACACCACGCCGACCGGCTGCTCATCCACCACCAGCGTTATCCCCTCACCGTTCACCGCGGCGAGCCGGCCGGTATAGCGGCGACGGCCTCCTTCGCGCGGGACCTTCAATTCAATCCAGACACGCTCGCCGACGAAGCGTTCGAAGTGCGCGCGCGTACGCAGCACCCGATCGAGCCCCGGAGAGGACACCTCGAGCCGAAAGGCTGTCGGAATCGGATCCTCCACGTCGAGAAGTGCCGACACTTCGCGACTGACCCGCTCACAGTCCTCGATCCGCACCCCATCCGGGTGATCGATAAACAGCCGCACTGTGCCCGGGCTTAGTTCCAGTTCCACGAGCTCAAAGCCGAGATCCGCCGCCACGGGCTCAATGAGGGCAATGAGCCGCTCACGCAAGGTCCCGCTCATCTCGCCGCCTCGGCCAAAAAGCCCCGCCCAAAAAACAAAAGCCCCGGGGGGGCTTTCCGTTCGATCACTTGGAGGCGCCCAGTCCGCCCTGCCTCACGCTTGGCGTGCGACACCGCGGACATCCCCGCCAGTCCCCAAACCAGGGACACTCTCCAATTCCCTATTAAGGGACCCCCCATTTTAACCGAAGTCGGGTGGCGGCGAAACCCGGAACTTGTCTGGCGGGGTACTCATTAGAAGGGAGCCACACAAAACGTTAAGTGCTGGTACAGTCTGTCAACCGGACCCAATAGAAGAGGCGAGCTGTGTCTGAAAGCGCCCCCACCCGAGCCAGTCAGCTGTTGCTTTTCGCCCGCAACTTCCTCAAGCACCCGCGCATGCTAGGTTCGCTCATTCCGAGCTCGCGCTTCCTCATCGAGGAGGTGCTGCAGGCGGTCGACTGGGCGAATGCGCGCGTCATCGTCGAGTACGGGCCGGGCGTGGGCACCTTCACCGCCGAACTGCTGCGCCGCATGCGTCCGGATGCCAGCTTGATCGCAATCGAAACCAACACCGATTTCGTGCGCTACCTGAAAAGCTCATTGCATGATCCGCGCCTGCAGGTGGTGCAGGAGTCGGCGCTGCGCACCGACAAGGTGCTGCGCGACTTGGGCTACGTCAAAGCCGACTATGTGATCTCAGGGGTTCCGCTGGGTTCGATGCCGCCGGAGCTGCGCCGCGGGATTCTCAATACCACTCACTCGGTGCTCGACCCGCGCGGCCGATTTCTCGTCTACCAGTTCACGACGCGCGTTTTGCCCGATCTGCAGCGTATCTTCAGGCTCGTGGATCGGCGCTTCGAGCCGCTCAACATTCTTCCCGCGCAAGTATTCTTCTGCCAGCCGCGCTCGGCCTGAACGAGGCGCCGCGCGCAACGCCACGGCTTAATTGGCGCCCGTGTGCTCATGCTCGTGAGCGTGCTCGCCGCGGTGATGCGCCTCGTTCTCGGCACCTTCCCCCTCCTCGACCGCGGTCATCGCGCGGTACTGCTCGGGCGAGAGGTGCGGTAACTGGCGCACGAAGGCGACGATGTTCCAGATCTTCTCATCGTCGTGCGTCTCGCCCCAGGCCGGCATGCCCGATGCCTTGATGCCATGTTTGATAACCCAGAAGGCGATGTTGGGCGTGATCGACACCTGCGAGAGATTCGGCGGCTGCGGCAAAAGACCCGCGCGGATTTCACTGACGGTAATCCCCGGGGCAAGGTGGCAGTCGACGCACATGGCGCTGTAGTGCTCGGCGCCCTCGCGCACTCTTGCCGGATCATCGAGCGCTGGCACGGCGACCGCGGCGGCGCGGCGTTCGATGGAGCGCTCACGCAGCAGTGTGAGCAGGGCCTGAGTTGCCGCAAGATGCGGCCGGTCGGCGCCGACGTCGTAAAGGCCCGAATAGGCGCCGAGCACGATGAGCAGGGCGCACCCCAGCAACGTCACCAGTACCACCACCAGTTTTTGCAGCATCGACACTCCCCCTAGAGCCAGACGCGCACGCCGAGCGCCAGTGTGACCTCGTTCGGATCGCTTCCGGCGCCAGCCCAGTACCCCGCAGTTGCACCGTAATGCCGCGTCCACACTACGCCCGCATAGGGGGCAAACTCGCGCCGCACCTCGTAGCGCAAGCGCAGGCCGACCTCCAGATCCGCAAGCCCCGCGCCATCAATGCGCGCCGGATCGGGCCGGCCGTAGAAATCCATCTCAATTTCCGGCTGCAAAATCAGGCGCTGCGTGAATAATAGTTCATAGTCGAGTTTGAGCCGCGCCGCGGTGCGCGCTGCCGATCCGGCATAGACCGTCGCTTCCACATCGACGCCCTGCGGGGCGATGCCGCGCATGCCCAGCGCCGCCCAGGTGCGGCCGGGCCCGACGCCCACATCCTGGCGCCCGCCAACTTCAACATTCCACCAGCGAAGGAGCGCGTGATCCCAAAAAAGCTCTACCCGGGCGCTCTCCCCGTCGCCCGGATCGGGCGTGCCTTGCGTGCGCATCCAGGCCTTGTCGTAATCGCCCCCGTACCAGCCCTCGGCCTGCCAGGCAAGCCCGTTCGGCTGCGCCAAGCTGCGCCATTCGGCCTGATCAAACCAAAGCATCCCAAGCGGCGCGGCATCGTCCATCTCCATACTCTGTGCCATCGGGCTTGCAGCACCGGATGCGCGCGCCACCACGAGCAGGATGAGCAGCAACGCCGAGCCGGGGGCGCTCCTCACAGACGGCGGGCCAGGGCGTTCGCGGGCGCCACCGCTATCTCGCGGAACATGCCCGCCTCCATGTGATAGAGGAGATGGCAGTGGAACGCCCAGCGCCCGGCGACCATGGGGCTCACGCAGTAACTCACCTTCTGCGCCGGCCGCACCACCACCGTGTGTTTTCTGACCTGAAACCCACCGGCGGCCGATTCGAGCTCACTCCACATGCCGTGCAGGTGAATCGGGTGCGTCATCATGCTGTCGTTTACGAGCACGAGACGCAGCCGCTCGCCCTCGCGAAACTCAAGCGGCGGCGCCTCGGAGAACTTGCGACCGTCGAACGACCACATGTAACGCTGCATGTGTCCGGTCAAACGCAGTTCGATCTCGCGCTGCGGAGCGCGCGTATCAAGTGCACCACCGAGCGTATGCAGATCCGCGTAGGTGAGCACGCGCCGGCCGTTGGCTCGCAGCCCGACTCCGGGATCATCGAGCCGCGCATCGGGCGCGGCGACTTGCATGTCAACGCCGACTTGAGCGTCGGTGGGCTGCTTCTCGCGCGGCATTGCCGCCATGTCGCCCATGCCTGTGTCATTCATTGCAAGCGCCACATGCGGATCAAGTGCCGGAGTCGCCGCGCGCGCGCCGGCGCGCGGCGTCAGCGTCCCGCAGGCGAAGCCGGAGCGGTCCATGGATTGGGCGAATATGGCGTAGGGCTGTTCGGCGGGCTCAACGATGACGTCATAGACCTCGCCCGCGCCGATGCGAAACTCATCGACGCTCACAGGCTCAACGTCCTGGCCGTCCGCGGCCACAACCCTCATGACAAGTCCGGGAATACGCACATCAAAGAAACTCATCGCTGAACCGTTGATGAAGCGCAGTTTGACGCGCTCGCCGCGCCGAAACTCGGCACTCCAGTTGCCCGCCGCGGCGAGGCCATTCATGAGGTACGTATAGGTGTAGCCGGAGACGTCAGCAAGATCCGTAGGGTCCATGCGGGCATCTCCCCACATGTGCCGCTCCGCCAGAGTGTCCCGCAAGCCATGTGCGCGCGCATCGCGCACGAAGTCCCCCACCGTGCGCCGCGAGAAGTTGAAGTACTCGCTGTCGCGTTTGAGCGTTGCATAGAGGTGTTCCGGATCCTCATCCGTCCAGTCCGAGAGCAGCACCGTGTAGTCGCGCGCCACGGCGTGCCGTTCGCCGGCTGCCGGCGCAATGATGATGGGACCGTAGAGACCGGTCTGTTCCTGAAAGCGCGAATGACTGTGATACCAATACGTGCCCGCCTGTGCGGCGCGAAACTCATACGTAAAGCTCGCCCCGGCGGCGATGCCCTCAAAGCTCAACCCCGGCACACCATCCATGGCGGCGGGCACCAGCACGCCGTGCCAGTGGAGCGAAGTTCGCACCGGCAGACGGTTGCTCACCCGCACGCGAATCACGTCGCCTTGCCGCCACAGCAACAGCGGCGCCGGAATCTGGCCATTGACAGCGGTCGCAAGGCGCGCCCGGCCGGTGTAGTTGACCGGCACACTTGAGACCTCAAGATCAAACTGCGTGCCTGAGAGCACGCGCCGCGGCGCCGCGGCGGCCAAGAGCCGCGCCCGTGCGCCCGCGAGGCTGAGCGCCCCGCCGCTCACTGCCTGCACAAACCGCCGCCGCGAGATGCGGCCGCGCGCGAGCTTGTCGGTACGATCGTCCACCGGCGCCATTGTCGCGCAACTCATCCTGACAAGCGCCATGGGCGGCCGCGGGCGCTTCGCCGCCGTTACAATCGCCACGATGGCGACTCCTCCCACCAATCCGGCCGACCCGGCAGCGCGCGGTGTGCGCCGAACACCCTGGCTCCTCATCGCCGCCCTCGCGCTGACACCGTTTTGGCTCCTCGGAATGTTCGACCGCGCGCTGTGGACGCCGGATGAGCCACGCGAGGCGGATATCGTCTGGCACATGAGCCAACAGGATGAGATGGCGATCCCGCATCTGGCCGGCACGCCGTTTCTCGAGAAGCCGCCGCTGTCGTACTGGCTTTCCGCCGCGGCAATTGACGCGGTCGGCGATTCGCCCGGCGGCGATCGCCTGCCCAATCTTCTCTATGCGCTCATCGTCGTTGCGGCCACGGGAACCTTGGCGGCGCGCATGGCAGGGCGCGAGGCGGCGCTCATCGCCGCACTCATCGCTGGCTCGGCGCTCCTTGCCTACCGCGTCACGATCTGGCTGGCCCCCGATGCGGCGCTGCTCGCAGGCAGCGCGGTGGCACTCCTCGGTGCCTACAGCGGTTATCGCGCGCGCCCGGGCGCGCGCAAGCTCCTGGGCTACACGCTGATGCACGCGGGTGCGGCGCTCGGCTTCATGGCGAAGAGTGCTCCCGGATGGCTCGTGCCGGCGCTCTCGCTCGGCTCGCTGATCGCGTGGGAA
>Ga0302324_100003977_pt1 | contig 33050 bp, 27 predicted proteins | sample Palsa_T0_1_FD_201949 | JGI IMG/M metagenome (GOLD analysis project Ga0302324, IMG submission 201949) | Peat permafrost microbial communities from Stordalen Mire near Abisko, Sweden - Palsa_T0_1 | ecosystem: Environmental > Terrestrial > Soil > Palsa > Peat permafrost | place: Sweden: Abisko... | reverse complement strand
ACTCCGAGCTCCCAGAAGCCGACGCGGCCCGGCCAGTCCTGCACGGTCGTCATCGCGCCCGGGGAGACAACCTCGATCACGCCGGCCACACTAGGCCATCGGCGCCCCCATCGCCCCGTCGGACGGCGCGATAACGCCGCTGCTGGAGGACTGCTGGCGCTTCATCAGCGGGTAGGCGATCGCCCCGAGGCTAACTGCCACCACGACGAACAGCGGCGATGCGTATTGGAGATACCAGTGAGGGGTGCCAGGATCGTAGACCTCGACGCGCGGCCATCCGATGTTGACCATCAGGAACGCGCCACCGATGACCGCGACGATATTGACTGGCAGCCCGAACCGACCCAGCGTCCAAGTGGCATCGGTGGTCGGCTGGTAATGCCCACGCAGTCGCTTGATCAGGAGCGGCACTGTCACCATCAGGTACGCGAGATACACGATCACCACAGCAACGCTCGACACCGCGGCAAACACCTCGGTGTTGCCAAGGTTGAGCAGCAGCACCCCGATCGACAGAACGCTGACCATGACGCCCGGGAGCACCGGGCACTTGCTGCGCTTAGAGACGTAGGAGAGCTGGCGGGCGAACGGTAGGCGCCCGTCTCGCGACATGCTGAACATGACCCGCGCGGCCGACGCGGAGATCGCCAGCGTCGCCGAGAAGATCGAGATCGCGACGATGATCAGAAGGATCTTGCCGAGGGTATTACCGAGCTGCGAGGTGATGACGTACGCGAGGCCGTCGGTGGCGAGGTCTCCGTTGGTGAGGCTCGGTGCCGCCATCAACGTCGCGAGGATCAGCAGACCGCCGCCGACCGCGGACACCATCATGCAGCGCGTGATCGCCCTTGGCGCCGTCGCCCGCGGATCGCGTGTCTCCTCCGACAGTTCGGCGGCGCTGTCGAAGCCATAGAAGACGTACGCCGCCATCAGCATCGAAGCGAGGAACGGCCCGATATAGCTGCCGTGACCCTGAACGCCGTTGGTGTGGGTCACGATCCCCGGCCCACGGACGCTGTGAGCAAACAGCAGAACGACTAGCGCGCAGACACCGACGATCTCGAACGAGACCCCGATCCGGGTCAGGACCGCCATCTTCGTGACGCCGGCGGAGCTGATCACCATGCAGATCAGAATGCAGATCGAACCGAGCAGGATCGCGTTCTCGGCACCCGTGTGCGACGTCGGCGAGGAGCTACCGCCGACCAGCTGGAAACCGCCCCAGACCGGCGGCAGCACGAGCTGCAGCGCGATCGCGAGCGCCGCGACGCTGATGATGTAGCCGAGCAACATCAACCAGCCGGCCATCCAGCCCAGCGGATCGCTCGACACCCGCCGAGACCATTGGTAGACGGCGCCGGAGATCGGGTAGCGGGCTGAGAGCTCGGCGAACGTCAGCGCCACCGAGAACTGGCTGGTGAACACCAGCGGCCAGGTCCAGAAGTACGCGGGCCCTCCCAGCCCGAATCCGAACGTAAACAGCTCGAAGACCGTCGTCAGGATCGATACGAACGAAAACCCGGAGGCAAACGACGCGAACGATCCCAAGCCCCGATGAAGCTCCTGTTTGTACCCGAGCGACTCCAGATCGCCGAGATCCACCGTCGTGTGGCCCACATCCGCAACTGCGCTGGTCATGCTGGACACCCCTTTGGCGATGGTCGAGCCATGCGCTGTACACGGCGTTGTGCACAATGCAGATTCGCGTGCCTGACTCCAGTTCAAAAGGTCCGGATGGCCAAAGATCCGAGCGATAGTCCTCTACAGTTGGCGGGAGCCCATGGCCGAACTCCGGAGCGGACGCTGCCAGCCGCGATCCGGATGGATTCAGCTCGGTAGGGGAACTCCGGCCCGGCGGAACTCTTCTGCCATTTTTGCGCCGACGAGCTGGAGCGCCGAGGCGGGACGGATCATCACTTTGAGCTCGGTGATCATGCCGTCCTCGTCAAAGGTGAGCTTGTCGATCCCCTCGACCTGCTTTCCGTCGACCGTAGTGGCGAATTCGAGGATCGCGACCCGGTCATCCGGATCCTCGAGCTGGTGCACGTACCGGAACTCGCCATCGCGCTTGAGCACCCGCTCGGCCGCTTGGAGCACCTTTACGACCTGATCGCGACCCTGATAAGGCTTGAACACGACTGGGCTGCGGAACGTCGCCGCCTCGCTGAACAGATCTGCGGCGGCATCGACGTTCCCGCGTTCGACGCAGGCGCGGAAGCGGTCGGAAAGCATCCTGCCGGGAGCCTAACGTGCGGCGGCCAGACGCTCGGCAATGATTGATCGATGGCATGCCTCCGGGTCGGCCTCGACGCAGAAGATCGCGCCGGCACCGTCTTGCGGCAGCTCCGCCACGATTCGGGCAAGATCGACCCTGTCGAGAGTTTCGCGCGTGTAGCGGTCGCGGTAAGCGGGCGCAAGCTCGAGCCGGTCCTAGCACGGCCCTGCCGCTGCAGGTGGACGTGCAGCAGATGGTCGATCGGGCTGATCACATTCCCGATGAGCGAATCGAAGGTGTGGCCTCCGGCAACGAAACCGATCGAAAAGCAGGCCCAGCCTGGCAGGCTGTCCGGCCACGAGAAGTCTGCGAGCGAGTCGACGGTGGCCACCGCGAGAGCCGGGCCGTTGGCGGCGCCGCGAAACGCCACAGTGATGATCGGCTCCACGGTTTCGGACGGGCAGTTGATGGCGCCGGGCTGAACAATCCCGAGTGAGTTGAAAAGGGCTACCAGCCTTCGCACTGTGCCGGGACCGATGACTGCTCGCGAGAACGTCGGCGACTGGCCAGGCAGTCCCTCTGTGACGTCAACCTGCGTTACGCCTGCCGGGATTCGCTCACGCGCGGGTCGAGCGACGACCCACTGCGACTGTGACTCGGCGAACAGATCCGTCCCCCCGTCCGACCCGCCTGCCACCTCGATCTCCAGCCAGCGGGTATCAAGGATGTCGCTGACGGGCGCCCACGATCGAATCACGGACTGAGAGCTTGGGGCCGGGCCCCCGAACCCAGTACTGAACAGCTTCGATCCGGGCGGGAGGTGCGACTCGACGTAGGGCAGCACCGTGCCAGGGTGACCCGGCACGCTCCAGCGTTCGGAGGCAAGCGCGCTCGCGAACGCCGTCGTCAGCAGCGGCACCTTGCGCTGAACCCCGATTGCGCTGCGCTTCGACACGACGACTGCACCCGGCGGAGGGATCACCCCGGCCAATAACCGGGCCGAGTCGCGAATCGCTGCCTGCCGATTCGCCGTGGTTGTCCGCGCGGCAGCCCGAGTCCCCACCACCTCGGTCGACATGGCAGCGGTCGTCAACGCCGCCGAGGGCGTCCGGTCATGAATCGCCGACCTACCGACGCCAGCGGTTGCAGCCAGAAGACCGGCAGCGATCACCGCAACAGAGGCATGCGACACGCGCGCCCGCAAGGTCACACGCACTCTACGCCCGCCGTCGTGGTTGATCACGCCTCGCGAGGACTCCGCTGGAGGTTTGGCTTGATCAGCTGGATCACGAGAACGATCGACTCACCCGAATCCGACGCTGAGGACCTGCGCGCGATCGCGCCTGACGCTAACTTGAAGACCTTGGTCAAAACACCAATCACGGACGCAAGCTCCACGACTGACGGGCCTGCCGGCGAACCGCAGCTTGATAACCCCGTGTATGCCGCGCTCACGGGGGCTCACGCGCGCTTCGCGGAGAGGCGCGGCCGCGTGGTTCGCTATGCCGAGCAGGTGGCGCCGTTCATGGCGCTGCCGCCCGAGCCAACGCCCGAGGACTGGGTCGACGCGGCACATCTTGTCGGCGATGGCGGCTTCATCGCGGTCGCTGCGCTACAGCTCGGGCCCGAGGCTCCGACGGGCTGGACGACGGTCCGCGAGTTCGAGCTCGTGCAGATGATCGAGGTCGACCTCCGCGGCGTCGAGGACCCCGGGGCCGTGGTGCTCGACCGCGACGATGTGCCTGACGTGCTCGAGCTGGTCCGCGCGACCGAGCCGGGTCCGTTCCTTGAGCGGACCATCGAGCTCGGGCGTTACCTCGGGATCCGCCGGGAAGGCGTGCTCGTGGCGATGGCCGGCGAGCGGATGGCGCTCGACGGCTGGCGGGAAATCAGCGGCGTGTGCACTGCACCGGATCACCGCGGTCAGGGCCTCGCCGCCCGGCTCGTCGGCGCCATCGCTGGCGGCATTCACGCCCGCTCCGAGCGGGCTTTCCTTCACGTCGTCGCCTCGAACACGGGCGCGATCGGCCTGTACGAACGGCTGGGGCTGCGGATCCGCGCGCGGGGGACGATCCGCGTGATGACGCCTCCGACGCTGCACTGACGCCGGCAACAAACGGAAACACAAGGCAGCCCCAAATCCACCGCGGGCCGGTGATTCCGTCGACCTCAGAACGCTTCGAACGCCGGCGGGATCTCCGGCGACGGGAAGTCCGTGCGCGGGTTGGCACCTGCCAGGCAGCCGTACGGGCCCAAGACGTAGGCGATGACCCGATCGGTCTCCGAGCCGTTCAGGCAGTCGTCGGAGGCCGGGGGCTGCGGGACCTGAACCGGTTCGTACATCTCCGTGATCGAGGGAACGCAGCCGCCGCCGATCTGGGTGTAGCCGCCGGATCTCGACCTTGACCCGGTTTCCGACCACGATCGCTGAGCGGTCCGAGGGGATCAACCAGCGAACGAACCGCGGCGAAGCCCCCTAGCCGCCGCCCGGGTACGCAGAAGTGTCGATTCCGTCGGGGTCGTGCTTGCGTCGCTCCGTCTGCTCGTCGGCCAGCGCGCGCTCGGCCACCTCTCGGCAGGTCGCGAACTGCACATCTCCCCGGCTGAGCCCAGCTTCGATCAGCGCGCGCAGTGCCTCGACGCGTCCCGCCCGGCCGCTCAGGAAGGGATGGCAGGTGAGCATGAACAGCGCCCCGTAGCGGCGCATCGCGTCGAGCTCGTGAATCCACATGTCGGCGACCACGACCGGTGAGCGGAGGTTGGTCCCGACCGCCGGCCGGGGTAGGAACGCGTACTGCTCCCAGTCGTCGAGGCCCCACCATGGGCACAGCTCCGCGATCTCGCCGGAGCCGGTGTCGAGGACGTAGGGGCGGTCGGAATCCATCAGGCTGGAGTCGTAGATCAGACCGTGCTCGGCCACGATCGCGGCCGTCCTCCACGTCGCCTCCCACATCGCCGCGCGGTGGCCGCGCACCTCGACTCCCTGCTCGCGGAGCACGTCGAGCGCGCGTTCGAAGTCCTCGCGCTCCTCCGTCTCGGAGAGATCGACGGCGCTCACGTGGTTGTGTGAGTGATGCCCGATCTCGTGTCCGGCCGCGAGAATCGCCTCCACCGTCTGCGGGTAGCGCAGCGCGGTGACGCCGGGCACGAAGAAGGTCGCCTGGAGGCCGTACTCGGCGAGCAGCCCGAGCAGGCGCGGGACGCCGACGAGCGGCCCGAAGGCCTGATGGGTCATCACCATCGCGTGCTTCGCGTAGGCGGGATCGTGGGCTAGGATCGGCGACTCCGCGTCGACGTCGAAGGACAGGATCGCGGTGCAGCCAGGGCCTTCCACCGATTCCGGAGTCTAGAAGAACCGATGATGCGCGAGCCGCCCGACGCCACCCGGTCACCCAGGTTCACGGGACCGAGGACGTTCGCCCGCCTGCCGCACACGACCGACCTCGATGGTGTCCACGCGGCGGTCTACGGGATGCCTTGGGACGGCTCGACCTCCTTCCGATCGGGCGCCCGGTTCGGGCCTGAGGCCGTCAGGTCGATGAGCGCGATGCTGCGCACATACAACCCGGTCTCGCGCGTCCAGGTGTTCGGCGCGCTCTCGACGATCGACTACGGCGATGCGCCGACGGTACCCGGCTACGTCGAGGAGACGCTGGCGCGGATCGAGAGCTTCGTCCTGCCCCTGGTGGAAAGGGGCGTGGTGGGCGTCGGCGTCGGAGGCGATCACAGCGTCACGCTGGCCGAGCTCCGCGCGGTGTCGAAGGTGCACGGGCCGCTCGGCCTCGTCCACCTCGATTCGCACACCGATCTCTGGGATGCCTACTTCGGAAAGCCTCTCTCCCATGGCACGATGTTCCGCCGTGCGATCGAGGAGGGAGTCATCGACCCGTCGCGGGTCATCCAAGCCGGGATGCACGGGCCGCTGTACGCGGCTTCTGACGAGGGCTTCCCGCGCGAGCTCGGCGTCGAGATCGTGCCGTGGATCGAGCTTGCCGCGCTCTCCGGCGAGGAGTTCGCCGAGCGTGTGCGAAGCCGCATCGGCAAGGCACCGGCGTTCCTGACCTTCGACGTGGACTTCGTCGACGTCGCCTTCTGTCCGGGCACCGGGACGCCGGAGGTCGGCGGGCCGACGAGCTTTCAGGCGCTCGGCTACCTGAGGGCTCTTACCGGGCTCAACTTCGTCGGCTACGATGTCGTCGAGGTCGCTCCCCAATACGACCCGGCGCAGATCACGGCACTGTTCGCGGCCAACGTTGCGTTCGAGATGCTCTCCCTGATCGCGCTCTCCCGGGTCTAGGTCTCCCGGGTCTAGGTCTCCCGGGGCAAGCTCTCCCTGATCGCGCTCTCCCGAGTCTTCTTAGCCACCCGAGGCCTCCAGCAGTCGGCGCACGAGCAGATCGAGCGTGACCACGCCCTGCGCGATGTGCTCGCGGCGGCTGTCCTCGATCGGGCTGTGTGAGATGCCGCCGATGCTCTGGACGAACAGCATCACCGCCGGGACCCCTGTGCGGGCGACCATTACCGCGTCGTGGAGCGCGCCACTCGGCAGTCGCGCGCAGTCGCCGATGACGGCTCGCACGCACTCCTCGGCGACTTCGATCAGAAGCTGATCGAAGGCGACTGGCGCGACCTTTTGGACGGCGGTCCAGTGCACCGGCGTCTGCTCTTCGGCGGCGATCTCCCGTGCTCGCGATCGAGCGTCATCCAGCATCAGCTCGAGCGTCTCGGCGTCGTGATGGCGCTGGTCGAGGAACAGGCCGGCGACCCCGGGAACCGCCGTCGGGATTCCCGGCTCGGCGTGGATCTCGCCGACGGTCGCGACGCCGCCGTGCTCGACCGCGCCTGCGCGGGCGCCAAGCACGAACCGCGCTGCCGCGACCAGCGCGTCGCGCCGCAGGCGCATCGGCGTCGCCCCGGCGTGGGCTGCGCGTCCATCGAAGCGAACACGGTGTCGCAGCACGCCGTACGCGGCTTCCACCACGCCGAGAGCGATCCCCGCGTCCTCCAGTACCGGCCCCTGCTCGATGTGAAGCTCCACGTAGCCGGTCACCTCGCGCAGGCGCTCGCCGGCGCGAGGCACCTGGTCAAGGATCACGCCGTACTCGGCGAGCGCGTCGGGCAGACTCACACCCGCGGCATCGGTCAGGTCACGAACCTCGTCGGGATCGAGTGACCCGGCGACGGCGCTCGAGCCGAACAGGCTGCGACCGAACCGAGCACCTTCCTCGTCCGCCCAGTCGACGAGGCGCACCCCGATCGGTGGGGTCGGCCCAGCCGCAAGTGCTCGCAACACCTCGAGTCCCGCGAGCACACCAAGGCAGCCGTCAAGCCAGCCGCCGTTGGGAACCGAGTCGAGGTGGCTGCCGATCACGAGCGACCGGCTGCTGCTGCCGGCGAGCGTCGCCCACAGGTTCCCGGCCTCGTCGACTTCGACCACGACGGGCAGCGGCTCGAGCTGCTCTCGCAGCCACGCGCGCGCATGCGCCCACGCCGGCGTCCACGCGACCCGCTGTGCGCCCGCGCCGGTGCCGGAGAGCTCGCGCAGGCGGTCGAGCCCCGAGAGCACGCGCTGCGGGTCCGCGAGTGTTCTCTCGGCACCGGGCTCGCCCACTGCGGACAGGCTACGCGCCGAGGAATCGGCGTGGCGCCCCGATCAGGACCTCCTCGGCGCGTGCACCGAGCGCTCCCCTGACGAGATCCAGCTCCGAGCGCAGCGAGCCGCGAAGGGGGAAGTCCGACGCCCAGAGCATCGCCGTCGCGCCATCGGATCCACGCTGGAGCTGTGAGGCGGTCGCCGCGGCGAACAGGCGCGACGCGAGGCCGGTGTCCCCGGACGAGCCAGCGTCGCCCCGGCGCGTCAGCTCGTCGGCCGCCCCCTCGGAATCGCCGGCGACGAATCCCACCCGCAGACCTGGGAAACGCTCGAGCACCCCGGATCCCGCCAGATAGGCCACAAGGCGGCCCGGGGTCCAGATGCGCGCGCAGAACGACGGGCGATGCAGCAGCGGCAGCCCGGCTTGCTCGAGCGCCTCCCACAGCGGGTCGAACCGGCCGTCGTCGGGTGAGATCCGCACAGCGAGGCAGAGGCTCACAGCGCGAACCGACGGCTCGTGACGCAGCTCGGCCACCTCCTGCGCGGACCATCTCGGCTCAGAGCCGTGGATCTGCAGGACGGCGCCGAGGCGCTGCGGGTGAGCGTGGCAGTAGGCGGTGATGTAGCGGTTGTATGCGGCGAATACCCCGGCTGCGAGGTTGGACGGCAGCTGGAGGCAGGCGTCGATCGAGGGGCCGGGGCTGATCAGCTGCAGCGCGACACCGGCGTCGTCAAGCGCCGCGACCCGGGCCGTGGAATTGTCGTGGAGCACCCCTGCCGGGACCGGTGGCACAGGTGGCTCTGCATGGTCGGTGTCCCATGCGTCGCGGCGCACGCGCCGCGACGGGACCGCCGGCAGCGCCAGCGCAGGGTGAGCCCAATCGCCCCGTCCGAGGCGGGCCGGCGCGAGCTCGAGCATCGACTCGATCGCCGGCCACTGCCCACGGAAGTCCGGCGTGCCCTGCTCGTAGATCAGCTCCATGCCCGGGGCCACCCAACCACCGACGTCGACTATGCCCATCGAGGCTAGGACGGTGTCGCCGGTCCGTAAGCCCGATCGGCGACCCACTCGTCGAACATCCGGGCCAGCCCCTCGTGCTTGCAGAAGCGTCCCGGCTCTCCCCGGAGCGAGCGCATCCCGATGTGCTGCATCCGGCAGATCTTGTTGTCCTCCTCGAGGAACAGCTGCACGTTGCGGAGGTACTCCTCGACGTTTCTGAGCACGTCGGCGTCTTGCGCCTCGAGGTACTGCGCCGCCACGTCGGGTGGCACGCACAGCGCGGCCCTGAGGCGCATCCGCTCAGGGCCCTCGGGGAACGCCACGTAGTAGAGAAGCGCGTCGACGGTGGGAATCACCATCATCGTCGGAAACACGAGCCAGACCGGCATGCCGTCGAACTCGACGTCGATCCCTTCGAGATCCGGCGAGACGGTGAACAGGGCGTCGCCGCTGTCGCTGAAGGTGATCCCTGGTGTCTGGCCGATCTGGAGCGCCCAGTGCTGAGCGGTGATGTCCGGGAACTCGATCCAGCGCTTCAGGGGAGTGAGCAGGTCAAACGTCTCGGGATGCACCCAGGGCACGTGATAGGACTCGGTGTAGTTCTCGACGTACGCCTTCCAATTGCATTCGACCTGATACTCCCAGCGGTGTGTGGTGACCATCTCGCCCATGCGATACCGATCCGCGCCCCACTTCGTCGAGTCGCTCACTCGGCTCGCGAAATTCGTCGCGTCGACGTCCAGGTTGACGAGGATGAAGCCCTGCCACAGCTCGACCTTGGCGGACATCAGCGGGTAGTCGGCCTTGTCGAAGTTGAGCGTTTCCTTGAACGCGGGCGTCGCGCGCAACGTACCGTCGAGCGCGTACATCCAGCCGTGATAGGGACACCTGAACGACTTGACCGAGCCGGTGCCCTCGACGAGCGCGCAGCGGCGATGGCGACACACGTTGAGGTGGGCGCGGATCGTCCCGGTCCCGTCACGGACGACCACAACCGGCTCCTCGCCGATCGACGTGGTGACGAAATCCCCCACCTGCGGCACGTCCTCGACGCGGCCCACGCAGATCCACTCGTTGGCGAAGATCCGCTCGAGCTCCCGTCGGTAGCAGAGCGGGTCCGAGTAGCACTCGGGTGGGAGTGTCGATGCCTCGAGCGTAGGCCGCGACACGGCATCGATCGCTTCGGGGGAGAGCGCATATCCGCTCGGCAGCGGGCCGGGCGTCACCCCAGCACCTCGACGGCCATGTCGGTAGGTCCGCCCGGCTGGAAGGCGATGATGTCCTGCGGGCACGCCGAGATGACGACGATGCCGTCGACCAGCAGCTCGAACGTAGCGCCGTCGCCCGCCTTGCTGACGCATTCCTCCAGCTCCAGCCGGCCGCCGTCATAGACGCGGAAATTGGCGAACACGTTGATCGGCTGCGGCGCGAAGGTGATCGGTATGCCCTGTCTGAGCGCCTCGGAGCGCAAGGTCTCCTCGCATGAAGCGTGCCCCGGCGGCGCGCCGAGCAGTTCGTATCGCGCGCTGTCGCAAGCGGCCACGAGGCAGTCGTGCCTGCCGGGCGAGGTGTCCTCGGTGAACCGCAGGATCGGGCGTCGCCGCGCCGTGACGAAGGTCCAGCCGACGGCCGGGTAGATCGCCGCCATGTGCACCCGCGAGTGCTGGGCGCTCAGGGGCTCCGCGGGGTCATCGGCGCAGAACACCCACAGATCGGCGCACTGACCGCCCTCGACGTCGACCACCCGGAACGACTGCCCCGCTGCGAGCCTGCCGCTCCAGCCGGTCCGAGCCGGGATCGGGACTAGCGACGGGCTTTCCATGCGCTCCGATCATCGAAACCAGGAGGACCCCGTGCCAGGGACCGCGTGCACAGACTGCTCGGCTCCACTTTGGCCTGCCAGTCCATGGGCGCGGCCGCGGGCGGTAGGTTGACTGGCATTTGGTGGTCGACCTTGCGTTTGCCGACGCGATCGCGCAGTCGGAACTGGTGCGCAAGGGCGTGTTGAGTGCGACGGACCTGACGGAGGCGGCGATCGACCGCGCAGAGCGAATGAATCCCGCCCTCGGGCTGCTGGTCGAGCCGCTGTTCGAAGACGCACTCACAGCGGCCCGGCTGGTGGATCGCCAACGCGAGCGTGGGCCGCTCGCAGGCGCGCCGATGCTCGTGAAGGACCACCTGGCGACGATCGCCGGGGTCCGTCACACCGAGGGGTCGGCCTTCCTGCGGGAGTACGTTGCGCCTGCCGACTCGGAGCTGGTCCGCCGTTATCGCGCCGCCGGGCTCGTGATCATCGGGACGGCATCGACGCCCGAGTTCGCGCTGATGTCGACGACCGAGCCACTGCTCCACGGGCCAACGCGGAACCCGTGGGACACGGCGCGCAGCCCCGGCGGTTCGAGCGGCGCGTCCGCAGCAGCAGTGGCAGCGGGCGTGGTCCCGCTGGCCCACGGCAACGACTCGGGAGGATCGCTGCGGATTCCCGCGTCCTGCTGCGGCGTGTTCGGCCTGAAACCCTCCCGCGCGCGCAACTCGCTCGCGCCGTACGGCGACCTCGGCGGGATCTGGGTCGAGCATGTGATCACCCGCTCGGTCCGCGACAGCGCCGCGGTGCTCGACGCGACCAGTGGCCCGGTGGGCGGGGACCCTTACGCCGCCCCTATCGCAGCGGGTTCGTTCCTGCGGGCGACAGAAGCCGACCCCGTCCGGATGCGGGTGTCGTTCACGACGGCGCCACCGGCGGGTGGGGCGGTAGCCGACGAATGCGTCGCGGCCGTCGAGGCGGCTGCAGCGCTGTGCTCGGCGCTCGGCCACGAGGTGGCAGAGGCGGCCCCCGAGTTCGACTGGCAGGCTGCCGAGAGCGCCTTTCTGACCGTCTTTGCGGCGTGCTGCGCGTCCTGGGTCGACGGCTGGGCCCACCGCCTCGGGCGCGCGCCGGGGGAGGGCGAGCTCGAGCCGTTCACGCGCGCGCTGGCAGCCTCAGGGCGGGAGGCCACGGCACCGGAGCTGCTCCTGTGTGTGGAGCTCCTGCAGCAGGCGGGCCGCGCGACCGATCGCTTCTTCGAGCACTGCGACGTGCTGCTCACCCCGACCCTGGCGGAGCTTCCGCCGCCGCTCGGCTACTTCGATCCACCGCCGCCGCCCGGCAACGAACTCGACGTGCTCGCCCGCGACGCGCGCTTCACGCCGTTCACGTGGGTGGCGAACGCAACCGGCCAGCCGGCCGCCTCGCTGCCGCTGCACTGGACGGCCGAGGGTCTCCCGGTAGGCGTGATGGCGACCGCCCGGTTCGGCGGCGAGGAGACGCTGCTCGCGCTCGCCGCTCAGCTCGAGCGGGCGCGACCGTGGGCCGATCGCCGGCCGCCCGTGCACGCTGGAGCGCTCGGAGCACCCTGACCCCGCCCGGCGCCCCGCCCCGCGCACGGTCCCGCCGTTCAGGGTCTCCCAAGCGCTCCGGCATGGGCGGCGAGGCCGTCCATCACGACCCGCGTCGCGATCCCCGCGGTGGCGCTCGTGGCCTCGAGGCTCGGGGCGGTCTCGACGACGTCGAGACCGGCGAGGCCCGATCTGGCGAGGCCGCGAACGAGCTCGAGCAGCTCTCTCGCGGTCAGGCCCCCGGGGGTGGGCACCGACGTGCCGGGGGCGAACGCGGCGTCGAGGCTGTCGACGTCCACGGTCAGGTAGATGCCACCCTCGGTGCCGCCTGTGATGGCAAGCGCGCGCTCGAGTGTCGCCGCTACCCCCGCGGCCCAGATCTCCTCGAGCCAGATCACCGTGATGCCGTGCTCGCGACAGTACGCGAGCTCCGAGCGGGGGTTCATCCAGCCCGAGATCCCGATCAGCACGGTCCGCTCGGGCGCGAAGCCGGCCTCGATCGCGCGCGTGATCGGACAGCAATTGGACAGCGTTTCGCCGCCGACGTCGATTGCGGTGTCGAGGTGGGCGTCGATCAGGACGAGGCCCGCGTCGGAGACGTGCTCGGCCACAGCCCGGACGGCCGGGATCGTGACCGAGTGATCTCCTCCGAGCGTGACCGGGACCGCGCCCGCGGCGACGATCTGGCTGATCGCGGCCTGCGCGATCTCGAAGCTGCGCTCGGGGTTGCCGGGCACGACCTGAGCGTCGCCACAGTCGACGGGGGCGAGCACGTCTACGAGGTCGAAGTCCCAGGTCGCGTTGTAGGAGAGGAACTGCGTCGAGGCGATCTCGCGAATCCCCCGTGGGCCGTAGCTCGCGCCGCTGCGCCCGACCGCCATCGAGTCCCACGGGATGCCGTAGATCGCCGCTCTCGCGCCGCGCGCCTTCAGCAGCTCGGCGTCCGGCGGCACATGGGGGAGTCGCAGGAAAGTTCCCGCGAGGCCGGCGTGGAGAACGCTCTCCCACATCGTCTGATCGGCGGTTTTGGGCGCATCGGCCACGGGGCGACAGTCTGCGGCGGCTCGGTGAGCTGTGGTATCGACCTCCGGTCCGCGGGTCGGCGCCGGCCGCTCGACCGCCGGTCCCTTGGTTGCCCCGGCCGGGACGTCGACCATCGGGTCGTGGGCTCTGTTCTGGTCACCGGTGGCAGCGGATTCCTCGGTCGCCATCTGGTGGAGCGGCTGAGCTCCGCCGGCGAGCTCGTGGTGAGCTACAACCGCGACCACATCGAGAGCACCCATCCGGCTGTGATCCCCGTTCAGGGCGAGCTGTATGACGTCGGGAGGCTCGTTCGGGTATTTGATCAGCACCGGGTCGACCGGGTCGTCCACACCGCCGCGATGTCCCATCCGGAGGTGTCGCTCGAGATGCCGCTGGCGACGTTTGCCGCGAACGTCGACGGCACCTTGCACGTGCTCGAAGCCGCCCGCCTCGCCGGTATCGTGCGGATCGTCAACTTCTCCTCCGAAGCGGTGTTCGGAGACCATCCGGGGCCGGTCGACGAGGACACCCACTGGGATCCGGACACTCCGTACGCGGTGTCGAAGGTGACCGGAGAGATGCTCGCCGCCGTCTACAACCGCCACTACGGGCTCGACGTCGTGTCGCTGCGCCCGACCGAGCTCTACGGCCCCGGCAACCGGATGCCCTCCGCGGTGCGGGACATGGTCCGGGCGGCGGTCGACGAGCGGCCGCTGCGGGTGCCGGCGGGGGGCGAGCACGTGTTCGACCTGGTGCACGTGCGCGACGTCGCGCTCGCGGCCGAGCTGGCGCTCCGCCTCGCGGAGCGCAGGCGCGACGTCTTCAATGTCAGCGGCGCACCGTGCTCGCTCGGCGACGTCGCGAGCGCGGTCGCTCAGATCGTGCCGGGGGCCGACATCGAGGTCGGGCCCGGCCCCTTTCCCGGGCGCTACAGCCAGGGGCCTTGGGACGCTTCGATCGCTGCCGCGGAGCTCGGATACCGTGCCGGCTGGGACCTCGGGCGTGGTCTTGCCGATTACGCCGAGTGGCTCCGCCATCACCCGTACTGACCGGCCGGACCTCCGGAGGCGAACTCGACACAAGGTCCCAGGTGGGTTGTGCACTCGGTCGGTGTTGCGCGCTCAACCTGGGCGGTACCTTGCCGCCTTCATGGACACGGCAAACGTCGACGCGCCGGAGGCTGCCACAGGCGGAACCGCGCTGTTCGCGCGGCAGTCCAGCGGGCTCGTTCGCGAGATCTCGATCGTCTCCGCGGTCGCGCTGAACCTCTCGTTCATCAGCATCGTCTACGGGATAATCGGGGCCACGACGGTTCCGCTCGCGTTCCCAGGCGCGGGCCTCGCCTTCAGCGTCGTGATCTGCACGGTGTTCTGCGTGCCCCCGTACATCATGTACTCGTTCTTCTCGCGGGCGATGCCACGCTCGGGCGGTGACTACGTATTCGCCAGCCGCGCACTGCACCCGTGGGCGGGGCTCGCGACCTCGGTCAACGGGACCCTCTGGTACATGTTCGCGATCACCTACGCGGCGTTCTCGACGATCCAGTACGCGCTGTCGGGGACGCTGGCCTCGGTGGGGATCCTGTCCGGGAACCACGGGCTGGTGACGGCGTCGGCAGACGTGCTCAAGCACGGCTGGACGTTCGGGCTCGGGCTCGTCGTGGTGGCCTTGATCCTCGCCACCGTGTGCGTGCGGCTGCCGCTGACGCTCCAGATCACCAGGTACCTGTTCTACGTAGTGGTCGCCGGCACCGTCGTCGCCGCGGTCGTGCTGCTGTTCGGGTCGCGTTCGAGCTTCGTTGCCGCCGTCGCCCACGCCGGCGGCAACTACCACAAGATCATCACCGCCTCGCTGAAGGCCGGGTACGTGCCGCACAAGTTCAGCCTCGGACAGTCCATCCTGTCCTCGTCGGTGCCGTTCTACGCGCTCGGCTTCGGCATCGTCACCGCCTACGTCAGTGGCGAGGTCCGCGCAGGCAAGGACGTGGCCACCCGCGGCAAGCTCTACTCGCTCCTGCTCGGCGGCGTCGCGATCACGATCATCTTCGCCCTCTCGAGCAGCGTATTCGGCAAGACTTTCCTCGGCGGGTCGACGCTGCTGTCCAACAGCCTCAGCCCGGCATACCCGTTCGCTGCCCCGTCGAACCTGTTCTTCTACATCGACCTGGTGTCCGGCTCGACGATCATCGCGGTGATCCTCGGCATCGCCTTCCTCGCCTCCGCCGTCGCGGTCGCGATCCCGGCCTTCCTGATCTCCAGCCGCGCCTTGTTCGCCTGGTCGTTCGATCGCTTCATCCCTGAGAGCCTGAGCGAGGTCAACGAGCGCACCCGAGCCCCGCTGAAGGCGAACCTGATCGCCGCCTTCGTGGCGGTCGTGATGCTCGCCGTGATCGTGTTCAGCCCCAACTCGCTCGTCGCCGGTGTCGCCGGCACCGAGATCCTCGGCCTCTGCCTGACGTTCATCGTCGTCTCGATCGCGGCGATCACGTTCCCTTACCGACGTCCGTCGATCTACAAGGGTTCCGCGATCGAGCGCTCGATCGGTGGGATTCCGCTGATGACGCTGATCGGGGTCGCGTCGCTCGCCGTGTACGTCCTGTTCGCGTACTCGATCGCGTCAACGAGTGCGCTCGGGGCGACGACCACCGACGGCAAGATCGCGCTCATCCTGTTCGTCGCGCTCGGTGTCATCGCCTACCCGATCGCGTACCTCCTCAATAAGCGCCGCGGGGTAGATATCTCGCTCGCGTCGCGGGAGCTGCCGCCCGAGTAGTGGGATTCCTGCGTCGCAGCGGAGGCGGTAAGGCGCCGGTGACGCGGATCTTCTTCGCGACCGACATTCACGGATCCGAGCGCTGCTTCCGGAAATGGCTCGCCGCCGGCCGCGTCTACGACGCCAACGTCATGATCCTCGGCGGGGACATCACGGGCAAGTCGCTCAAGCCGCTGTGCCGGGTCAACGGCGACACGTGGGAGGGGGAGATGGGGGGCAAGCGCGTGCAGGCACGCGACGGAGATGAGCTCCAGGCGCTGTGCCGCCAGATTGCGGACCGCGGCTCGTACGCGCGGATGAGCACGCCGGATGAGCGCGAGCTTCTCGCCAGCGACCCGGCCGCTTTCGACCGAGCATTCGGCGAGGCGATCCGTGAGCGGGTCGAACAGTGGGTCGCGCTCGCCGACGAGCGTCTCAAGGACAGCGACATCGCCTGCTTCGTGATGCTCGGCAACGACGACGACGAGGAGCTCGCTGAGATCCTGCGCTCCTCGAGCAAGCTGACGTACGCCGAGGACGGCATCGTCCAGCTTCCCGGCGGCCACGAGATGGTCTCGCTCGGCTATTCGACCCCAACGCCGTGGAACACGCCGCGGGAGTGCTCGGAGGAGGAGCTCGCCCAGCGCATCGCCGCGGTCGCACGCGGTCTCGAGCGCCCGGAGACCGCCGTGATGAACCTGCACTGCCCGCCGCGGGACTCGAACCTCGACCAGGCGCCGCAGCTCGACGAGGACCTGCGCCCGGTCATCACCGCGGGCGGCTTCGCCCTGATGTCGGTCGGTGCCGCCGCGGTACGGAAGGCGATCGAGGACTCGGGCGCCGCGCTCGGCCTGCACGGGCACGTACACGAGTCGCCGGCCGGTCAGGTGATCGGCAGCACGATGTGCGTGAACCCCGGCTCGGAATACCCGGAAGGCATCCTGCGCGGGGCGATCGTCGACCTCGCGGCGGACGGCGAAATTCGGCGCTGGCAGATCACCCAGGGATGAACGTGCTGATCGACGAGGGCATGGGACTTGCGCAGGCCGCCGACCAGGCAGGCCTGAAGGTACGGCTCCTGGGCGGTGTCGGCGTCGTCGCTCACTGCCCGCGCGTGCTCGCAGGCAAGCCCCACCGCGAGATCGCAGACATCGACGTGGCGGTGCCGCGACGTGACGCCCGTGCGCTCACCGGCTTCCTCGAGGGCCGGGGCTACACAGCCGAGAAGCGCTTCAACGCGCTCCACGGCGACAGCCGGATGATCTTCCACGGGCCGGCGGGCAAGCTCGACGTGTTCGTCGGCGCGTTCTCGATGTGTCACGCGCTCGAGCTCGACAAGCGGCTCGAGCTCGACTCACCGGCGCTGACTGCCACCGACCTGCTCCTGACCAAGCTGCAGATCGTCGAGTTGAACGCGAAGGACGCGCACGACGCTTCGGTCCTGCTTACCGAGCACACGATCCAGTCAGGTGACGGCGACCACATCGACGCCGCGTACATCGGCCGCCTGACCGCGGACGACTGGGGACTGTGGCGCACCGTGACCGCGACACTGCACCGGCTCACGGAGCTGTATCCGGCCGTCGCGGATCGCTGCCGCCAGCTCGGTGAGGCGATCGAAGCAGCGCCGAAGACCCGCCGCTTCAAGCTCCGCGCCCGCGTTGGTGAGCGCGTGCGCTGGTACGAGCTCCCCGAAGAAACCGTGGTCGCCTGAGCCTGAGCTCGTATGCCCCGCCTGGGCCTATCGCGCCAGCTGAGGCGCGAGCAGGCGGTGCACCTTGAGTCCCAGTCCGAGCTGCTCGCGATCGCCGCAGATCGTCGGGTCGAGGCCCGTCAGCTCGTGGATGCGCTCGAGCCGGTGCATGATCGTGTGACGGTGGGTGAAGATCGCTGCTGCGGTCGCGTTCATGTTGCAGTTCGAGTCGAGGTACGCCCACAGGGTGTAGACGAGCTCGGTTTGGTTCTGGTCGTCGTAGCGCACCATCGTGGCGACGGTGCTCTCGTAGAACTCCTGCACCTCTTCCGGGTGAGATGCGAGTACGCGGAACAGCAGCTTGTAGATGCCGCTGCCGATCTCGTCTGTGATCACCGTGCCGGAGTGCTGCAGGACCTCGAGCACGAGCTCCGCTTCGCGGACAGCGCAGCCGAGCTCGGCCGGATCGGCGTGAAAGCTCGACATCCCGACGGTGCCGTATCGTCGCAGCCGCGCCGCGAGCCGCCTGGCCAAGGCCACGCTCGACTCGTGGGCGTCGCCGGCGCCGACCGTCGGTAGCGCCGCATAGACGCGGGGACGCGCATTCGGCCCGACCCCGTCGAGCTCTTGCGCCAGCGCACCAGGGTGCTCAGCCGTGATCATCGCCACCACCAGGCGTGGCCGGTCGACGATCAGTTCCGCGCACAGGATCACCGCTCCTCGCGAGAGATCGCATCTCAGCCTTGATGCGCGCCTTACGATCTCTGGGCCCGTGAGGTCGCTGCGCGAGCGCAGCTCCTCGAGAAACGAGCCGCGAAGGCTCTGCTCGGTCTCTTCCTTGGCGTCCTCGATTGCGATCTTCGTCAGCGCCGCGGCGGCCGCCAACCGAAGGAACTCGCTTGCCTCGAGCCGTGGCGCCTCCTGGGTCCGCAGCAGCGCGACAACGCCGACGATCTCGTCGCGGAACCGGATCGGTGCCTCCGCCACGACGTCGGCGGGAACGGCCGATGGCCGCCCGCGGACGCGTTCCTCGACCCAGCGCTCGAGCGAGGCCAAGTCGGCGGGAGCCAGAACGTCGCGCGGAGCGAGCGCGACCCCGAGCCGGGGAATCACAACCGCGACCGGCCCGCCGGCTGCGGCGGCGGCCAGCGCGGCCACGCGGTCCAAGCCCTCGCCGTCGAGCACCGCGTCCATCATCGCCGCGTGGGTCTCGCTCAGCGTGTCCAGCAGACGATGTTGATCGTCGGCAGCCGGCGCGGGGGCCCGTCGCGGAAACTGGAGTTCCGCCGCACCTCCCCGGCGTCGAGTCGGAACTGCAGTCCTAGTGGTGGCCATACCGCCAGTATCTCCCCCGCACGCCGGTCCGCTCATTGGCCCTGGGTCCAACATGCGCGGCCCTTGTATTAGCCAGCTGGCTCGTCTGCCTGGGGTGGGGTCTGCTCCGCCGCGGGCAGCCGATGGCCTAGCCGGCCTTCGGTCACGAGCGTGCCGAGTACGTCCATGATCGCCCGGCAGCCGAGCTGCGCGGTCATGTCACTCACGTCATATGGTGGTGCGATCTCGACCACCTCCATGCCGCAGATTCCCTCGCGCGCGATCATCCGCAGCGCCTTGAGGGCCTCGCGGGGGAGCAGGCCACCCGGCTCTGGGGAGCCCGTTCCGGGGACGAACCCGGCATCGATCGAGTCGATGTCGAACGAGAGGTAGACCGCCTTGGCGTCCTTCCACGCGACCTCGAGCGCGATCTCGACCGCCTTCTCGACCCCGATCTCCTCGACGTCGTGGATCGTGATCGCTGTCGTACCGCGCTCGCGCGCGACCTTGAGTCCGGGACGCGATCCGTACCAGCCGCCGATGCCCATCTGCACGAGGTTGCGCGGTGGGGCATTTGGAATGTTCGTCGCATGGAACCACGGTGTCGTGTGCATCCGCTCGTCCATGTCTCGTTCCTGGATGTCGATGTGCCGGTCGAGGTGGATGATTCCCACGTTGCCGTCCACGTACTTGGCCATCGCCCGGACATCGGGATAACCGAGCGAGTGGTCGCCGCCGATGATCACAGGGAACACGCCGTTCTCGAGCACGTGCGAGACGGCGCGGTCGACCTGGTCGAAGGACTTCTCGATGTTGGAGGGGATCACGAACACGTCGCCGACGTCGCAGACGTCGAGCTCCTCGACGAGGTCGCAACCCATGTCGAGGCTGTAGCCGTCGTAAAGCGCCGAGATTCGCCTCACCGCCTGTGGGCCGAAGCGGGCACCTGCGCGATAGGTCGTGCCCATGTCGAAGGGGGCGCCGATGATCGCCACCTCGTACTTGGAGACCTTGTGGATGTCCTCGCAATAGGGGGCCCGTAGGAACGTGTTGATCCCGGCGAACGCCGGCTGTCCTCCGCGCGCAAAGGTTGAGATCGTGCGGTCGTTGACCGAGGGGGCGGCCTCGAGACCGAGCTCGAGCCCACGCTCGACCGCCTCGCGCTGCGCCTTGTTGGGGATGTCGGCCAGGCGCCGGAGCATCCGCATGCCTTGCAGCCGCGAGGTATCGAATCCGTCACCGGTGCCGCCGCGGTGCGCTTCACCCATCGTGTAGACAACTATAGGACAGGTAGGTCCACCTTGTCGAGTGGGCGGGTCGGTTGTCCCACCGTCCCCGCGGCTCGTCATCATTCCTGCCCAGTGGCGGCATCGACCACATCGCCCCGTGTATCAAGGCTTCGCGAGCTGGACCCCGGCCGGCTCGACCGGTCGAGCGTTGTTCCCTTGTACTACCAGCTGCAGGAGCTGCTCAAGGAGCAGATCGAGTCCGGCGTGTGGGCCCCCGGCGACGTACTGCCATCCGAGCCCGATCTCGCGCGGGGCATGGGAGTGAGCCGGGTCGTCGTCCGCCAGGCGCTGGCCATCCTCGACGATGACCGTCAGATCGTCAAGGTCCGTGGCCGGGGGACGTTCGTTGCGCAGCCCAAGTTGGAGCACCGCGCGGGCGGTCTCTCCCGGCTGCTCGTGGCTCCCCGCGGCCCCGAGATCGACATCCGGGTGCTCGACAAGCGCGTCACCCGGGTCGAGCAGAGCATCCGCGACGGGCTGGCCGGGACGTTCGGAGCCGGCCGAGCGCCCAAGGAGCCGGAGGCTCCCATCCTCAGGATCACCACCCTGCTGTCGGTGCGTAGAGTCGCACTGGCGATCGGCTATTCGTTCTTCCGGCGTCACGAGGCGGAGTGGCTCGAGGCGGCCGCTCAGGTGGGGCAGAGCCTCCCACCCGATCTGGTGCTGTCCGACCATGACGTGGAGCTGACACGATCTGCGGTGTCGATCGAGACGAGCCAATGCGGTCGTTTCGAGGCGACACATTTCGGGATCCCCCCGCGAACGGCGGTATTCCTCGTCCTGTCTCGGGAGCTGCGCCGCTTCGGCAGAGGCGAGCGCGCATTCGAGGTCGCCCGCATCGAGTACCGCGGCGACGTGCTCCAGTTCCACCTCGAGCTCGGAGCGAGCGCGAGCACCGGCGGGCTCGAGGCGACCTACTCGGTGAGCGAGTGATCCCAACGCCGTGAGCCGCCGGTGACACGAAGGTCAGCGGGCTCTACTCAGAGATTCTGATCTGCCATCGATACGCGAGCGCCCTCCGCGATCAGCTCCGCAAGGCGCTCTGCTCCGAGCCCCTCGGCTAGAGCGTCGCGCAGGCGCTCCACCCGGCCGCTGATCGCGCGCGCTCCCTCGCCACCCAGCGAGTCCGCGCTGGCGTCCAGCGCGCCCACCATCCTTGCCGCCTCCGTCAGGTCGCCATCACCGAACCGGAGCGCCGCGCCGGCCGCCACACAATATCCAAGCAGTGCCACGTAACCGCTCTGCCGCGCGACCGCGATCACGCGTGAGAGCAGCTCGCGCGCGACCGCCGGCTCCCCTCGCTCGATCGCGACCCAGATCCTGACGACGGTCGCGATGGCCTCGCCGATCGGGTGCTCGAGCTCTTCGCAGATCGACAGGCACTTGCCGGTCTCCGACTCGGCGGCGTCGAGGGCGTGCGATTCGAGCGACAGGTATGCCATCGCGAGCGCGACGCGACCGACCTGACGGCGGTCGTTTCCACGCTCGAAGCACCCGAGCGCGCGGGCCAGCCGTCGATGCGTCTCCTCATAGCCGAGCTCATCCTGGTAGGCACGCGCCTCGACGAACGTCGCGCGGCCGATGATCCAGTCCTCGCCGATCTCGCCCGCCACCTCGAGGGCCTCGCGGGCGAGTGGCCGTGCCTCGACAGGCTGCCCCGCTTCGAGCCGCAGGTCGGCCGCCATCAGTAGCGTGTCGACCAGCAGCCGCCGGTCCTCCACGGAGCGCGCGAGCTCGAGCCCCTCGTCAAGGAGGGCGTGGCCTCGTTCGGGCGATCCGAGCACCACGAGCGCGAACCCGGCCTGCGTCAACGCGGCCGCGCGGGTGGCATGCGGCGCCCCGGGCGCCGCGGCGGCGGCGTCGATGCACCATCGCGCAACCTCCCCCAGCCGGTTGCGGACGAACCCCCATTGCCCGAGCGCGGCGCCGAGCCGGAGCGCCGCGGGGTCCGAGCGCTCGAGCGCGAACTCGACTGCGGCGCGGATGTTGCCGAGATCCGCGTCGAGGAGGTCGTACGCGGCGCGCTGCAGCGGGCCGTCGGCAACGCGCGAGCTCGCCTCGACGACCTCGGTGTAGTGAGCCAGGTGCGCCAGGCGAATCTCGACCACTTCGCCGGCCTCGTCGAGCTGCTCGCGCGAGAACTCCCGGATCGAGTCGAGCAGCTCGTAGCGATCGTCGGTGCGCTGCACGAGCGACTTCTCGACCAAGCGGGCCGTGAGGTCGAGGATCTCGTCCCGGTGCAGCGGCGCCGCCGCGCACACGGCTTCGACGGCCTCCAGCGTGAACTCGCCGGTGAACGCGCCCAGCCTGCGGATCAGTACCTGCTCGGCCGGCTCGAGCAGGTCGTAGCTCCAGCCGATCGACCCGCGCAGCGTCTCGTGGTGCGAGAGCGCCCCGCGATGACCGCGCGTGAGCACCGAGAAGCGCCGGTCGAGCCGCGCAGCGATGCTCGAGACCGGGATCGCGCCGACGCGTGCGGCAGCCAGCTCGATCGCGAGCGGCAGGCCGTCGAGGCGCCGGCAGATCTCGATCACCGGGCCGAGATCGCCCGGCATGTCGAGTCCGCCCGCGGCCGCCCGCGCCCGGTCAACGAACAGTGCGACCGCCTCCGAGCCGGCTGGGTCGACAGTCCCCGCCTCGTCGGCAACGCTGAGCGGCGCGAGCGGGAAGCGCTGCTCCAGTGCCAGCCCGAGCGGCTCGCGGCTGGTGGCCAGCACCGTCACATCCGGACAGTGCGCGACCAGCCGCTCGGTGAGCTCGGCGGCGGCGTCCAGCACGTGCTCGCAGTTGTCGAGCACGAGCAACACCCGCTTGGCGCGGAGCCCGTCCACGACCGTGTCGATCTCGTCGCGATCCGCCTCGGCCCGCACCCCCAGCGCGGCCGCCACCTCAGGCGCGACCGTCGCGCCTCTGCTCAGTCTTGCCAGCTCGATCAGCCAGACCCCGTCAGGAAAGGCTCCCGCCACCTTCGGCACGAGCTCGATCGTGAGCCGCGTCTTGCCGACTCCACCAGCGCCCAGCACGGTCACCAGCCGTCGGTTCTTGACCAGCTTCGCCAGCTCCGCCAGTGCCGTCTGCCGGCCCACGAACAGGGTCGCCTGCTCGGGGACGTTGTGTGCCGCAGCGGGGAGCGCACGAAGTGCCGGGAAGTCGGCCTGCAGGTCGGGATGGCGTAGCTCATAAAGCGGTTCGGGATCGGGGAAGTCCTTCAGCCGGTAGTTGCCGAGCGGCGCCAATGAAGCTCCGTCGGGCAGACGCTCTCCCGTCAGCAGCCGTGACGCCTCGGAGACGAGCACCTGGCCCCCGTGCCCGGCGTCGCCGACGCGCGCAGCCTGGTGGACGGCGATTGAGACGTACTCGTCGCCTGCCGGCTGCGCCTCGCCCGTGTGCAGACCCATACGGACGCGGAACTCCGCTCCCGGCGGCCACGGGTGTGCCAGGAGTGCCAGCTGAGCGTCGAGCGCAGCTCCGATCGCACCGGAGGCCTCGGGGAACGCGCAGAAGAACCCGTCCCCTTGCGTCCGCACGACGACGCCCTGGTTGCGCGCCACCGCAGCGGTGAGGATCTCGTTGTGCGCCTCGAGCAGGTTCCCGTAGCGCTCGCCGAGTGCGCGGAACAGGCGCGTCGATCCCTCGACATCGGTGAACAGGAATGTGACGGTGCCCCCGGGCAGCGAGCCGGCCCGCGCGCCGCTCGCCTGATTGCCCGCGCTCAGAGGACGGTCAACCATCGATGGTAAGCACAGAGCGGCTTCGGGAGGGCATGCCGGAAGCGAATAAGGTTAGGCGCCGAGACGACGGACGGCATACCAGCGCATCAGCTCACGCTCAAGTGCCCCCTCGGCCAGGAGCTTCGCCCACACGGTCGCCTCGAACGTCGCGGCGTCCGCTACCGCCGGCGGCGCGTCGGCGAAATAGCGCCCGTAGCGCCCGCTGCCGACCAACCACAAAGCCAGTTCGCGTCGCAGCTCCGGCAGGGAGTGCCCGAGCATGTGTAGCCGGCCGGCGCCGACTACGCTGGGAGCGTAGCCCGATCCGGGTTCCCGGGGCCGTCGGACCGGCCGGGGCCGAGCTCGCGGGCCGGCCGGCTGCGCGATTCGCGCGAGATTGCCGGCGAGATAGGCGACGGCGTGGAGCGCATCACGCCGCTTGACGTCGGTCTGCTCGCAAAGCGTGCGCAGATCGCCCCCCAGCGCGACGCCGGCCTGGTCGAAGATCGTCTCCCAGCGGCGTTCCGCGAAATGGGTCTGTCGCGCGGAGGAAAGCACCGCTGCCGCGTCGAGGCGGTCGAGCAGCCCGGCGCGGAGGGCGGCGAGGGCCGCGTAGCGGACGTTGACAAGTGCCACCGAGAGCGCCGCGAAGCCGCGCTCGGGGTCGGTCGCGACCGCGACCTCGTCGTCGTCGCGGAGCAGGCCCAAGCGGTACAGGCGGTACACAGCGCCCACTCCATCCATCCCCGCGGGCCAGCATTCGGCCGCGCGAATGGCGCCGATGCTGGCCGCGCCGATCACGCTCGCACCGCCGGCGATCGCGTCGACGATCTCCGATGGTGCGATCGCCGGCCGATGCAGGAACGCGCCGTCGAGGATCAGAAACGTGCTCGCGCCGTCCGCATGCAGGCGGGCAAGGTCGCCGCGTGCGATCGGCGGCTCGACGCGGGCGGCGGGGAGCGCCGCCAGAACGGCTGCGCGCTCGAGCGAGGGGCCGGTGAACACGTGGGCGCCGAACCCCCGGGGCGGTGGCGGATTCGCATCGGCCATCACACGAGCGTGCGCAGGAGTCGCAGGGCGGGACGCCTTGACGTGTCCCCGAACGGGCCTGCTAGCCCGGGGACCAAGACACGGACAACGGGGACCCCGAGATCCGCGCGGGTCAGGTCGACGACCACACAGTTGCGCAGGCCGGCGGCGACGATGCGCTCGAGCAGAACCCGCAGCCGCGCCTCGAGGTCGTCGGGAAGCCCGCGCGCGTTGCCCGGGAACGGCTGCCTCACGGTCGGCGTCGCGAGCCGGCGCAGAAACGAGCTCTTGTCGTAGCGCATGTGGCGTTCGCCGTCCTCAACCACATCGCGCGCGCCGACCACCATCACGGTGTGTGACTGGACCGCCTCGCAGATCGCACGTGAAACCGCCCAGGTGGGATCAAGGTCCGCGCCGATCCCCTCGAACGCCGTAGTCCTTCCCTCCCGACCCGGGAAGGAGCTCTCGAAGAGGGTGGCGCGGAAGGCCGGCACCCCGATGTCGTGGGTCAGATCCTGGATCACCGCCGGCAGCCCCCGTTCACGAAGTGCCAGCAGCCACTCGGCCGCGGCGGCCGGCAGGGAATCGCCGTCCACCACCCGGATCGGCGGCTTTTCGTCGTCATCGGCGTAGAGCCGTGTGAACCGGTCGCGGGCGTGCGCGTCGCGCTCGATCAGCTCGTGCAAGCCGTGCAATACGGCCTCGGTGTGGTTGTTACCGGCGGCGAGACCGTTCGTCTCGACACCTGTGCAGATGCCCTCCCGGGGCGGCGAGAGGACCAGATCGAGCGCGACCCATGTCTCGCGCTCGGCGATCAGGTCGAATCCCCGGATCCATCCGAGCGGGCAATCCGGCTGGTAAGAGGTCTCGAACGGGAGGTCGAAAAGCTCTGGATCGAGCACATCCTCACGTCCGCCCTGAAGCTCGGCGAACGTGTCGACGCGGACCCGGTCGGCGTCGACGCGCTCGGCGCACACGCGCTCGATCGCCTCCATCACCGCGCTGATCCGGGCGGCGGCCGCCGTCTGGCCCTTGCCGGCGTGCACCGTCAGATCAAGGGCGAGCGGCGTGACCGCCGACCATACCGGCAGGCCCAGCCAGTCCAGCGGTGTCGCATCGTACACGCGCGTGATCGGCACGCGCTCCAGTACGGGCGTCAGCCGCCGCTCCGTCTCCTCGTAAGTCAGTGCGTGCCCCGCCGGGCCTCTGATCGGCGTCGGGGCGAGTTGCCGGCTTGCGATTACCGCAAAGCGCTCAGAACCAGTCACCGACGCCCGGGTCGTGAAAGCACGAGAGCAGCTCTTCCTCGGTCTTCTCGAGCCACTCCTCTGCCAGCAGGCGGGCTTCCTGCTCCGGGCTCAGATCGATCCCCGCCTCCTTTACGACCGCTACCGGGTCCTCGCGGAACCGATCGCGCAGCTCCGCGTCCTCGATCAGGCGATCGTTCAGGTCCTGAATGCTGTCGTCGCTCATAGTCCCACCCCTAGCTCGGTTGGTTTGCGCGAGCAGCGTATTAGAACTTGAGGTTCAGTCCGTTACCGACTCCAGCACGAGGATCAGGTCACCCTGCTCGAGCCTGCCGCCGGTTGGCGCCGCGATCCGCGCGATCCGCCCGGCGTGCGCGGCCGTAATCGTCGACTCCATTTTCATCGCCTCGAGAACCGCGATCGCGTCGCCTTCCGCGACCTCGTCGCCCTCCTTGACCTGGACGGTCACGATGCCGGCAAGCGGTGCCGCGACGTGATCCGGATCCTTCGGGTCCGCGCGCTCCACAGCGACCGAGGTGACCTGGATCGATTCGTCGCGGACATCGATCGGCCGCAGTTGGCCGTTGAGCCGTGTCAGCACCGTGCGCATGCCGCGCGCGTCGGGCTCGCCGATTGCTTCCAGACCGACGACCAGTCGCACACCCGGTTCGAGGTCGATGGCGTGCTCGTCACCCTCCCTGAGGCCGTACAGGAACGGCAGGGTGGGGATGACCGACACGTCGCCGTAGCGTTCGCGGGCCTCCTGTTGATCGCGGAACGGCCCGGGGAACATAAGGGCCGACAATGCCGCCCGCAGGTCGGGCCCCGGCGCCGGCAGATTCGGGGAGTCACGCTCACCACTATTGCCGTCACGGGTCGCAGGCGTCCCGCGCAGCGCTCGCTCGGCGAAAGGCTGCGGCAGGCCACCGGCCGGCTCGCCCAGCTCTCCGCGCAGGAACGCGAGCACCGAGTCGGGGAGGTCGAACCGCTCTGGGTGCTCGCGTAGGTCGTCCCAGTCGATCCGGCCGGAAACGACGAACAGCGCGAGGTCTCCGACCACCTTGCTCGTGGGGGTGACCTTGACGATGTCGCCGAGCAGCTCGTTTGCGCGAACATAGGCGGCTTCGATCTCCTCGAAGCGCTCGTCCAGCCCGAGGGCGATCGACTGCTGACGGAGGTTGGTGAGCTGACCCCCGGGAATCTGGTGGCGGTACACGCGCCCGGTCGGCGCGCGCATGTGGGTCTCGAACGGTGCGTAGCTCGAGCGGACCGCCTCCCAATAGGGCTCGAGGTCGAGCAGTGCGCCGAGCGACAGCCCCGTCGCCCGCTCGGTGAAATCGGTCGCGCTGACGATTCCCGACAGCGTGGGCTGGCTCGTCCTGCCTGCCATTGGCGCCGCGGCGCCGTCGACCGCGTCCACGCCCGCGTCGATCGCGGCCAGGCAGGTAGCAAGCTGCCCGCCGGCGGTGTCGTGCGTGTGGAGGTGGACCGGCAGGTCGAACTCCTCGCGCAAGCGCGTGACGAGCGTTCGCGCCGCGGGCGCACGCAGCAGCCCCGCCATGTCCTTGATCGCGAGCACGTGCACCCCCGCCTCCACAAGCCCCTCCGCGACGCGCAGATAATAGTCGAGCGTGTAGACCCGCTCGGCGGGGTCGGAGAGATCGCCGGTGTAGCACACCGAGCCCTCGGCGACCGCGCCGGCCTCGAGCGTGGCGTCGATCGCGGCGCGCATCGGCCTGACGTTGTTGAGCGCGTCGAAGATGCGGAATACGTCGATGCCTGTTGCGGTCGCCTCGGCCACGAATGCGCGCACCGCGGCTTCGGAGTAGGGCTCGTAGCCGAGCAGGTTGCGTCCTCGCAGGAGCATCTGCAGGCAGAGATTGGGCACCCGCTCTCGCAGCAGGGCAAGGCGATCCCACGGGTCCTCGGCGAGGAAGCGGAGCGCGACGTCGTAGGTCGCTCCGCCCCAGACCTCGAGCGAGAACATCTGCGGCAGGAGGTGCGCGATGTACGGTGCGATGGTGGCCATGTCGAACGTCCGCATCCGTGTCGCCAGCAGCGACTGGTGCGCGTCGCGCAGCGTCGTGTCGGTGACCTGCAATGCGCTCTCCTCGCGTAGCCAGCGGGCGAACCCGGCTGCCCCGAGCTCCTCGAGGCGCTGGCGCGAGCCCGGAGGAGCGGGGCCTGCAGGAAGCCTCGGCAGCTTCGTCGCGGCGTCGCTCGCCGGCGGGATCGGACCGTTCGGGCGGTTGACGGTCACCTCGGCGAGCCGGCGCAGCAGCCTCGACGCCCGGTCGCCCCGAACGCCCACCGCGGTCAGTCCCGGGCGCTCGTCGACGAAGGTCGTGTAGGTGCGCCCGGCGCAGAAGTCGGGATCGTCGAGCACCGCTCTCAGGAAGGCCTGGTTCGTGCTGACGCCACGGACGCGGACCTCGTCCACAGCCCGGCGTGCCCGCGCGATCGCGATCTGGAAGTTCTCGCCGCGCGCGGTGACCTTGAGCAGCAGCGGGTCGTAGTAGGGGGAGATCTCGGCACCGACGTAAGCGGTGCCCTCGTCGATGCGGATGCCCGCGCCGCCAGGCGCGCGGTAGGCGGAGATTCGCCCCGTATCCGGGCGGAAGTCCGCGGACGGGTCCTCGGTGGTGATCCTGCACTGCAGGGCAAAGCCGCGCTGGCGCAGCGCTGACTGGTGTAAGCCAAGCTGCTCGAGCGTCGCGCCGCCGGCGATCAAAAGCTGGGAGCGGACGAGGTCGACGTCTGTCGTCTCCTCGGTCACCGTGTGCTCTACCTGGATCCGCGGGTTCATCTCGATGAACACGTGCTCGCCTCGCTCTTGATTGACGAGGAATTCGACGGTGCCGGCGTTGACGTATCCCACCTCGCGGGCGAAGCGGACCGCGTCCGCGCACAGCCGGTCGCGCAGCGCCGGGTCGAGATTCGGCGCCGGCGCGAGCTCGATCACCTTCTGGTGGCGGCGCTGCATCGAGCAGTCGCGCTCGAACAGATGCACCACCTCGCCCTCCGCGTCGGCGAGGATCTGGACCTCGATGTGGCGCGGGCGCAGCAGCGCCTCTTCGAGGTACACGGAGGGGTCGCCGAATGCCGCCTCCGCCTCGCGCATCGCGGACCGCGCCGCATCCTCGAGGTCGTCCGCCGCCGCAACCAGGCGCATCCCCCGTCCGCCGCCCCCCTCCGCCGCCTTGACGAACAGGGGGAACGCCATCCCCTCGGCTGCCTCGCGGGCGGCGGCGGCGTCGGCGAGGATCCCCGAGGCGCGTAGCACGGGCACGCCGCAGCGCCGAGCGGCCTCGCGTGCGCGGACCTTGTTGCCGGCTGCGGCCAGCACCTGCGCGGGTGGGCCGACGAACGTGATCCCCGCGCGCGCGCACGCGCGAGCCAGCTCCGGATTCTCGGACATGAAGCCGTACCCTGGGTAGATGGCGTCGGCTCCGATTCGCTCGGCCAGGCCGACGACCAGGTCGATGTCGAGATAGGCCCGCACCGGATGACCTGCCTCGCCGACCTCGTAGGCCTCGTCGGCTTTGACACGATGGACGGAGCCTCGGTCATCGGGCGTGTAGAGCGCCGCGCTGGCGATCCCCAGTTCGTAGGCAGCGCGAAACGCCCGAACCGCTATCTCGCCGCGGTTGGCGACCAAAACCTTCCTGAACATGGCGGTCACAGTACCGGTATCAATCCTCGCTGGGTGGGTTTCGCCTCAAGGTCCGGTGAAGGCGATCGGTCGCGGGGATGAAGTAGCGTGCCGTCTGATGGCAACACATGACGAGTCAACCGTGACCAAGGCCGTCGAGCTTCCCCGGCGTCTCCTGCTCGGCTCCGGGCCGAGCCCCGTCCCGGAGCGCGTGCTGAGCGCGCTTGCGCAGCCCACGATCGGTCATCTCGATCCGGCCTTCGGCGCGCTGATGGAGGAGATGATGGGCCGGCTGCGCCGGGTAATGCTCACCGACAACCGCGCGACGCTCGCCGTGTCAGGCACCGGGAGCGCCGGCATGGAGACGATGGTCGTCAACTTCGTCGCTCCCGGCGACCGAGTCGTCTGCGGCATCAACGGCCTGTTCGGAGAGCGGATGGCGGACGCGCTCACGCGCCAGGGCGCCACGGTCGAGCGGGTCGAGGGGGAGTGGGGGAGGGCGATCGAGCCCGAGCGCCTGACGGCTGCGCTCGACGACCGGGCGGCGGCGTTGTTCGTCGTCCACGGCGAGACCTCGACCGGTGTCTGCCAGCCGCTTGACGGGCTGGCCGACGCCTGCCGGGAGCACGATGCGCTGCTGCTCGTCGACTGTGTGACGTCGCTTGCCGGGCAGCCGCTCGAGCTCGACGCAGCCGGCGTCGACGTGGCCTTCAGCGGCACCCAGAAATGCCTCAACTGTCCGCCTGGCCTGGCGCCGTTCACGATCGGCGAGCGTGCCCAGGAGCGGCTGCTGTCGCGTTCTGAGCCGTGCCGCTCGTGGTACTTCGATCTGCGTGCGATCCTCGCCTACTGGCGCGAGGACGCAGCCGGGGCACCGCCGCGCGCCTACCACCACACCGCGCCGATCAACATGATCTACGCGCTGAACGAGTCGCTGGGCATCGTGCTCGAGGAGGGCCTGCCAGAGCGCTGGGAGCGCCACCGGCGCGCGCACGAGGCATTGCGTACGGCGCTAGAGCCGCTTGGACTGAAGCGGCTGGCTCCCCGAGGCGAGGAGCTGTCCTCGCTGCTCGCCGTCCTCGTGCCATCGGAGATCGACGAGGCAGCGGCTCGGCGGGAACTCCTACTCGACCACGGGATCGAGATCTCGGGCGGGCTCGGACCGCTGGCGGGGCGGGTTTGGCGGATCGGCGTGATGGGGATCGGAGCTGCGCATGAGCCGCAGCGGCGCCTTATTGGCGCCCTGTCCGAGATCCTCGGCGTCGATCCGACCGATTCGCTCAGTCTCCTCGCTGACGCCTGGTCCTGACTCGGCCGGGGGGCCGGCCCTCGCGGGACGGAGTCGCCCGCCCCCGGCTAACCTCGGCAGAAGATGTCTGCGCCCCCGAGCTCCGTCCCCAGCCGCCGGCGCCGGCTGCTCATTCTCGGCATCTGCTGCATGAGCCTGCTGATCGTCGGACTGGACGCAACGATCGTCAACGTTGCCCTCCCCGCGATTCACCGCTCTCTGCACGCTTCGCTTCCCGGGCTGCAGTGGACGATCGATGCCTACACGCTCGTGGTCGCCAGCCTGCTGATGCTGTCAGGTTCGACGGCCGACCGGATCGGCCGCCGCCGCGTGTTCCAGATCGGCCTCGGCCTGTTCTCGCTCGGGTCGCTGCTGTGCGCGCTCGCGCCGAATCTGCAGCTGCTGGTCATCTTCCGGATGCTGCAGGCGGTGGGGGCGTCGATGCTAAATCCGGTCGCGATGTCGATCATCCGGAACGTATTCGAGGATCCGCGCGAGCGGGCGCAGGCGATCGGGTTGTGGGGGGGAGTGGTCGGAATCAGCTTTGCGCTCGGGCCGGTGGTCGGCGGCGCGCTGGTCGACTCGGTCGGTTGGCGGGCGATCTTCCTGGTCAACTTGCCAATCGGCCTGACGGCGATCGTTCTGACCGCCCTGTTCGTTCCCGAATCCAGAGCGCCCCGCGCCCGCCGCATCGACGCGGTCGGGCAGGTGCTCGTGATCACGATGCTCGCGTCGCTCACCTACGGGATCATCGAGGGACCCGGCCACGGCTGGGCGAGTGCCGAGATCCTCGGGTTGTTCGGAGTCTTCCTGGTCAGCCTGGCGTCGCTCGTCGCCTACGAGCTGCGACGCTCGGAGCCGCTGATCGACGTGCGTTTCTTCCGCAGCGTGCCGTTCTCGGGGGCGAGCGCGATCGCAGTCTGCGCGTTCGCGAGCTTGGGGGGATTCCTCTTCTTGAACACCCTGTACCTCCAAGACGTGCGCGGACTGTCGCCATTCCACGCCGGGCTCTACACCCTGCCGATGGCAGCGATGACGCTGGTGTTCGGACCGCTGTCGGGGCGCATGGTCGGGCGCCACGGCGCGAGGCCATCGCTGGTGATCGCCGGCTGTGCGCTGACGATCTCGAGCCTCATGCTCACCCATCTGACCCCGACCACGTCGATGGGGTACCTGCTGCTGACCTATTTCATCTTCGGTCTCGGCTTCGGCCTGGTGAACCCACCAATCACGAACACCGCGGTCTCTGGGATGCCGGCGGCCCAGGCCGGCGTTGCCGCGGCGGTGGCATCGACGAGCCGTCAAGTCGGCGCGACGCTCGGCGTGGCGATCGTCGGCGCGGCCGCGGGCGGGGCGGCCACCGGAGTACTCGGCAAGAGCTTCGCGGCGGCGACACACCCCGGCTGGTGGATCATCACCGGGCTCGGGTCCGTGATCCTCTTGCTGGCGCTGGTCACGACCACACGCTGGGCCGACGTGACCGCAGCGAAGACCGCCGACCGCTTCCGCGAGGATTACATGGTCGGCACCGGGTCCCCGGCGTCCGCCTGAGCCCCCTGGGTCCGCGGGCGTGCCGGAAGGGCGGGGCGGGCGGGGCGGGCGGGGCGGGCGGGGCGGGCCGCCGGGGCGAGCGGGCGCGCGGGGCCGGGGTGCCGGGCGGGCGGGGCGTCGGCGTCTTGTCGTGCTTTGATAACGGATGATGGGATGCTGCTCTGGACGGTGACCTAAGGCCTCGGAACTTAGAGGGGTCGAGGGGGTCCGCATCGCGCGTCGGCCCGAGAATCGTTCGTGATGCGTGTCGGTCTTGGCGTCTCTGCGGTGCTCGGGCGGGGGCGGTGTTCTTTTGCGAACCACTGGTTCGCAAAAGAACA
>Ga0302324_100003976_pt1 | contig 33052 bp, 30 predicted proteins | sample Palsa_T0_1_FD_201949 | JGI IMG/M metagenome (GOLD analysis project Ga0302324, IMG submission 201949) | Peat permafrost microbial communities from Stordalen Mire near Abisko, Sweden - Palsa_T0_1 | ecosystem: Environmental > Terrestrial > Soil > Palsa > Peat permafrost | place: Sweden: Abisko... | reverse complement strand
TATTGCGATGATAATGATTGCCAGAGCGCCGAGGACGTTGGAGCGCGCCGATTTTAATGCGTCAGCCCGTGTTTTGGCGGCTGAAGGGGGCCACCCATGCATGAGGTGAAGGACACCCCGCGCGCGCTCGTGCGGATCAGTTATGACGGCCGCGTCCACAAGACGTTCCGCGGGCACATGGCCAAGGAGCGCTTTGAGCAGGAGGTGCGCGTCCTCCGGCACCTGGAGAAGCGCGGCTGCACCTTCGTCCCCCGGCTCCTCGAGGTGGACCCGGAGCAGCTCAAGATCATCACGACCAACTGCGGCACCCGCGTCGAACAGGTGAACCCGGAAAAGCAGAAGGAGCTGTTCGCCGAGCTGGAACCCTTCGGCGTCCGGCACGAGGACCGCGAGCTGAGGAACATCACCTACCGTGCCTCCGACGGGCGCTTCTGCCTCATCGACTTCGAGTTCGCGACGCTCATCGAGGACGGCAGGGAGACAACGTCCCTGAAACCCACCGCGGCCCAGTGAGGGACTCCCCGGACATCCCCCCGCACGCGTCCGTCGCGATGGCGGACATCACGTGGTCCGGCCTCACCCATGTCGGCAAGGTCAAGCCGAACAACGAGGACGCATTCCTCGCGCTCCGGTTCGACGGCCACGAGGTCAGCTACCTCGGCAAGGTGGGCGAGGCCTCCCTCGCGGGCTCCGACTTCGTCTTCGCCGTCAGCGACGGGATGGGCGGGGCGCATTCCGGCGAATTCGCGAGCAAGATCGCGGTCGACCGGATCACGAAGCTCCTTCCCCGCAGCTTCCGGCTCCCCGCCGCCGGAATGGAAGGGGGCTATACCGACACGCTCCTCGAGCTGTTCACCGCCATCCACACGGACCTGCTGCAGCTTGCCTCGTCCTATGCGGAATGCGCGGGCATGGGGGCGACGCTCAGCCTCGCCTGGTTCAGGCCGGGCTGGATGTGCTTCGGCCACGTCGGCGACAGCCGGATCTATCTCCTCCCCAGGGCCGGGGGCCTTACTCAGGTGACCCACGATGACACGCACGTCGGCTGGCTGCGCCGCAAGGGCGAGATCAACGAGCGCGAGGCCCGCACCCATCCACGGCGCAACGCGCTCAACCAGGCGCTCGGCGCAGGCCAGCAGTTCATGAAGCCCCAGGTGGGTGCGGCCTCGTACGGCCCGGGCGACCGGTTCCTCATCTGCTCCGACGGCATCACCGACGGCCTGTGGGACCGCCAGGTCGAGGCCATCATCCGCGGCACGCCGCGGGCGACCGGCGAGCCCACGGCCGCGCAGCGCCTCGTGAACGAGGCCGTCCACAACTCGGGCCGCGACAATGCCACCGCGGTCGTCGTGGAGATCCTGCCGGAGGCAGCCCCCCCGCCATGAGCCTCGTCTTCGTCTATGGCACCCTGAAGCGCGGCGGTTCCAACCACGCCCACCTCGCGGGCCAGGAATTCGTCGGCGTTGCCAAGACAAAGCCCTCGCTCGCCCTCTACCTCCTCGACGGCTACCCGGGGATGGTCCCGGTCGACGACGGGGGCGAGAGCATCGTGGGCGAGGTCTGGTCGGTCGACGACGCCTGCCTGGCAAAGCTCGACGACCTTGAGGGCCTGTCCGAAGGGCTATACCGCCGCGGCGCCATCCCCCTGGAGGGCCCCCTCGGGGAGCGGGGCGTCGAGGCCTACTATTATGAGAGGAGCGTCACGGGCCGCCCGAGGGTCGCGCCGGAGTGGAAGGTGTGACCGCCGGGGCGCCGGCGGGCGCATAGCGCCTCACGCCCGTGAACTTGGCCCGGAAGAGGTCGTCCAGGAGCCCGAGGACTTCCGGCGGGACGCGCGCGACCAGGGAGTCGAGCGCCGGCAGCTTTTCCGAGGGACCAGACGGCGCCTCGCGCGCGCCCGGCGGCAACGGGGCCTCCTGGCGCGACGCCGACTCCGAGAGGAACGAGGACTCCTGCGTCTCGTCGGGCCACTCGACCTCGCCCTCCGGCGCCCCGTCGACCGCGGTGCCCGCCGCCAATGCGGCGAGCCGCTCCTCAAGCCGCGCTATCAGCCCTTTTTTTTTTCGCCCCCGGCGTCGACGCCCTCGTCCGCCAGGCCCGCCAGCTCCTTGATAAGGCTGTCGATGGCCCGGGCTCGGCTCGCCTCGACAGCCTTGAGCAGCGTCACCTCAAAATTGATCTTCTCGGCGAGGCCGAGCCTCACGCTCCCCTCCCCCTCCCGCAGGCCGTCGAGGAGCCGCGTCAGCTGCTCGGTGGTCATCGCGCTTCCGAGCGTCGCGCTGCCGCCGCCCGCCGTGATGGACTCCAGGAGCACCGTGCGCACGAGCGCCTGCACGTCGGCCAAGAGGCGCACCAGGTCGCGGCCCGCCGCATCGCACTCGTCGACGACCGCCACGATCTTGCGGTGGTCGCCGGCGGCGAGGGCCGCGGCCAGCTCGGCCACCTTCGCCGCGGAAACCAGGCCGTAGACGTCGAGGACGTCCGCCTCGGCGATTTCCCCGCCGCAGAAGGCGATCATCTGGTCGAGGATCGACTGCGCGTCGCGCATGCCCCCGTCCGCGAGGCGGGAGATGCAGGCCAGCGCCGCGTCGTCGATCTTCACCTTCTCGGCGGTGGCGATCATGCGCAGGCGCCCCGAGATCAGCTCCATCGAGATCGGCTTCAGGTCAAAGCGCTGGCAGCGCGAGAGGATGGTCGGGAGCACCTTCTGGACCTCGGTCGTCGCGAACACGAACTTCACGTGCGCGGGCGGTTCCTCGAGCGTCTTGAGCAGCGCGTTGAACGCCGCCGTCGAGAGCATGTGGACCTCGTCGATGATGTAGACCTTGAACTTTCCCTGGGCGGGGGCGTACCTCGAGGTCTCGCGCAGGTCGCGCACCTGCTCGACGCTGTTGTTCGAGGCGCCGTCGATCTCGATCACGTCCAGGTGGCTGCCCTCGGCGATCGCGACGACCGCCGGGTCCATGACGTCGAAGTCGGCCTTCGGGCCTCCCGTGCAGTTGAGCGCCTTGGCGAAGATCCGGGCGAGCGAGGTCTTGCCGGTGCCCCTGGGGCCGACCAGCAGGTAGGCGTGGGCGATGCGGCCGCGGCCGATGGCGTTCCTCAGGGTGCGCACCACGTGGTCCTGGCCGACGACGTCGGCAAACGTCTGCGGCCGCCATTTACGCGCAAGGACCTGATAACCTGTTGCGGACAAGGAGGAAGGGAAAGGAAGTGGCCAGGCACTCCACGGCACTGGTAGGACGTCGGTACCGTTGCTGCCTTCCGGCCCTGGCGGGGTTCGCGCGCCTGCCCATGCATGGCGCCTGGCCGATGCGGAACATGTCCCCCGGCAAAGCCCGCGCAACACCTAATTCGCGGCGGCCTTGGGTGCGTTCGCCCTCAACTGCTGCTGCTCCAGGCGGAACTGCTGCAGCCTCTCGCGCTGCTTGGCGATCATCTCCTCAAACTTGACGCGCTGCCCCGGGGTAAGGACGTCGGCGATCTCATCCTCCATCTTCTCGATGGCGACGGCGGTCGACAACTGGACCTCGCGCCGCTCGCGGCCAAGCTGCTGGGCGGTGCGCTTCACGATGGGGTCGATCGCCGCCTTCTGGTCGTCCGTCAGGTCGAGCTTGTTGGCGAAGGCCCTCATGAGCTGGGGCCCGAACTGCTGCATCTGTCCCGGGCGCGAGATGTACTGGGCCGCGATGAGCGGCCTGTGGTTCGCGACCCATCGGACGACGCCGAAGGCGGTGGCCGCGCCGGAAACGAGCCCGGCGACAAAGATGGCCATGGTGGCCAGGACAACTTGCCAGGTCTTGACCATCAGGAGCCCATGTCGACGACCTCGCCGATGGGATCGTCCGGGGCGGCGGTCTGCGCGTCGTCGGACAGCGCGCCCTTGATTGCGGAGAAGTTGGCCGCCACGGCGGCGACCGCCAGGATGCAGGCCACGGCCGCTGCACGCAGGGACAGGCGCGCGAAGATCGACGACCCGGGGTCGCGCTGCGAGAAAGCGAGCGCGGCCACGCGTGTGGAGAACCCAAAGGGGGCTGATTCGTCGCGCGCGGGCGCCCTGCGTGCGGCCGCAACGAGCTTTTCCCATGACTTGTCAGCGGGATTCATGAGCGCTCACTCTCTGTAAGGTCGCGGTAGAAGCGTTGCAACTTCCGTCTGGCCCGGAACGCGCGCACCTTGACGAGCGTGGGGTTCCACCCCGTCAGCGCGCTGATCTCCGCGATGGTCTTCTGTTCGAGGTCGAGATACTGGATGACGAGCCGGTCCTCCGGCTTCAGCTGGTCGAGCAGCTTCTGCACAAGCTCGCGCGCCTCCAGCGCGTCGTCGGGCGAGACGTCGTTCTCGCTCGTGATGGCGGAGTCCAGGACCTGGGCCTCGGTCTCGGATAGGTCGGCCCACCGCAGCTCCGGCCTTCGCTTCTGCGCGCGCAGGTGGTCGATGCACGTGGTCACCGCGATCCGCGACACCCAGTGCGTGAACGGGACGGCCCCCTGGTATTGGTCTAGGCGCGTGAACATCTTTAGAAATATCTCCTGGGCAAGGTCTTCCTCCGACACTCTCCTGGGCAGGTGGGAGCGGGCGATGCGGATGACGAGCGGATGCAGGTGCTCGACAAGCTCCCGTGCAGCCTGCTGATCGCGCTGGCGCACGCGATCGAGACAGCCAGCCAGATCAAACGGCTCGTCGTCAGGCATAGGGTCATCGAGGCATCATCATACATATTCTGCAAGACGCCGGTAGGCGCGCCAGGTTACGCCTGACGCCGATTCTTGACTTTGTTCCCCGCGGACGGGAGATTTCCCGAGCAGATGGAAGCAGCCCCTCAGGCCCTTCGACTTACATCCGCGCACGACCTCTAGAGGACGCCGCGTAGCGGCGGGTCGTGCGTAGGCCTGGTTCCCTTTTTTTCCGCCCCCGGGTCAGACGACCGCCGGCGTTGTACCCGCTCCTGAAAACTGCCACTCTTTAACCTCTTCCTCCTCCATGCAGCCCGACCCAGTTTCCAAGTACGTCCCCTTCCCCACCGTCCCGATGTCCAGGCGCCAATGGCCCGACCGAACCCTCACCCGCGCCCCGATCTGGTGCAGCGTCGACCTTCGCGACGGCAACCAGGCCCTGGCCCAGCCCATGAGCGTCGAGGAGAAGCTCGAATTCTTCGACATGCTGGTGCGCATCGGCTTCAAGGAGATCGAGGTCGGCTTCCCCTCGGCGTCCCAGATCGAGTTCGACTTCACCCGCCGCCTGATCGACGAGAAGCGCATCCCCGACGACGTCGCGATCCAGGTCCTCTGCCAGTGCCGCGAGGACCTGATCACCCGCTCCCTGGAGTCCGTCCAGGGCGCGAAGAACGTCATCTTCCACCTCTACAACTCGACCTCGCCGCGCCAGCGCGAGTATGTCTTCAACCTGCCGAAGGAGGAGATCATCCGGATCCCCGTCCGCTCCGTCGGGCAGCTGAAGCGCGAGAGCCGCGCCCTGGTGGCGTCCGGCACGCGCCTGCGCCTCGAGTATTCCCCGGAGAGCTTCACGAGCACCGAGCTCGATTTTGCCCTGGCCATCTGCGAGGCGGTCTCGGACGCCTGGGGCCCGACCCGCGAGGACAGGATCATCCTCAACCTGCCGGCCACGGTCGAGTACGCCACGCCCAACGTCCACGCCGACCAGATCGAGTGGATGTGCACGCACCTGACCCGGCGCGACGCGACGATCGTCTCCCTCCACACCCACAATGACCGGGGCACCGGGGTCGCCGCCACGGAGCTGGCGCTCCTGGCCGGCGCGGACCGCGTCGAGGGGACGCTCTTCGGCAACGGCGAGCGGACCGGCAACCTCGACATCGTGACGGTCGCCCTGAACCTCTACACGCATGGCATCCCCCCGGGCCTCGACTTCGGGGACCTGAACTCCATCCGCGACATCTACGAGCGCACGACGCGCCTCGAGGTCCCGCCGCGCCAGCCCTATGCCGGCGAGCTCGTGTTCACGGCGTTCAGCGGGTCGCACCAGGACGCCATCAAGAAATCCCTGCCCCACCAGAAGCCCGGCAAGCCGTGGGACGTCCTCTACATCCCGATCGACCCGGCCGACATCGGCCGCAGCTACCGCGCGATCATCCGCATCAACTCCCAGTCGGGCAAGGGCGGCGTCGCCTACGTCCTCGACCAGGAGTTCGGCTTCCAGCTGCCGAAGGCCATGCACAAGGAGATCGGGCGCGTCATCAACAACCTCGCCGATGCCAAGGGCACCGAGCTCACCTCGCAGGACATCAGCGATGCGTTCCACCGCGAGTACCTCGAGCGCACGGAGCCGATTTCCCTCGAGCACTTCAAGACCACCGAGCGCGAGTCGACCGTGAAGTGCGAAGCGAGGGTCGTCGTCGACGGCAACGCCCACGCCCTCACGGGCTCGGGCAACGGCCCGATCGACGCCTTCGTGCGCGCCCTCGGCACCACGGGCCTGCCCAGGTTCGACGTCGTCAGCTACTCCGAGCACTCGCTCGGGGCCGGCGCCGAGGCGAAGGCGGTCAGCTACATCCAGGTCAAGATGGAGCGCGGCGCCGCGTTCTTCGGGGCCGGGATCGACACCAACATCGAGCTCGCCTCGATCAAGGCGATCGTGAGCGCCCTCAACCGGGCGATCCGGCCGCAGGGATGAAGTTCGCACCCGCAAGGCGCGCGCTGACCGGGGAGACCCTGGAGACGCTGGGCGCGAGCCTCGCCGGGCGCGGCGAGAAGCCCTTCCGCGCCCGGCAGATCCTCGACTGGGTCTACAAGAAGCGCGCGCGCACGTGGGACGACATGACGAACCTGCCGAAGGCCCTGCGCACCTGGCTCGCCGGGGAGTTCACGCTCATGCCCGCGTCGCTGGTGCTCAACCGGCAGTCGGCGGACGTGACGGACAAGCTCCTCCTTGAGCTTGAGGACCGCACGCTCATCGAGACGGTCATCATCCGCGTGCCCCAGGACGGCGTCGGCATCGACCACTCGCGAAAGACGATCTGCATCTCGACGCAGGTCGGCTGCGCGATGGCCTGCGTGTTCTGCGCGAGCGGCCTGGCAGGCCTGAAGCGCGACATGAGCGCCGGCGAGATCGTCGCCCAGCTCCTCCAGGTCTGCTATGCCGAGGACAAGCGCACGCCGCGCGCGCGCGCGGAGCTGGCGTCCTTCGACAACATCGTCGTCATGGGGATGGGCGAGCCGCTCGCGAACTACGACGCCGTCATCCGCGCGCTCACGATCGTGAACGCCGAGTGGGGCCTGGGATTCGGCGCGCGGCGGATCACGCTCTCGACGAGCGGCCTCGTGCCCAAGATCCTGCGCCTCGCGGACGAGCCGCTCGGGTTCCGGCTCGCGGTGTCCCTCCACGGGGCGACGGACGAGGTGCGGACGAGGATCATGCCGGTCAACAAGGCCTACCCCTTGGCGAAGCTCCTGCCTGCCGTGAAGACGTTCAGCGAGCGCCACGGGCGCATGGTGACGCTCGAGTTCATCCTCATCGCGGAGGTCAACGACACCATGGACCAGGCGCGGCGGCTGCGGGACATCGCCCTAGACCTGCACGCGCACGTGAACCTCATCCCGTACAACACCGTGGAGGGCCTGCCCTGGAAACGGCCGGATACCGCGAGCCAGGTGGCCTTCGCCGCGGTCCTCGAAAGGGCCGGCGTGTCCGTCACCCTGCGCCGCGAAAAGGGACACGATATCGCGGCGGCCTGCGGGCAGCTGCGGCTCAAGACCGAGCGCGAGCGCGGCGGCGAGCCCGCCCCCGTGGAGACATTTTCCACTTGAAAGACAAAGGGAACTAAGGGCTACATTACCGTTTCACACGGAAGTCAGGCTTCCGAAACCCCTCCGGCTCGAACAATGATCGAAGTAAAATCCCTCGTTAAGACCTATGGCTCAAAGCGCGCTGTCGACGGCGTGAGCTTCACGGTCAAGCGGGGCGAAATCCTGGGCTTCCTGGGGCCCAACGGGGCGGGCAAGTCCACGACCATGAAGATGATAACGGGCTTCGTGAGGCCCGATTCCGGCAGCGCCATGATCGACGGCCTCGACGTCCTGAAGGAGCCCGTCGCCGTGAAGCGCAAGCTCGGCTACCTGCCGGAGAGCGCCCCCGCCTACCCCGAGATGACCGTCTCGGAGTTCCTCGCCTTCATCGCCGAGATCCGCGGGTTCAGGGACCCCAGGGTCGTGAAGGCCCAGGTCGACCGCGCGGTCAGCCTGACGCATCTCTCCACGGTCCGGAACCAGACGATCGAGACGCTCTCCAAGGGCTTCAAGCAGCGCGTCGGCTTCGCCCAGGCGCTGCTCCACGATCCGCCGGTCCTCATCCTCGACGAGCCCACGGACGGCCTCGACCCGAACCAGAAGAACGAGGTCCGCATCCTGATCAAGAACATGGCCGTCGAGAAGGCCGTCGTCCTCTCGACGCACATCCTGGAGGAGGTCGAGGCCATCTGCACCCGGGTCATCATCATCTCCGAGGGCAAGCTCGTCGCGGACGAGTCGCCCGCCAAGCTCCTGGCCCGCAAGCCCGGCGCCCGGATGGACGAGATCTTCCGCAGCCTGACGAGGAGCGAGACATGAGGCAGGTCACGCCCATATTCAAGAGGGAGTTCGCGGGGTATTTCCGGACGCCCGTCGCCTACGTGTTCCTGATCGGCTTCCTGCTGATCTCGGTCGCCCTCGCCTTCTCGCGCTTCGGCGGGTTCTTCAAGGCCGGCGTCGCGAGCCTGGACGCCTACTTCGGGTTCTTCCCGTGGCTCTACCTCTTCATCGTGCCGTCCGTCGGCATGCGCCTCTGGTCCGAGGAGAAGCGCTCCGGCACGGCCGAGCTCCTCTTCACGCTTCCCGTGACGACGCTCGAGGCCGTGCTCGGGAAGTTCCTCGCCGGCTGGGCGTTCCTCTCGGTGGCGGTCCTCCTCAGCTTCCCGATGGCGATCACGATCGGCTACCTCGGAAGCCCCGACTGGGGCGTCGTCGCCACGAGCTATCTCGGCGCCATCCTCATGGCGGGCGGGTTCCTCGGCGTCTGCTCGCTGACGTCGGCCCTGACGAAGAACCAGGTGGTGAGCTTCGTCATAAGCCTGGGCATCTGCACGGTGCTGGTCTTCCTCGGCTACAGTGGCTTCACGAGCTTCCTCGAGGGCTTCCTGCCGGTCAGCGTCTCGGACGCCATCTCGAACTTCAGCTTCATCACGCACTTCAACCCCATGGTGCGCGGCATCGTGGACGCGAAGGACGTCGTGTTCTTCCTCTCCCTGATGGGCTTCACCCTGTTCCTCAACGTCGTGGTCTTGGAGCGCTGAACCATGAGCACCGGAAACAAGGTCATCGCCAGCCTGCTCCTCTTCGTGGGGCTCGTCCTCGCCAACTACATCGCGTCGGTGGTGCCCGCGCGCCTCGACGCGACGGCGGAGAAGATCTACACGCTCTCGCCCGGGACGAAGTCCCTGCTCTCCAAGATATCGGAGCCGACGACCTTCGACCTCTACTTCTCCGGCAACGCAAGCGGCCAGTACGTCGAGTACAAGAACTATGCCGAGCGCGTGCGCGAGATGCTGCGCCAGTACGTGCGCGCCTCGCGCGGCAAGATCCGCCTCAATGTGATCGACCCCGAGCCCGACACGCCCGAGGAGGAGAAGGCGACCGCGGCGGGCGTCCAGCCGCAGACAATGTCCGGCGGCACGCAGTTCTACTTCGGCCTCGTCGCCACGCAGGCCGACCAGCAGAAGGTGATCGCTGCCCTGAGCCCCCAGAGGGAGCAGTTCCTCGAGTACGACATCTCCGAGCTGGTCTACGGCGTCGGCCAGGTGGACAAGAAGAAGCTGGGCCTCCTGACCAGCCTGCCGCTCCAGGGCTCGCCCGGGATGCCCATGATGGGCCAGCAGGGGACCGAGGGACAGTTCGTCGTCGGGGAGTGGGAGGACACCTACCAGATCGTCCCGATCGACGCCAACGCCACGCAGCTTCCCGACGGGCTCGACGTCCTCGCGGTCGTCCATCCCGAGAGCGTCTCGCCCGCGCTCCAGTTCTCGATCGACCAGTTCGTCATGGAGGGCAAGCCGCTCTTCCTGGCCGTCGACCCGTCGTCGCTCTACTTCAAGCGCCAGGGCGGCCAGCAGGCGATGTTCGGCGGCCCGCAGCCCAACATCACGAGCGACCTTCCCGTGCTCCTCGGCGGCTGGGGCATAGCCTTCGACGCGCAGAAGGTCATCGGCGACCTCGACAACGCCGAGGAGGTGGAGCTTCCCGACCAGTCGCACCTGCGCTACCCGGTCTGGATCAGCCTGGGCCAGGAGGCCTTCAACGCAAAGGCGCTTCCGACGGCCCAGCTATCGTCGGCGCTCTTCATCGAGTCCGGCAGCATCGCGCTCAAGCCCGGCGTCGACCTCACCTTCACGCCCCTCATCGAGACCTCCCGGCACACCGGCGACATCCCGGTCGCGACGCTCCAGTTCGCGCAGCCCGAGGAGGTCGCCCGCCAGGTCACGGCGAGCGGCCAGCGCACGATCGCCGCGATCGTGACGGGCAGGTTCAAGAGCGCGTTCCCCGGCGGCGCGCCGAGGGACCCCGCCGCGGCGGACCGGAAGGACGCGAAGCCCGCGGCGGAATCCCTCCGCGAATCCAAGTCGACGTCGCTCGTCATCATCGTCGCCGACACGGACTGGCTCTTCGACGACTACAGCGTGCGCAAGTTCAACTACATGGGCCAGACGGCCGCCGAGCCGTTCAACGACAACCTGGCGTTCGCCGCCAACGCGCTGGACTTCCTCGCCGGCTCGCGCGACCTGATCTCCATCCGCGGCAAGGGCAACTCGGTCCGCCCCTTCACCGTCGTGAAGGCGATGGAGGCCGCCGCCGCCGAGAAGTACAAGGAGAAGCTGGCGGCCCTGGAGACGCGCATCAATGAGGTCCAGAGCAAGCTCGCGGACCTCCAGGGCAAGAAGGCCGAGGGCGGCAAGCTCCTCGCCACGCCCGAGGCGCAGCGCGCCATCGATGATTTCCAGAAGCAGGCCGCGGAGATGCGCGGCGAGCGCCGCCAGATCAGGCTCTCCCTGCGCGAGGGCATCGACTCCCTCGAGAACCGGCTCCTGATCGTGAACCTCCTCGGGACGCCGGTCCTGGTCCTCATCTTCGGCCTCTGGTTCTACCGCAGGCGCCTGGGCTCCTGAGCCCGGCCCCTTCCAGAAGCAACCGATGAAACTCCGCACGCTCGTCATCTCGGTCGTCCTCCTCGCCGGCCTCGCGGTCGCGGCGTACCTGAAGAACCGCCCCGAGCCGCCGCCCCCGGCGGACGCCCGCGTGGGCCTGCCGCTCCTGGATCCCGACACCGTGTCGAGGGCCGCCGGCCTCACGGTCTCCGACCAGGGAAAGAAGGTGGATCTGAGGAAGGGCGCCGACGGCGTGTGGACCGTGGCGAGCTACTACGACATGCCCGCCGACTTTGAGAAGATCTCGCGACTCGCCCAGGACCTGAACGAGGCCAAGGTCGAGCGCTTCGTCACCGACAACCCCGACCGCCTCTCGCACCTGGAGTTCAAGGATTCGCGGATCGCGCTCGAGGACGCCACGGGCAAGGAGATCTGGAGCGTGACGCTCGGCAAGACCCCGGACACGGGCAACGGCCGCTTCATCCGGTTCGGCGACGAGACCAAGGCGTATTTCTCGGGCGTCCATGTCTGGCTCGACACCGAGGCCAAGGGATGGGCGGACGCCCAGATCGTCGGCCTGAAGCCCGAGGACATCGCGAAAGTCGGGATCCCGTTCGCGGACGGATCATCGCTCGTCGTCTCGCGCCCGAAGAAGGATGCGCCGTGGGTTGCGTCCTCCCCCACGCAGAAGGTGGTTGCGGAGAAAATCAACTCTCTCGTCAATGCGCTGACCGGCCTGCGCTTCTCCGAGACCGTGGACCCGAAGGCCGCCGCCGCGACCGACGCGGCCCCGTTCATGAAGGCCTACACGCTCACGACGTTCGACGGCCGGACGCTCTCGATCGCGATGGGACGCAAGCCCGAGGTCAAGAAGCTGAAGGCGCCGACGGCGGACGCGGCAGCGCTGATACCCCCCGCGGACGGCAAGACCGAGGTGAAGCCGATCACCCCGGAATTCGACACGACGCCGGCCGGACCGGTCTTTGTCTCCATCTCGAGCAGCGATGCCCACGCAGCCGTCAACGCCCTCATGAAGAAGCGCGCCTTCCAGGTCGACGATTACACGTTCACGGCCCTGCCGCAGAAGGCCTCGGATGTCGTCGAGGCCGACAAGCCTAAGTGACCGTCCGCATCGGAGTTGCCGCTTCGGGCCTCCAAATCTTCTTTACACATATCAACATTTGAAGATGTGTTGATATGTGCCATTAGCTGACCGCCCCCTGACGGAGCTCTTCGCGCAGCGACGCCCGCTGCGCTCGATCGAGTTTTTTCCGCCGAAGGACGACGCGGGCGTCGAGGCGCTGGCACGGACGGCGGCGGCGCTGAAGGCCGTGGCCCCAGATTTCGTGTCGGTCACCTATGGCGCGGGCGGAAGCACGCGCCAGCGCACGGCACAGGTGAGCAGCCTCCTCAAGGCTGACTTCGGCTACACCGTGATGCCGCACCTGACGTGCGTCGGGCATTCCCGCGGGGAGCTGAACGAGATCGCGGACCGCATCCACGCCGATGGCTTTCGGAACATCATGACGCTGCGCGGGGATCCCCCAAAGGGCGCCACGGAATTCACGGCGGCGAAGGACGGACTCAGGTACGCAAACGAGCTCGTGACGCTGCTCAAGGCGCGGCACCCCGACTTCTGCCTCGGCGTCGGAGGCTATCCCGAGAAGCACCCCGAGGCGAAGACACCCGAGGCCGACCTCGAAAACCTGAAGCGCAAGGTCGACGCGGGCGCGGATTTTGTCACGACCCAGCTCTTCTTCGACAACGACGCCTATTACGCCTTCGTCGAGCGCTGCCGTCGCGCGGGCATCGCCGTGCCGATCGTGCCGGGCATCATGCCCGTCCTGTCCCTCAAGCAGATCCAGCGCTTCACCTCGATGTGCGGCACGTCGCTGCCGGCGACGCTGACGCGCCGCCTCGAGGCCGCGGGCGATGCGCCCGAGATCGTCGAGGCCGTCGGCATCGACTGGGCCCTGACCCAGATCCGCGACCTGCTGAAGCACGGGGCCCCGGGCTACCACCTGTACATATTGAACCGTGCAAAGAGCGCGCTGGCCCTGGCCGCGGGCCTGGCGGCCTAGGGCCGAACCCGGTTGACCGCGCGTCGCAGGCGTTGGATTCTCCTGCGGAAATGGAAAGGTCCGCAGGCGGTCAGGACACCAGGGGCTCGGCGGCAAGGCGAAAGCTGGCCGCCCTTTGCGCTGCGGTGATCGTGGCGGCGGGCGCGCTCGTGTGGGCGCACCTGCGCGCGCCCGTGGCCTCCGGCGAGCTTGCCGCATTCCTGGACGCGGCCGCCGGCTCCGGGAAGGTGCGGTTCAGCGACGTGGACGCCGCGGTGACGCGGCGCGGCAATGGCGAGGTGGAGATGAAGGTCGACGCCACGGCGCGGGCCGCAATGCCCCTTTATTCAAGCGCCGGGGACAGCGACTATGTCCGGGGCATCCTGGGCTCCCCGCCCCCCGGCCTCGACGCCGCGCGGCAGGCCGTGTCCGCGGGAACCGCGGATAGCGAGGCTGCGGATCCCTGGTCGGCGCCGCTCCTGCGGCAGACGGTGGCGGCCGGCGCGCCCTTCGCCTTCCAGGGTTTCGTGCTCGCGCGCAGGGAGTCGGGGCACTGGCAGCTCTCGTTCCTGTCCGGGGGATTTCCCGGCGGGGGACCCCAGGGAAATACCATCGAGTCCTTTGGCACCGGCGCCCTCGTGGAGGGACAACCTGCGACCGAGGCCCGGCTGCACGACGAGCTCACCGGCCTTCAGGCGTTTTCCCGGCGCCTCTCCGCGTCGGGGGCAAGGGCCGGGGAGGAGCACGCCGACGAGGCGGCGGCGCGGCGCAGGGCCTTCCTCGGCATGATCGCCTGCGGGCGGTTCCTGGAGGGGACCGCAATCGAGGAGGGCGGCTTCCGGGCGATCCCGCTTTATTTGGAATTCATCGCCGACCCGGACGCCGGCGTGACTCGGGCGCTGCTTCGCAACGACGGCGGATGGCTCGATGCGCGGGCGTTCCAGGGCTCTTGGACGGCCGACGATGCGTTCTCGGCGCCGGTGCTGAGCCTGGACTCGCAGCCGGAGCAGGCCATCCGGGGCGGCGGCAGCATCGTCGAGACGACGCAGCCATGGTCGATCGAGCTGTCCCCCGACGGGCGGGGTGGCCTGTCCGGCAAGACAGGCTCCTACACCTACACGTTTCGCCCGCTGGATGCCAGGCGGGCCTCAGCCGTCGAGACCCGCCTCGAGGCCGAGTTGAACGCGGCGAGCGCCGCGACCGCCGGGGGCTCCGTGTACATCGGCACGGCGACCTCCGGGGACGGCCGCGCGGAGACGCTCCTCTTGCGATTCTCCGCCCAGCAGGGCCTGGACGTTTCCGCGACGCTCGAGTCCACGAGCCAGCCCTGGCGCCGGCAGATGAGCGGCACCCTCATGGCGAACGCGCGGCGGTCCGGCGGCAGGCCGATCCGCCTGTCCTCGGCGGCGGATGCCGCGGCCCACGATGCCCCGGCCCAGTCGGCCCTCGGGGACGCGGACGACGTCGACCTGGCGCTCGGGGTTGCGGATGGTGGCCTTTCCGGGGAGGACGGCCGGCTCACCTATCATTTTTCTCCCCTGACGGAGACCGATACGAGCAGGCTGCAGGCCGAGCGGGCCGACCGGGCCCGGAATTTCCTGCGCGTCGTCCGGCCTGGAATCGTATTTGACGGATTCCTGCGCGAGGACCAGGGCTTCGTCGGCCACGCGCAGATCGAGATCGGTGAGCTGAACGTTGGGAAGGGCACGATCACGGCGACCCTGCGCTCGCTCTCGCGCCCCGGCGCTTTCCAGAGGTTCTCGGGGACCGTCGACCCCGCCGTGAGCGCGATCGTCCTCAACTCGACGGGCCACGGGAATTTCCCCGCGGACGACGCCTTCGACATCCCCTTCCTCAAGTCTCCCGCGCCGGCGTCGCTCCACCTCGAGGTCACGGGAAGCTGGATCGCCGGGACGGTCGAGGGCGACCCGCACTGGAAGGTCGAATTCCCGCTCGGCGCGTTCCTCGCCGCCCCCACCGAGCCGCGGGGAGCGGACGCGGCCGGCTTCGCCTCCGTCTTCCCGGCCTTCCCGCAGAAGGCGGGGGCTTATGTCCTCGTCGGCCATTCATGGTCGATGCTCCCGGAAAACGGCGGCAAGGTGGTCGTCGAGACGATCAGGCCCGATTCCGATATGAATCTTCCCGTCAGCCTGACCGCCGCCATCCAGACCGTGGCGAACGCCATCGACCGGGAGCAGAAAAAGGAAAAGGTGCCGTACCTGGAATTCGACGGGAAGGATCCCCGGCCCGAGGCGAACGGGGCGGCGATGGTCCTGCTCTACGTCGGGCCGAGGCCGCAGGGCGAGCCGCCCGTCGAGCTCGCCCAGGCGGAACTCACGAAGTCCGGCCAGCGGCGCCTCAGGGTCAGGAACGGCCCCGAGGCGCGGATCGAATTCGGCGACGACCGCCTTCCGGTGTACCTGAGGAGCGCGGGTGACGGCAGGATCCTGGTGACCACGACCGCCATGGCGTCGCCCGGGCCCTATGTGTTCATCGCGGGCGCCGGCTACGAGCTGACGCAGCGGTAGGAGCCGCCTCGCCGGTCGCGCCGACCTACCCTCCCGCAAAGACGGGCCTGAAGCCCGCCTCGGTGAGGATGCGCGCCACCGTCTCGCGCTGGTCGCCCTGGATCTCGATGCGACCCTCCTTGACGGTGCCCCCGCAGCCGCAGGCGCCGCGCATCTTTTTCACGAGCTGCTCCTTCTCGGTAAGGCCGATCCCCATGAACCCGTCGACGATCGTGACGGTCTTCCCGCCGCGGCCGCCCTTCTCGCGCGTGATGTCGACCCGTCCCCGGTTGCGCGCCGGCGCCGCGGAAACGGGCCCCTTCTGCGCCGCAGGCGGGACCGATTTCAGGCCCGCCGATTCCAGCGAAGCAAACGGGTTCTGGACCAGCCCTCCCCCGCCATCGGTCGGCAGCTTGTCGGGCACGGTCAGGGCCTCCCGCCGCAGGAACCGACCGGGATGTCGGACTCGCCGCCCAGGAACATCAGGGCCTTGGGGTAGCTGCGCCGTTCCAGGAAATGGACCAACTGGGGGTGGAGGTCGCTGCGGCCCTCTTCCAGGTACCTGTCCAGCAGGGCCATGCGTCCCGCGACGGCCTCGCCATCAGACCGCTTGATGCCGTCCATGAGCGCTATAAGGGATTCCTTGATACGGTCTTCCATGACTTCGGAAGAACGGACACTAATACATCTTCTGCGCTTGTGAAGCGCGATTGCATGTTGTCCGCAGAGGTCCCGGAGGGCTTGAGTTCAGGGGGGTCATCATGCACAGTACAGCAAACCCTTATTCTGGCCGACGCACCCCGCATCGGCACCCCTGATGAATTCAACGACTCTCCCGATCCGCGCGAACGCCGACGTCATCGAGGCCATGTACCGCCTCTGGATGGACAACCCCGACGGGGTCGACCCGACGTGGCGGGCCTTCTTCCAGGGCTTCTCGCTGGGCAGCACCGGCGGCCCGATCACCGAGGCCCTCGAGACCCAGGTCCAGCACGCCCCGATCATCGACAGCCTCAAGCAGTCGCACGTGCACTACCTGATCGCCGCGTACCGCGCGATCGGCCACCTCCAGGCGCACCTCGACCCCCTGAGCGGCGCGCCGGCGCCCCTGCCCAAGCTCGCCCTCGGCCAGTTCCAGCTCGACGAGTCGGACCTGGACACCTCCTTCGACGTCGGGACCTACCTCGGTGGCGGCCAGATGAAACTGCGCGACGTGATCGCCTCCCTGCAGAAGACCTACTGCGGCCACGTCGGCGTCGAGTACGTCCACATCCAGGACCAGGACTGCCGCCAGTGGCTCCAGGAGCGCATCGAGTCGACGAGCCTCCAGCCCTCCTTCACGCAGCCCCAGAAGGTCCGCATCCTGCGCCGCGTCTACAAGGCCGAGCTCTTCGAGAAGTTCCTCCACACGAAGTATGTCGGCCAGAAGCGCTTCTCGCTCGAGGGCGGCGAGACCATCATCGCGGCGCTCGACGCCGTGATCGACCACTGCCCCGACGCCGGCGTCGAGGAGATCGTGATGGGGATGGCCCACCGCGGCCGCCTGAACGTGCTCTGCAGCGTGATGCGCAAGTCGTTCGACCAGCTGTTCGAGCAGTTCTCCGAGAACTACGTCCCCGACACGGTCGGCGGCGACGGCGACGTGAAGTACCACCTCGGCTACGAGTCGATCCTGACGACGACCTCGGGCAAGAACGTCGAGGTCCGCCTCACCGCCAATCCCTCCCACCTCGAGATCGTCAACCCGGTCGTCGAGGGCAAGACCCGCGCCCGCCAGCGCATCAGGGGCGACAGCGAGGAGCGCCGGCGCGTGCTTGCATTGCTGATACACGGCGACGCGGCCGTCGCGGGCCAGGGCGTCGTGGCCGAGACGCTCAACTTCTCGCAGCTGCCCGGCTACAAGACCGGCGGCACCGTGCACTTCGTCATCAACAACCAGATCGGCTTCACGACCGACCCGCGCGACGCGCGCTCGACGCGCTACTGCACCGACGTCGCGAAGATGATCGAGGCGCCGATCTTCCACGTGAACGGGGACGACCCCGAGGCGGTCTGCATGGTCTCCCAGCTGGCCCTCGACTTCCGCGTCCGCTGGAAGCGCGACGTCTTCATCGACATGTACTGCTTCCGCAGGCACGGCCACAACGAGACGGACGAGCCCACGTTCACGCAGCCGATGCTCTACAGGACGATCTCGGCCCACGCGCTCGTCTCGGCGATCTACACCGAGCGACTGGTCGGGGAGAAGTCCATCACGTCCGGCGAGGGCGACGCGATCCGCGCCGAGTACTCCGCCGCGCTCGAGGAGAACCTCGGCAAGGCCAAGGCGCGCGAGGCGGGCAAGGCCGCGAAGCGCTCGAAGCCCATTGACCCGTTCAAGGGCTCGACGGCCCAGTTCCAGCCCGAGTACCACCACACCCCCGTCCAGACCTCGGTCCCCGCCGAGGAGATCGACCGGATCGTGCGCGGCCTGACGACCGTGCCCCCCACCTTCAAGGTCAACCCGAAGATCAGGCGCCTGCTCGACGCGCGCGCCGCGGCCCACCGCGACGGCGGCCCCGTCGACTGGGGCTTCGGCGAGGCCCTCGCCTTCGGCACCCTCCTCGTCGAGGGCGTGCCCGTCCGCCTGAGCGGCCAGGACTGCGAGCGCGGCACCTTCAGCCACCGCCACGCGGTGCTCGCGGACATCGACACCGGCGAGAAGTACACGCCGCTCAAGAACCTCGACCCGAAGCAGGCCCGGTTCTGCGTCTACAATTCCCTCCTCTCCGAGGCCGCGGTGCTCGCCTTCGACTACGGCTACTCGCTCGACTTCCCGGACATGCTCTGCCTCTGGGAGGCGCAGTTCGGCGACTTCGCCAACGGCGCCCAGGTCGTCATCGACCAGTTCATCGTCAGCGGCGAGTCGAAGTGGCAGCGCACGTGCGGCATCGTGCTGCTCCTGCCGCACGGCTACGAGGGCCAGGGCCCCGAGCATTCCTCGGCGAGGCTCGAGCGCTTCCTCCAGGCCGCGGCCGAGGACGACATCCAGGTCGTCAACGTGACGACGCCCGCGCAGTATTTCCATCTCCTGCGCCGCCAGGTGAAGCGCGACTTCCGCAAGCCGCTCATCATCATGTCGCCGAAGTCGCTCCTGCGCCATCCGGGCGCGGTCTCCAGGATCCCCGAGTTCACCTCCGGCGGGTTCCAGGAGATCATCGACGACACGGCGCCGAACCCCAGCCGCTTCATCCTCTGCTCCGGCAAGATCTACTACGACCTCTGCGATTACCGCGACAAGAACGGGATCAAGGACGCCGCGATCATCCGCATCGAGCAGCTCTACCCCCTGCACACGGACAAGCTCACCGAGATCGCCAAGCGCGCCCCCGAGGCGCGGCTCGTCTGGTGCCAGGAGGAGTCCCAGAACATGGGCGCCTGGTCCTGGATCTACCCGCAGATCGGCGACGTTTTCGGCAAGATTCCCCTCTACGCCGGCCGCGACGCCTCCGCCTCGCCGGCCGTCGGGTCGCTCGCGCTCCACAAGATCGAACTCGCAGGCGTGCTCGAGGATGCATTTACCCTTTAAACATGGCCATCGACGTCAAAATCCCCCCCATGGGGGAATCCATCAGCAGCGGCATCCTCGCCAAGTGGCACGTGCGCACGGGGGACACCGTCACGAAGGACCAGGCTCTCTTTGAGCTGGAGACGGACAAGATCACGTCCGAGGGCACCGCGGAGGCCGCCGGGACGATCACCCTGAAGGTCGAGGCCGGGACCGAGGTCAGGATCGGCCAGGTCGTCGCCTCGATCGAGGCCGGCGCCGCGGCTCCGGCCGCGGCAGCCCCCGCTCCCAAGGCCCCCGAGGCCGCGCCCCCGGCGAAGGCCGCCGCACAGCCCGCCTCAACCGACCCGTCGCCCGCCGTCCGCCGCCTGGCGGGCGAGACGGGCGTCAACCCGGCTGACGTCGCCGGCACCGGCAAGGCCGGCCGCGTGACGAAGGGCGACATGCTCTCGGCCGCCGCGGCTCCCGCACCCTCGCCTGCGCCCGCACCGGCGCCGGCGGCCGCGCCCGCCGCCCCCACCCGCACCGGCGAGAGGCAGACGCGCAGGAAGATGACCCCCCTCCGCCAGAAGATCGCGGAGCGCCTCGTCTCGGCCCAGAAATCGGCCGCGCTCCTGACCACCTTCAACGAGGTCGACATGTCCGCGGTGATGGCGCTCCGGTCCAAGCACCAGGACGAATTCGTCAAGAGGAACGGCCTCAAGCTCGGCTTCATGTCGTTCTTCGTGAAGGCCGTCGTGCACGCCCTGAAGGCCGTGCCGTCGATCAACTCGCAGATCGAGGGCGACACGCTCGTCCAGAACCACTTCTACGACATCGGCGTCGCCGTCTCGACCGAGAAGGGCCTCATGGTCCCGGTGATCCACGACTGCGACAACCTCGGGATGGCCGCGGTCGAGCGCGCGATCACGGACGCCGCCGGCAAGGCACGCGAGGGCAAGATCACGCTCGCGGACCTGGAGGGCGGCGTCTTCACGATCACGAACGGCGGCACGTTCGGCTCCCTGCTCTCGACCCCCATCATCAACCCGCCGCAGAGCGCCATCCTGGGCATGCACGCCATCAACGACCGGCCCGTAGCGGTCGCCGGCCAGGTCGTCATCCGCCCGATGATGTACCTCGCGCTCACCTACGACCACCGCCTGGTCGACGGCCGCGAGGCCGTGACCTTCCTCGTGAAGGTCAAGCAGGCCATCGAGGACCCCGCCCGCCTCCTCCTCGGCCTCTGAGGCCGTCCCGCCATGGATTCCTTTGACGTCGTTGTCATCGGCGCCGGCCCCGGCGGCTACGTCTGCGCGTTCCGCGCGGCGCAGCTGGGCCTGAAGGTCGCACTGGTCGAGAAGCGCGCCACGCTCGGCGGCACGTGCCTTAACGTGGGCTGCATCCCGAGCAAGGCGCTGCTCTATTCGTCGGAGCAGCTCGTCTTTGCGAAAAACCACGCCGCGGACCACGGGATCAGGGTCGGCGCGGTCTCCCCGGACATCGAGACCATGCTCAGGCGCAAGGACGCCGTGGTCACCAAGCTCGTGGGAGGCGTGGCCGCCCTCGCGAAGGCGCGCAAGATAACGGTGTTCACGGGCGAGGCGACGTTCACGTCGCCCACGGTCCTCTCCATCAGGGGCGCGCCGGGCGCCGTCGAGGTCACGGGGAAGAACTTTGTCGTCGCGACCGGCTCCGCGCCCGTCGAGCTGCCCTTCATGAAGTTTGACGGGACGACGGTCGTCTCGAGCGACCACGCCATCGCGTTTTCGAAGGTGCCGGCGACGCTCGTCGTCGTCGGCGGCGGCGCCATCGGCCTCGAGCTCGGCTCGGTCTGGGCGCGCCTCGGCAGCGACGTGACCGTGGTCGAGTTCCTCCCGAAGATCGTGGCGGCCTATGACGACGACATCGTGCGCGCGTTCACGCGGATGCTGCAGAAGCAGGGCCTCAAGATCGAGGTCGGCGCGAAGGTCACCGGGCTCAAGTCGGCCGGCGGCAACGCCGTGCTCACGGCGGAGCGCGACGGCAAGGTGATGGAATTCCCCGCGGAGAAGGTCCTGGTCGCCGTCGGGCGGCGCCCGTACACGGACGGCCTCGGCCTCGAGAAGGCGGGCGTGGTCCTGGACGAGAAGAGGCGGGTCAAGGTGGACGGGCACCTGCGCACGTCGGCACCCGGCATCTGGGCGATCGGCGACGTCGTGGCGGGGCCCATGCTCGCCCACAAGGCCGAGGAGGACGGGATCGCGGTCGCGGAGTGGATCGCGGGCAAGGCGGGCCACGTCAACTGGGACCTCGTGCCGGCCATCGTCTACACCGACCCCGAGGTCGCCTCCGTGGGCCTCGGCGAGGACGCCGCGAAGGCCAAGTCCCTCGCCGTCAACATCGGCAAGTTCAACTTTGCCGCGAACGGGCGCGCGATCGCCAACGACTCGACCGACGGGTACGTGAAGATCATCGCCGACGCGGCCACAGACAAAATCCTCGGCGCCCAGATCCTGGGCCGGGGGGCGGGCGAGCTCATCTCCGAGGTGGTCACCCACATGGAATACGGCGGCAGCGCCGAGGACCTGGGCCGGACCATCCACGCCCATCCCACGATGAGCGAGGCGGTAAAGGAAGCCGGCTTGGCTGTTTCGAAGTCGGCGATCCATGCTATTTGACACGGGGGCACGGATAGGAAATCTATCGGCGCTATCCCGGAGCATGGTTCCGGGCCAATAATTTGCCGGCTATACCCTCAGCAGCCCCAGGAATGGGACGGATCGACGCGATCCGCCACGGAATTCTTCCCTCCCGGGCCGCGGCATTTTCGCCGCGCGTGAAGGGGCGCCCATGACACCCGCCGAACGCGAGGAAGCCCTGCAGCGGCGCGAGGAAAACGCCGTCCTCCTGACCGCCAAGCTTGAGAGGGACCGGGCCGCGCTTAACGCGGAGATCACGGCCTCGGCCTCGGCCTCGAAGGCCGCCTCGGCGATCAACCGCGCCCTGCAGGCGGACGCCACCAAGAGGGTGCAGGCCCTGGAGGCCGAGTGCGCGGCCCTGGAGACCAGGCTCGCGAAGCTGAAGGCGGACGTGGGCAAGGCCGAGCCGGTGGCCGTCCCGTCGGCCAGCTCCCGGAGCGAGGCCGAGATCGCCGCCGACAAGGCCTCCCTCGAGGCCGCGAAGGCGAAGCTCGCGTCCGAACGCGCCGCATTCGACACGGAGAGGGCCGAAACCCAGGCGCGCCTCAAGGCCGAGGCCCAGTCGCTTGCCGAGCTGCGCAACAAGCTCGCCACGATCCGCGGCGAGATCGAGGGCAGCGTCAAGGTCCGCGAGGCCGAGGTGAAGCGCAAGGAGACGGTTGTCGAGGCGGAGCGCGCGAAGCTCCAGGCCGGCGTGGACACCCTGATGCGCGGGGAGGCCCAGCTGATGGAGCAGCGCACGAAGCTCGAGTCGCAGATGGCGGCATTCGCCGCCAAGGAGGTCATGTTCGAGGAGCGCAGCCGCCAGCTTCAGGAGCGCATGAAGAACTTTGCTAAGGCATGAGACGCGCGATCATTGTACCCTGATCGACGAACATGCCCCAGGCCGACGAGAGCCAAGTCTACCTTGAACTGACCCTATACGCGCTCCATGCGCTCCGCACCGAGGGCGGGACGGTCGTGGCGGGCGGGGAATGCGTGCTCGAGAACAAGGTGTCCCTGGGCGCGCTGCTCGACGCGGTGGCGCCCGGCAGGAAGACGGACGGGCTGAGGGCGGTCGCCTCCGTCTGGCCCCCGTTCACGCAGTGGTACCTCTCGACGGACACCGAGGCGATGCTCGACCGAACGGAGGAGGCGGTGAAGACGATCGCGGCGGGCAAGCAGAAGAACCCCCACGGCTCGCTGGCCTACGGCCTGTGCACCGCCACCGACGGCAGCCGGGTGCTGCCGGACGGCATGGACAAGTGGGTCATCGCCTTTTCCCCGGTCGACGCCCTCGAGAACGTCTCCAAGGGCCTCATTGACCTGGGAGTCGACCCCGACGACCTGAAGCCCGCCGCCTTCCCCGGCGTCGGCGCGATCGCGACGGCGCTCCGACTCGAGGGCTCCGGCGGCTCCGTGGTCCTTTGGGACGTCGGAAGCGACCGGTCCAACCTCATCCTCATCACGTCGAAGGGCGTGGAGGGCGTCGTCTCGTGCTCCGCCGGCATGGACGCCATCTACGAGGCGGTCCAGTCCGTCCTGAAGCTGAAGTTCCGCGGCGCGGGCGCCCGCCTCTTCTTCAACGAGAATTACGACTTCACGGAGTCCGGCCCGAAGATTGGCGCCCTGATCGGCGCCAAGGTGGGGGAAGCCCTGTCGAGCCTGCCCGGGGGAAGCACGCCGCGCCTCACCTGCCTCGGCCTGACGGGAAAGCAGGCCTGGTTCATCCGCGATGTCGCCGCGGCCGCGGCCCTGACCGCGTGGGAGCCCGACATCCCGGCTCTCGCGGGCGAGCTCGGCCTCGGTTTCGCCGAGGGAACCGCGGCGTCCTTTTCCGTCACGGCCGCGGGCCTTCTCGGGCTCGCGGGTTCGCGGATCGCGGGCAACGACGCGTGGAATGCGGACTGGGTCGAGGCCGAGGGTCTCAGGGAGGAGGAGCCTGAGGCGCCGCCCGAACCCGCGCCCGAGCCCGAGCCGGAACCGGAACCCGAGCCCGAGCCTGAACCGGAGCCTCCCAAGCCGGTCGGCCCGCCGGTGCCGCTCCGCGCCAAGCCCAGCCTCTCCATCGATCCCCAATCATCGGGCGGCATGTCGACCAGGCCCAAACCCCAGGTCCCCCCGCCGAGGGCGGGTACGGCGCCCCCCATGCCGACCATGAAGCCCCCGGTGATGCGGCCCCCCGGCGCCCCGCCTCCCGGTTCGTCCCCTCCCCCGCGCCAGGCTCCGCCTCCCCCGCCGAGCTCCACCGCGCCGTCCTTCCCGGTGCCCGGTTCCTCGGCTCCGAGCTTCCCGGCCCCCAGCTTTCCGGCACCGACCGCGACCCGGCCGTCGTTCCCGCCCCCCGTCAAGGCGCCCCAGGCCTTCCCTCCGCCGATGCCCGGAGGCCGCCCGCCTTCTTTCTCAAACCCGGGCTTCCCCCTGCCGGCCACGATGCCGCCGATGCCGCTCCCGGCATCCGCCGCACCGCCGCCGCCGCCCCCAGGCGTCCCGTCGATGACGACGTCCCCGATGCCGCCGAGTCCCGGCACGAACCCGCCGCCGGGCGTCACCGCGCTACCCTTCGGCGCCGTCAAATTAAAGCCAGTTGGCCCCGTGACGACGGGCGCGACCGAGGCCCCGTCGCAGACGACCGCGCCGTCCGAGGACGAGGACGCCCCGCCGCGCAAGAGCAAGGTCGGCTTCTATGTCGGCGTCGGCGTGGCCGCCGCGCTCGTCTTTGCCGCCATCGCGGTCGTCGTCGAGGCGCGCCTCGAGAGGATCCGTGCCAACGACCTCGAGCAGCAGGAGGAGCTGGCGCACCACGTCACCGAGGAACGCCTCAAGGAGGCCGAGAAGCTCGCCAAGGACAAGGAGGAGGCCGACCGCAAGGAGCTGGAGGCCCAGGTCGCCGCGGCCAAGAAGGAGGCGGAGGAGAACACGAAGAAGGAGATGCTCGCCGCGGAGGAGGCCGAGCGGAAGGCGAAGCTTCCCGGCACGATCGTCATCACCACGGTGCCCCCGGGAGCGCAGGTTGCCATCGACGGGATGTCCCCGAAGGCCTCGCCGGTCAAGGCCGAGAACCTCACGCCGGGCGCCCACAAGCTCAAGGTGACGCTCGCCGGACACGAGGAGGTGGACCTCGACGCCATGGTGACGGCCGGCGAGGTGACCGACCTCGGCTCCGTCGCGCTCCAGTCGTCGTTCGGCTCCCTCACCATCGAGAGCAGCCCGGACAAGCTCGAGTACTCCTTGCATCCGGCCGGGGACCCGACCGGCACCCCTGTCCGCACGGGGCGCACGCCCGCCTCGTTTGACGACATCCCCCACGGGGACTACGTGGTCATCTTCAAGAGGCCGGGATGCCGCGACCACACCGAGAAGGCCGCGATCGAGAAGGGCTCGTCGACGGACGTCAAGACGGCCTATGTCGACGGATCCCTCGAGCTCGCCAGCGACCCGACCGGCGCGTCGGTGAACAAGGACGGCTCGTTCCTCGGGACGACGCCCCTCGTTCTGCATGACCTCACGCCGAAGGTCGCCGAGTTCGTCCTGACGCTTCCCGGCTACGACTCGACTCCCATCTCATGCCAGATCCCCGAGGGGAACACGCTCAAGTATTCCGCGCAGCTCCTGCGCAAGGACAGGGTCTTCAATCCCACGGAGGAGAAGACGCCCCCGGAAAAGGTGGATGCCCCCTCCCCGGCCCTGAGCGCCAGCCAGCGCAAGGCGGGTGGCGACGTGGTCCTGTCGTACGTCGTGACCCGGGACGGCCTCACCTCCGACGTCGAGGTCGTGAGCACGACGGACGACGACATCGCCCGGCGCTGCACGACGGCCGTGGCGGCGTGGAAATTCCGCCCAGCGACGGCACCGGACGACCGCCCCGTTGACTCCCGGGTGCAGGAGTCCTTCCATTTTCCGCCCTTCCCGTGACGCCCCTTGACGCCCTTGCGGGCGATGGGTGGCAAGGAACTTGCTGACCGGGGGCGATGGCCTAAATTGATCCAACGTGTCGCTCCTTAACAACCCCTACGAACCCGGCGATTTTTTCGACGAAATGTACGCTTCCGGGGGGGAAGTCCGTCCCCATTACAAGAGCCTCGTCGACCGCCTCGGAACGCTCCCCTTGCCCGAGTTCGAGCGCCGCCGCGCCGCCGTGGACCTGGCCTTCCTGCGCCGCGGTGTCACGTTCACGGTGTACAACGACTCCGAGGGGACCGAGCGCATCTTCCCTTTCGACCTCATCCCGCGCATCATCCCCGCGGACGAGTGGGCCAAGCTGGAAGCCGGGCTGATCCAGCGCATCACGGCGCTCAACCTCTTCCTCCACGACCTCTACCACGAGCAAAAGATCCTGAAGGACAAGGTCGTCCCCGCCGCGCAGATCCTGACGGCGAAGCATTTTCGCCGGGAGTTCATGAACTTCTCGGTCCCGCACGACATCTACGTGCATGTCTGCGGCACGGACCTTATCCGCGACCGCCAGGGCAACTACCTCGTCCTCGAGGACAACCTGCGCTGCCCGTCGGGCGTCTCTTACATGATCGAGAACCGCTCGGCCATGAGGCGCGCCTTCCCGAACCTCTTCCAGAGCTACGGCGTGCGCCCCGTCGAGGGCTACTCCGAGCTGCTGCTCAAGTCGCTCCTGCACATCGCCCCGGACCGCTCCGAGAAGCCGAGCGTCGTCCTCCTCACGCCCGGCGTCTACAACAGCGCCTACTTCGAGCACTGCTTCCTCGCGCGCCAGATGGGCATCCCCATCGTCGAGGGGCGCGACCTGGTCGTCCAGGACATGTGCGTCTTCATGCGGACGACGTCCGGCCTGCTGCCCGTCGACGTGATCTACCGCAGGATCGACGACGACTTCCTGGACCCGGCCGTGTTCAGGGCCGACTCCATGCTCGGCGTCCCGGGCCTCGTGGCCGCCTACCGCGCGGGCAATGTAGCCCTCGCGAACTCGATCGGCACCGGCGTCGCGGACGACAAGGTCATATACGCCTTCATCCCGAAGGTCATCAAGTACTACCTCGACCAGGAGCCTCTCCTCCAGAACGTCCCCACCTATCTCGCGTCCGAGCCCGCGGACCGCAAGTTCATCCTGGAGAACGCCGCGAAGCTCGTGATCAAGTCGGCCAACGAGGCCGGCGGCTATGGGATGCTGATCGGTCCGGCCGCAACGAAGGAGCAGGTCGAGGAATTCCGCGCCATGGTCGCGGCGAACCCGAGGAATTTCATCGCGCAGGACCCGATCAGCCTGTCGCGCTCGCCCACCTGGTGCGGCGACCGACTCGAGGGCCGCCACATCGACCTGAGGCCCTACGTGCTCTGCGGCAAGAAGACCGTGGTGACGCCGGGCGGCCTGACCCGCGTGGCGCTCCGCAAGGGCTCGCTCGTCGTCAACAGCTCCCAGGGCGGCGGGTCGAAGGACACCTGGGTGATCGCGGACGAAAAATCCTGAACCGAGGAACCCAGAAGATGCCTACCGCAAAATCACCCGCCCCCCGGCCGCAGGCCAACGTGATGCTCTCGCGCGTCGCGCATTCGCTCTACTGGATGAGCCGCTACATCGAGCGCGCGGAGAACATCGCGCGCCTGCTGGAGGTGAACCTCCAGTTCATCCTCGATTTCCGGGGGTATGACGACGTGCACCTGAGGGAGCACTGGGGCTCGATCCTCGCGAGCTCCGGGGACGAGGAGCTCTTCGCCAAGCACTACGACTCGGCGAACAGCCAGTCGGTCACCGAGTTCTTCGCCTTCGACCTGCGCAACTCGAACTCGATCCTCTCGTGCGTCTTCGCCGCGCGCGAGAACGCCCGCATGATCCGCGACCAGATCTCGGTCGAGATGTGGGAGACGATCAACGAGCTGTACCTCTTCCTGAAGTCCCGGAACACGGCCGACGTGTGGGCGGCGGGCCCCTATGAGTTCTTCCAGGACGTGAAGCGAAACTCGCACCTCTTCCAGGGCCTGACCGACTCGACCTACTCGAGGAGCGAGGGCTACGAGTTCATCCAGTTCGGCAAGTTCGTGGAGCGGGCCAACAAGACGACCCGCATCCTCGACGTGAAGTACCACATCCTGCTCCCGAGCGCCGGCGACGTCGGCGGCGCCCTCGACACGGCGCAGTGGCAGGCGGTCCTGCGCTCGGCGAGCGCGCTCGAGGCGTACCGCCGGTTTTACGTGCGCGAGATCCTCCCCTGGAAGGTCGCGGAATTCCTCATCTTCTCGGACTCGTTCCCCCGCTCGGTGCACTTCTGCGTCGCGCAGGTCGACGAGTTCCTCAGGAGGATCCTCGGCGAGTCCGGCGCCCGCCCGCGCTCCGAGGCGGCCCGCGCGTCGCGCCGTCTCCTCGCCAACCTCCAGTCCCTCACGATCGACGAGGTCCTGCGCGAGGGCCTCCATGAATTCCTGGTCGAGATCGCCACCACGCTCGAGAAGATCAGCGAGGAGGTCGTCCTGACGACCATGTTCTACCAGGCGGAATCCACGCAGGAGGAGCAGCAGCTGCAGCAGCAGCAGTAGCCCCCGAGGAATCCCCACGCGCACCGATGCTCATCAGCCTGCTCCACCGGACCACCTTTGCCTACGCGGGCAAGGCGCACGACAGCTTCAACGAGGTTCGCCTGAGGCCGATCGACGACGCGACGCAGATTTGCCGCAGCTTTGAGCTGAGGACGGATCCGGGGGCGCCCATCCGCGACTATGTGGACTTCTACGGGAACACGGTGCACTACTTCGACGTCGTGGCGGGCCACTCGAGCCTGATGATCGAGGCGGTCTCCGAGGTGGAGACGACGCCCAACACGGCGCGTCCGGCCGTGCCGGTCGTGCCGCACACGGACGAGATCCTCGACACGGAGAAGGAGCTTCGGTCGGAATTCCTGGTTGACTCGCACTACGTGCCCCTCGCCGTCGAGGTGTGGAAGGAGGCCCAGGACGCCCTGAGCGCGGGCCGCACCGACATCTGGGCCGACTCGCGGGCCATCTGCCGCCACGTCTTCATGAACTTTGCCTACAAGCCGAGGTCAACGGGGGTCGCGACCCTCGCCACCGATGCGCTTAAGATCAAGGCGGGTGTCTGCCAGGACTTCGCGCACGTCGCCCTCGGGATGTGCCGGTGCTCGGGCATCGCGGCGCGGTACGTGAGCGGCTATTTCATCAAGCTGCAGCGCCAGCCGGACGAGGAGGAGGCGTCGCATGCCTGGATCGAGGTGTTCGTCCCCGGCTTCGGCTGGGCCGCCTACGACCCGACGCACGACAGGCCGGCCGACGAGCGCTACATCAAGGCCGCCTCGGGGCGCGACTACGCGGACATCCGGCCCGTCAGCGGGACGTACCGCGGAGGAAAGACGCGCTCCCTCAAGGTGGACGTGCGCGTCCGCCAGCCCGAGGCGGCGGCCCTCTAAGGCTTCTCTTCCTCTATCGCGGCCACCGTGTTTGCCGTGGTGAACACGATCCGGATGCGGTCATGGACACGCGCCGGAAAGCCGTCATAGTAGGGCACGCCGCCGTAGAAGTACGGGCCGCCCCAGCCCCGGTAGCGGTGCCAGTAGCCGGCATAGATGATGCCGCCGTTGTAATCCTCGTACGTCACGTAATGCCAGATCTGGTGGGAGCCCGTCGAATCGGTATGGATCGTCACGTGGTCCGGGTCGCCGAGCGCGAGCTTCACGGCGTCCATGTCAAAGCCAGGGGCGACCTTGCCGGCCTTCACGAGCGCCTGCTCGTCGGGGTTGAGCCTCGCGAACACGTCCGGGCTGTCCTTGATGCGGGATTCCGGGGTGGAGCAGCCGGCGATCAGCACGGCGCCGAGGGCAAAGGCCGCAATTTGGAAAATCTTTGAGTTTTTCATGGGATGAGGATGATCAAGTCCTGTCGTGAACACCGTCTACCTCTTCTACGTGCTAGACGCCCCCGGGAGTCGCGGGTTTCATATTAAATGCACAAGACACTAATCCTGTGGGATATAGATGGCACAATTCTGCACTCCGGCGGGGCCGGGATGGAGGCGCTCCAGATCGCCCTCAAGGACGTGTTTGGCGAATCAGGCTCGATCGCGGGCGTCGATTTCGCGGGCCGCACCGATCCCTGGATCATTCGCCAGATCTTTGCCCTGCACGGGATCGAGGACACGCCCACGAACCACGGACGGTATGTCGACGGCTATATCAGCCTGCTGCCGCGCATCCTCCGGGAGAGGGAGGCGCGCGTGCTGCCCGGGGTACGCGACCTCCTGGGCCAGGCCGGACGCCGGCCCGGCGTCGTCCAGGGGCTGCTCACCGGCAACCTGCGCCGGGGCGCCGAGACCAAGCTCGGCTTCCACGGGCTCTGGGACCATTTCCCGATCGGCGCCTTCGCCGACGACAGCGCCGTGCGCAACGAGCTCGGGCCGTATGCGTTGCGGCGCGCGAAGGGCCACTGGGGCCACGACTTCCACCCCGACAACGTCTGGATCATCGGCGACACGCCGCACGACATCGCCTGCGCGCGCGCCTTCGGGGCGCGGGCCATGGCGGTCGCGACGGGCGGATCGACGTCCACCGTGCTCTCGGGCCACAAGCCGGACGTCGTCCTCGGCGACCTCTCCGATCCCGGCGCCTTTTGGATGGCAATAGGCGCCTGAGGCGCATTCGTATTTGTTTGCCGCGGTCCCCGCGGCGCGAAGTATCCCCTGTCCCCCCACCTCGATGCCCCGCACCTATACGATTGCCATTGGATCGGACCACGCCGGATTCAGGTACAAGGAGGTGCTGAAGGCGGCGCTCCTTGGCGACGGGCACAGCGTGCGCGACATGGGCACCGACTCGGAGGAACCCTGCGATTACCCGGACTTCATCAGGCCGGTGGCCGAGGCGGTCGCCCGCGGCGAGTTTGAGCGCGGCATCGTGCTCGGCGGGTCGGGCAACGGGGAGGCGATCGTCGCCAACCGCGTGCGCGGCATCCGCTGCGGGCTGTGCTGGACCGAGCAGGTGGCCATCTGGAACCGGGCGCACAACGACGGCAACGTGATCTCGATCGGAGAGCGCACGGTGTCCGCCGAGGACGCCGTGATGATCGTGCGGACGTGGCTGGCCACCGCCTTTGAGGGCGGCAGACACCTCGCCCGGATTCGCAAGATCGACGGGGTTTGAGGCCCTGGACGGGGCCGGCGACGACGAGCTTGCCCACCCGGGGGACCGCCATCACCGTCATCCCCCGGCCATGGCATTCCCCAAAGCTCCCGCCATCCTAGCGTCCCGCGACCTGAGCGCGGCGGACCTGGAAAAGAACCCGACCGAGTCCCTGCTGAGGATCTACTGCTGGATGCACCTGGCGAGGACCGCGGACAACCGGATCCTCGACCTGTTCCGCCAGGGCATCATCCGCGGCACCGTGACCGGGGGCCAGGGCAACGAGTGGATGATCGTCCCCCTGGCGCTGCTGGCCGACAAGGCGACGGACGTCGCGTCCTTCACCCACCGCGGCCTGGGCGGGCACCTGATCTGGAGCGGCCACCTGGTGGAGCACCTGAACCAGTATTTCGCGAACGCCGACAGCCCGACCCGCGCCCGCGAGGGCAACATCCATCATGGCGACCCCGCCAACCGGTCCCTGCCGATGATCAGCCACCTCGGGGCCATGTGCGGGCCGGTCCTCGGCGCCACCGACTCGCAGCGGCGCTTTGGGCGCAAGGCCGTCGGATTCGCGTTCTTCGGCGACGGCTCGTCGAGCACGGGCGACGTCCACGAGGCCATGAACCTCGCCACGCTCCTGGGGCTTCCGATCGTCTTCGTCATCGAGAACAACCGCTACGCGTACTCGACGCCGACGTCGGAGCAGTTTGCCGAGGGAACCGAGCTCTGGAAGCGCGCCGCGGGATATGGGATGGAGAGCCTCGTCATCGAGTGCGACGACCCGGCGCTCGCAGCGAAGGCGCTGGCCGGCGTCATTGACAGGGTGCGCGCGACCTCGAAGCCGATGCTCGTCGAGGCGCGCACGCTGCGCCTGAGGGGCCACGCCGCCTATGACACGTGCGACTACCTGAAGCCGGGCGAGGCCGAAGAGTTCTTCGCCAAGGACCCGCTCGCGGGATTCAGGAAGTCCGTCGCCGCCCTGGCAGGCGCCGCCCGCGTCGACGCCCTCGATGCCGAGGTCGGCGCCTTCATCGAGGACTGCATCAAGGTCTCGATGGCCGTGCCGAGGCCGAGCCCCGAGGGCATGGAGGCCGATCTCTTTTCCCCGGTGCCGCCCCCGTTCCCGTGGAAGCCCGATCCCGTGGCGCCGGCCACCCTGACGCTGGCGCAGGCCGTCAACCTCGGATTGAGGAAGGTCCTCGACGAGCGCCCCGAGTCCATTGTCCTCGGCCAGGACATCGCGACGTACGGCGGCGCCTTCAAGGTGACGGAGCACCTCTTCCGCGACTTCGGGCGCACAAGGGTCCTCAACACGCCGCTGGCCGAGAGCACCTGCACGGGCTACGCGATCGGCCTCGCGCTCAACGGGCACCGCCCGATCGAGGAGTTCCAGTTTGCCGACTTCGCAACGGAGGCCGTGACACAGATCACGCTCAACGCGGCGACCATGCATTTTCGCTCGGGCGCGGCCTGCCCCCTCGTCCTGCGGATGCCCTGCGGCGCGGTGGGTCTGGGCTCATTCCACTCGGAGGAGCTGGAGTCGTTTTTCCTCGCGATGCCCGGCATCAAGGCGCTGTACCCGAGCACGCCGCAGGATGCGTTCAATTCCGTCCTCGCCGCATGCGAGGAGAACAACCCGGTCATGCTCTTCGAGCACAAGGGACTGTACCGCCGCGGCAAGCACACGGTCGCGTGGGACCCCGACTACCGCAGGGTGTGGCACCCGAAGTGCGTCCGCAAGGGCTCCTATGCCACGCTCGTCACCTACGGCGAGATGGTCCTCCTGGCGACGGACGTCTGCGAATACCTCGCCTCCGAGTACGAGGTGGACATCGAGGTCTTTGACCTCTGCTGCCTGTCGCCGCTCGACCTGAAGGACATATCCGCGTCGGTGGCGAGCACGGGCCGGCTCATTGTCCTGCACGAGGGGCGCAGGACGCACGGGTTTGGCGCCGAGGTCGTGGCGCGCATCACGGAGGGCTCCAGGATCCCGCTGAAGGCCCCTCCCCTGCGCATCGCCGCCATGGACCTGCCCGTGCCCTTCGCGGCGGA